>Ga0126335_1000584_pt1 | contig 17924 bp, 10 predicted proteins | sample OlaspJWI45metaG_FD_108409 | JGI IMG/M metagenome (GOLD analysis project Ga0126335, IMG submission 108409) | Marine gutless worms symbiont microbial communities from Oahu, Hawaii - Olavius sp. 1 OAHU.JWI-45 metaG | ecosystem: Host-associated > Annelida > Digestive system > Unclassified | place... | reverse complement strand
AGCAGTCTACATTCACTGTACGACTTCACACCGATCGCAGTACAGACTTTTGGTGTTGTCGGAGAGTCGGCAATAGACTTCCTTCAGGAGCTGGATCGCCGCATCGCCAATACAACTGCTGAGTCGCGTTCTTTCATGTTTCTCGTGCAGCGTCTCAGCGTGGCCGTGCAGCGTGGCAATGCTGTCTGCGTCACTGGCACTGCACCGTCGTCCCCTAGTCTGGACAATGAAGTCGCTTTATTGTTATAATTACATTTTGTCATTCTATGGCTGTACTGTCTGCCTTGTACTGGACATATATAGAGTTATAGACTACCAATATCAACATTTTAGCTAATGGACTGTGGAGTTTTGCTTAGAATTGAGCAGTGTTAATGTCGTAGGATTTCTGACCCGCTGTATGAGCAACTTGGTTAGACAGCGTTTCATTATTGTTCTGTTGTCAACAATACTAAAACAAAGAAACACGACAGAACGCAGCAAAAGAAAGTCTGTATTTTTCTCTACTTTGCATAATGTTGTACTGTGTAAACTTGCAGTTTAACTGTGCATCCTCAGTAGCATCACAGTTCTATTTCTGGTCCCATCTCGGCAGCCTGCTGGATGTGGAGTCCTCAAGTGACAATGTGGTGTCACAGTCAGTGGCACCTACTGTCAGTAGGGCAGATCAGCTGAGTGGCAGCGGTGTGGAGTCAGAGCAGGGCATCAGTGTAGACTTGACTCTCATTGTACTGTGGCAGGTAGATAATGTTTCATTTCCTATAACATTCCTGTCTTACGATTGAGTTTATTATGTCAACACTGTCTGCCTGTCTTCACCGTGTAGAGACTGAGAAACTGAGACTATCATGCAAAACCTTATTGCAACTGACGTTCTCACAGCCTGATGTGTCAGTCTGTCATATGCCTGCATCCTACGTAAATGGCTGAATGGATTGAGGTCCTGTTTGGAATGGAGACTCTTGTGGGACCAGAGAACATTGTGTTAGATGGGGGTCCTGATCCCCCTATGGCGAGGGGGCAGAGGGGGAAAACGTTGCCCATCGTACCGTATATAAATACGACTGTCGAGTCATTGATACTTGCCAGATGGTGCCACTCAATGCAGCCATCACTAAGTCACTTTAGCCACGTGTTGTTACCCTGCGTGCATTACAGACGTCACTGCTGGATCACGGAGGCAGAAGTTCAGTTGTTGTCGGACAACACAATGTTGTACTTAGTCAGCTCAACGTCATGGCTTCATCACCTAAAATTGTCAAGGTCTGTGCATTGCAGTTGTGACCTTGCCCGGCCTGTAGCTTCATTGGTTCATTGGGAGGCACTTATCTCCACTTCTATAGTCTGGACTCAGGGCTGGTGTATTGCGTTGAGTCTGTTTACTTTTCAGCTTTTGCCCTTCTGTTGCTTCAGTACATGGAGGATGGCGATGGTAAGTAGATCGGTCGCCTAAACACCCATCAGTCGCCTACTCACTGGCCACACTTGGCATAGGTTAGAATTTTTGTTTGCCTGAGTGTAAATTTGTGATCAATAAATGTTCAGCCATCTCCAGTTAGGCTGAAACTAACATAAGCTAGGTGTAGAATGTCGGAATGGTCGCTGCCCGCCTTTCTGGGACAACAAATGTGGAAACTCCTCGGGTTTACATTAGGCAGCGTGCCACGAACGTAGATGAGCTCAGCATGAAGGCTTAACAACTTCTATGTTTTTAGGCCACAGGGAATGCATGAGATGATGAGATGCGGACTATTGTGATCAGTGATCATGTAGCATCGGCGTCTGTCAGTCTGGCTGTCACCTGGGTGACTGTTCTTACTCATTTGCTAAATGGATCCACTTCAATGCAGCCATTTCTACATTACTGTTAGACACCCATCAGTCTGTCACAGTCTGGCAGTTGGGTTTGATCTACGTCATTGTGCCTGCTAACTCTGCTCTGCTAAATCACTTCTTGGCATGTCAAAAAGCCCGTGTCTTGCTAAACTGCATCAATTTTAGGTCTGTGAATCTGTGAATGTGGCCAGCCACAGACAGTGAAGCACTTGGTAAACACGTAGGAAAGTATGCTTTATTCCATTCATCGATAAACGTATGGGTGGCAGGTAAAGTCGTGTGATTTATGACATATCTCAATGCTTCTGTGACGAGGTGGTCTCATAAAGAGGCACTACACCAAGTGTCCTCTACCGTTATGTGTCATATTCGCCTCTGTGTGTGTGTGATAGCCGCCTGTTGACCAGCCGCCAGTGAGGATCATTAACAGTCCCAGTATGGCAATGACTCAGAGACAACCCAGTACTCAACTACTATCTCAGCTTGTACAGTACTCAATGTGTTACCCATCATCTGTCACACACGATTTCCACAAACACAGGTCAGTACCACAGTAGTGATACACTGCACTGCCGCGCAGCTGGTCCCAGGTTCAGTCGGAATTATATACTGTGTTCTGGCTGGCTGAGGCCGGCACTAAGGCTAGGTCAAATGCAAGGTTGTGCTGGTAGCTATCTGGACAGTATGGTCAGTGATGGAATGGTTAGCACATTGTACTACTACATAGAGATCTCAGGTTTATCTCAATTTTATTTGTGAAAAAGTTTCACTTAAGCCACTCAGCTGTGATGACTAGACTAGGTTTCTACTTGGTCAAAGGTACGGCAGTGACGGAAAGAACTGGCCACTGACCTCATATGCTGAGTTGAAGAAATGCGATGTAGCTAATACTCATTGCCTGAACGACTGGCTATCCTCATGCAGCAGCAGTAGTCACAATTGTACTTGTGTGTGTCGTGCTGTTGCAGGTTATGTGTGGTGCCGGTGCAGCTGACGTTGTTTAACTCTGCTGATGTCGTTGTGCGAGTTGATGTTGACACTCTAGTCTCACATAACAGGTTGGTCATAGTCATGATATAAAGTTATTTTTGTTGAACTTATTGTCTTCGAACCTACGTGTACATTATTCATTAGCAGAGCAGCCGACCTGTAGGCAATCACACTGAGCCAGAAATAACTAGCTGCCCATTGGTGGCAGTGATGCTCAGCTGGTTGAAGTAGGTCAGGGTGACCTGGTTTTTGGTGTGTGATCAGGGTCGGTCAGTATGTCTGCATGCAAGTCTGGCAGTTATTATGTGTGACACCCTGGTTAACAGACAGACTGTGGTCTGTCTTGTTGGTTGGCCAGCCAGAGTGAGGCCAGCTGCAGTAACAGGAAGCATTGTCAGTCCATCTGACTACCGTGTGCAAATGTCTCGGAAACAAAGTATCTTCGAGCTACATGGTTCTGTTACAAGTGAACTTGAAAGCCTGAGGTCTGATTCAGAACATGCCATCAGATTTATGAACGGAAGTACAGTTCCGTCATTCTGGGCGTTTCTTAGTCAAACTTGTCTCAAATCTCACAAAAAGTTGCTGGCCAACTATCGTCCCATGCCGTTGTGAATTATATTTTATTATTATATTTATTAGTTATTATTATTTTTGGCCAATCAACACAAAACCTGTTTGCAGAAGTATTATAGCTATCTCTGTGTGCGTATGATGTACTTTGTAGTTCAACAGCGTCCACTGAGCCGTCGAGTCAACCCAGCACTGGCATTGACACAGCAACATATCATGACATTCCACTAAAATCCTTTGCCTGGTCTGGCCCTACCGTCCACCTACTGACCCTTGACCCCGGTAGTACAGCAGTGATTCCACTAAGGGCATGTTTTGTCAGCGCCGGCGTCTATAATGTCGGACTGTTACGAGTGTCAGTGTGCAGTGTGACAGACAGTGAGATGGTGCTGCAACGTGCCATGCCAACTGGTCCTGTTGTTATCCACGATGCAGCCAAATCTGCAGTTTTGCCACATAAATATCAGAATGACTGACTCAAATGAATAGATAGTAACATTTAATGGTAAATCTAGCCTGGTGAAAAACACTATTCTGTGTGCTTGAAAGTCACCGATACATTTTCGAGTATAATTATTCACCCAGTTTTGTTGAAAATCATTAATTAGTGAACCGAGCTCAAAAAATTGCAGATATAGCTATGTAAATAATCTGACACCTAACAGAAATACTGAATCATGTGTATAGGTTTGAGGTGGTTCAGCGGCCCACAGCTCCAATTGTGCACAAAGCGATGCAGCACAGTTGGAGTTTGTTAGAAGCAGAATGTGATTCTAGGCTTGTAACTGTATCTGACTGTGATGTATCATTGACAGACAGATCTAGAAATGTGTACATCATCAGTTCTGTCATCTGTTCTACATACGCCAGTCTCACTCTGTTGATTAGTGGCAGGCAAACGTCTCAACCCACAGGCTACATGGAAATCTTTTCATTAACAAAATAGTATATTCATTGTAACATGGTTGTGTGGCCTCGGTGATCTCGATGACCAGCTGGCTTCCTTCAGTGCTTTGACACTGCTTGTCGAGTCATCTGGTCTGTAAAAGTTGTCCCCAAAATGACCTGTAAAGTGTGGATTGGGACGTTAAGCCTTTACTTACTTACTCACTCAACAAAAAACTGGATTTGAACTTGTATTCTGGTGTCTGTGAAGTTAACTTGGTTTATTCTTGGCCAGACTGATTATTTTCAGACACAAAAATAAAATATATTACTATTTACATTGTTACTAGTTGCCAGAAAATTTCATTATTAAGCATGTTATTGTGGGAATCTGTATCACAGATTGGGGGTAGCTTCAGACTGTTATTAGCCATAGCATTAAGCGTAGGGAAAAGGCAGATTTTGACCACTCATGGAGCTGAAATCCCTAAACCAATTTCAGTGAAATGATATATATGACTACATCCAGGACCCCGCCCCACACGACAACTTTGGTGGGGGTAGTTCAACCTGGGTGGTCTGGGCAAATACCAAATGTGGTTAATGTCTATAAGTAATGTAAATTAAGCAATCTGTATTTGAGAATGGCCGGGACCATACATGTGGATGGAGCTGCTATGCGGCCCGTATGCTCTAGCTAGCCTAGCCTGAGTTTCTCCAGTATTGTGAGAGAATGGTTATGTATGCTATGCACTGTTGTAAGCGGTGAGCGAACTGTGATTGCATTTCATTATACCGACGACAGTGTTTTTGGTTGTAGATTTGTCATAATTTGTAACTCTGAATGGTTTCTAGTTGAACTCATTCTTTCATTGCTAGGTAATGCTTTTTCCATCAACGAACGGAAACGTAAATGATTGTTAAAGATGTGTGTTTAATTTTATTAAATGTGACAAAAGCAAAGGTGAAAGGAATATAGGAATGGTACTAAACAAGCAGGTCTGCAGGTGGCCAACGTAATTTGGCGAAGGCCGCATCGAATCCATAGGGGATAGGGACCCCCATCGAACAGTGCTTTTTGGGCCCGAGAAGTCCAAACAGGACGGCAATCTGTTCAGCGGATTTTGCAGGACACGTGACAGACAGACTTACAGACGACGTGCGACGGTACAGCAGCACCGGCTGCAGTAGGCCGCTGACAACATAAAACTGTGACGAACAGAACAGTCATGGCAGCGATGTCTGAGAAACGTTTAGTCATTCTGTCGTTTCACTGTTGTCGTATATTTGCTGATCACGTACATGGTTGTGGTTTGGACATGCAGTAATTGTTCTTTGCTTTTGCAGTGAAGCTTATCATGCGCCTGTTGTAGCCCAATGTTGCTTTTGCCTATCTTTTATCGCCTAAGCCTTGCCTTAAACTGTACCGCCGTGTAAATTGCATTTAAATTAAACCTGCTCAGTCCAGTGAACAGCGGCGTCGCGAGTACAGGCATCAATAGAGAATTAGAAGGTATTAATTTGTGTGTCTATTGTCTGCCTGTTCGTCACTTGTTATAAACTGCAGCGGCGCATGGCAGCGAGTTTATTCGTCCGTCACACAAGCAGAGTTATCTTTAGAACAAGAATAAACTTCATCATCGCATGCTTGTTCCTCAGGCACTTCAGAGAAATACCAGAAAATGCTGACTCGTCAAAAAACTAAAACATATGGAGCTAATTGCTATGAATTGTATGAGGCATCGATATAAGCTGATTTCAAACACTCGCATGGCGGATAAAGGTATTGGGGGGGGGGGCTAGGCCAGATACATTTATGGGGCGCACCCACCCCCTTACCCTGTCATCCGCTACCCGCACTGGATGTCCATGCAGAGGCGCTGCCGCGGTTTTGTACGTGAGGAAACAAAAGTCTGCGAACGAAATGTTTTGACCTCTTCCTTTTTGATTACTAGTGGGAGCTGTCTGTTAATTGTTTTCGTCATAATTCAGGCCCTAGCTTATTTCGAAGCCTCATATAATTCACAGCGATTGGCTATAGCCTCGTTATCCCCAGACTTTCCCGGTGATTATGCTAATCTAAGCCGGTCGAAACTCGAAACAGTAGACCCACGCCGTGGTATCCGATCCAGAACAGGAAGGTAGAGTCTATAGACCAGAGGCACGTTTCAACTGAGCACTAGGCTATTAAATTGTTAGCAAATTTCCACAAAATTAGGCCTAGGGCTAACTGAATTTCAATATTTTGCTACAATTTTGTATGAGAATGCTTGCAAAATTTCCAAATTATCTGAAATTGTCACTATATTTTCCACTAAATAGCCACAGCCTAACAAAAGTACCTTTGTATTTTTAATTCTGTTCGTGATAAAGTATATACGTCAAGAGCCTGGAGTTAAGGCTAAAATTACTACAAATTGATATTGTTCAAATGATGCAATTCTTGCATGATTACTCTCGTGGCCACCATTGATGCTAAGTGTGATGCTGGATGCTAAGCCACGCCTGCTGTTGCTGCGGCTTCTGCTGCAGGCGTTGCTGCTGCATTGACTGAGCTATTATGTGGTGCAACGTTGTATCAGAGCTGAGACCAGGCTTTCATTATTGCGCGGTCAGTGTCATTTAGCTATCGGTGGAAATCACAATAATGACAGGGTCGTGCATCTGCCTCGCTCTGACAGTTACAAGACAGTGGACTGCTGTAGCGTTGTCATAGACATTCTATTCTACGTGGTCGGTTCTAGTTTGCAGCTGTCACGTCTTTGAAAATAGTAAAATAGAGTTGATGACCACTCTACAGATGATCGAGGTACGTATTGTTTGCTATCTTACAAATGCTGTAGGTGTTCTGTCTGCTACATCTGCAACGTTAGTGGAGATAGACTTTGCAGTCGTTCTAGTGTATAGACTAGCCTACAAAACAGACTCGTTTCATAAAGAAGTGTAAGACGCTACAAAAAGGTGTCATTCTGCCATTTTACGAGATATCATAAAAATACATGTTGGCGACATTAATCAAGGTTTTTTTGTGAGGATGAGATGACGTTGTTATACTTAAACACGTAGAGTGGGTCATTTGTCCAACAGTAATTCTCTCCCTTGTAAAACATAACGATAAAAATGAGAAACTTAGCAAGTGCTACAGATGTTAGCCCTACGCATCTCTCAATGATAGATTGATGGCTTCCTCAATAAGGCACTGGCAGTGCTGACTTGTAGCAGCATTAAAGCGCGGTAACTGCCTACATAATATAATAACCGTTATGAATATCAGTTTGTAAACAACACTGTCGGAGTGTCGTTAGATGAACGAGAATACCCGGTACTGTAAGATGTAATAATTGTGTCTTGTGACATTGTGGTTCAGACCGATCGAGTCCAACACCGACAGACTGACAGAGCACACAGTACTTCACCGTTGAACGTATTCAGTACGTTGTCGGTGCAGGCGTACTGGGCTCCAGTACCAGTCAGTTTGGTGGGAAATACCTCACGTCATCGCTATGGCTAGTGCTACATGCCTGTGTAAAGTATTGATCACCAGCATCATCATCCATGCAGCCTGCTGGACCTCACTGTCTGCCGCTGCAGCCCAGTCGGTAGTTAGCACGACTACTATTAGCGACGTGACCCGTCTAAATGCGTTACTATGGACGCGTCCTCCTTGCCGACTGATGGCGCGAAACCCTTACCTCAGCAGCCGAGTTAGGGAGATGTCAGCAGACGACGTCGTTCACCTTATAGAGTACAAGCTGCAGTTTCCTGACGGCTTCACTGACAACATTACAGGTACTACACGTGTATCGGTGTATGAACCGTACGTACGAATCGTCACAGTTAAGACAATGGGTGATGTCAAGTTTCGCTAAGTGGAAACTGGAAAGTCTAAGTAAAAGTCTCAGACCGAAGTTTGTTCTAAGTCCTTAATGTAATCCGAACTCGACAGACGTCTGCTGGGAATTCTCAGTGCTAAACGCCTATCTTTCGGGTTTAAGCACTAGTGCTTGACTTCCGTCTTAGCCTAAACAGAGGTCAAGTTCGGTCTGAGCGTTGTATAACGTGCTGATGCATTTCAAGTACAAAAAATACGAAAAGGACTTGAAATAAAACAGTAATAAACAAATCGTAGTAGTACCTCCTGTACATACCTGTAGTGTAGCGTCTTTAATAGCGTAAAAATAGAGGCCTACGGTTTAGAGGTGCGCGCTTATGTTATTATTATGCAAACTTTTAAACGACACTTTGTAAAAGTTTAGGCCTAATAAATGTTTAAGCGAATATGGCGACATCCGTTGCATCACCAGTCAATCAGTCACTCACTGCTAACTACTCACTGCATAAAACAACACCTTATTTTACCGCGATCATTAACATCGTTTAATTTTGTAAATGTTTACACGAAACAATAGGCGCATCCATAAATAAACACTCGTCAACACTGATTTATATATAAATCAGTGCTCGTCAACTCAACCGTTCACCGGCTCAGCCAATCACAGCCGACGATATAGGCTACGTGGATGACGTGATGACTGCGTGCCTTTTGCGTATCATTTGCAGATGTTTCCATGACAAATTAATGATTCCGTTCGTTCTCTCTTGCGTTGCGTTACGGTGCGTTGTTGTTGCGGTGTACGGTAATTACAAAGATGTTAATTCGTTAATATTTACAAACGAAAATGGCTCAGTTCCTGTTGCTTAAACCATTTTTGTTGACCGCAAACTAAAACAAAAAGTACCTGAATCAGTTGAAATTTCTCAACTTCAGAGAGTTAAGGTTATAAAGATTCTTGGCGTTACTATCACTAATGGTTTGTCGGTATCACCTCACGTTCAGTCGGTAATTGCGTCACGTGCACAAGTATTCATAGGCTTATGCTTGCGTGTCCTGCGTGTCCACGGTTTATGCGATAGTGCACTGCATACTATCTATAGATCTGTTATCGTTGCCAAACTCCTCTATGCATCTAGTGCCTTCGAGGGCTTTGCCAACGCTACAGATCGTAACAAAATTCAATCGTTCATCAACAAGAGTAAAAGAAATGGATACTGTTCACCCGATTTACCTGATTTTAATAATTTGTGCACCTCAATGAAGGTCGACCTGTTTAATAAAGTTTTAAAAATCCCAATTCATGTACTACATCCACTACTACCGCCCCCCGTCAGTCATACACAGCGATATGGTTTACGACCCAGAGCACACGACAGGACTCTACCAGAGAGAACCTCAAACCTTGTGGATTGTAATTTCATCATCACAATGTTAGGCCTAAGCCTATATCTGAACGCATATTGACTAAATATCGGACTACGTTACAAGTATGTTACGTTCTATTGTATGTCGTAGCTATATCTCTCAATATGTGTCAAAATGCGTTAATAATAATAATAATAATAATAATAATAATAATAATAAACTGATTTGTATAGCGCCATAAGGGCAGGCAGCGTGTTAGCGATTATTGATTGACCGCGTTGTTAGAATTTACGCGGGGAACTGGAGCGTATAATATTTGTAGAAAATCACGATCACGTTTCTCGGTTGTCATGTTTATGTGGGTGGTCACCGGTCATCACTCATCATGCTGAATGTTACAAATTTTATGATTGGCTGTCGCGCCGCTAAGCAACCCTTATTCTCTGTCTATCTGTCCCGATCTGTGTCTAGGCCCACTGTATGCCTATGCCGTTGCACGGCATGACGTCACTTATTGGCTCGTCACTTAGGCCTATTGGCTGACACTGTAGACGGGCGTTAGCCGCGTCACGTTACACTATTGTAGGCCTACCGGGTATTTCACCCAGCGACGTCAATGCTTGACCGACGCATGATGCTCAGCATGACGCCAACCTAGTCGCCTACCGGCTTATAACCATTTACCTTTGATTTTTTTCTAACTCTATCAATATCTGCGTGCATGTTTTGTTTTTGTTGGCGTCTGTTTGTCTTTGTGTGTGTCTGTGTAAAATCTGATCCAAAATCGTTTTAACTTTGTAGGAATAGCCTATGTCCCATGGTGAACGGTAGAAGTGGCGTTGGTATAGTTGACAGTAACAGTGACAATGACGTTTGATCTTGATCTTTGACATTGAGAGCTGTTTTTGTATTTTTTTTAATTTAAGCTATAAATTGTGAATAGCAACTTTGTTTCCGGTGTGGAGATACATCTTTTGACTATCTAGGTCACAGTCCAGTTTCGGGGTCATGGATCCAAGCCTTCCAAGGTCGAGGTCACGGCAGCGAAAAAGCGGCTGGGCGCAGATTTGTACCCCCCTCTGACACAGCTTAATTTCAAGTTTGCAAGTGTCGGCTGGTCTATGAATACAGAGCGTGCTGGCGCCAATAGCTCAGTGACGTATTACAAGCCGTCATTGGGCTACCGCGTACTGACCAATCACGGACGACTACTGCTCAAGATGTCCTTTCAGCGAGATGCTGTATCACTGGGGTTACTACAGCACGGAGTGCGACAAATGACCGTTCCCGTGCTAGACTCGCCGCCCGGCTGTTTTGCCGCCATGCCGCGTGATGTGGGAGCGAGGTCCAATGTTGCTATGCAGCTGCTTATGAAAGACCTGGCTGATGTTTTGCCTAGAGACCGTAACGATGACAACCAGTTCCCTGGCAACAACCACCACCAGGCCATCTGCAGACAGGTTACTCCTGCATCACTTCGTTAAACAACGTATAACCTGTTGTCCCGATGGGACGGAACGATAGCTAGCCCGCCGCAACAAGCGCCCCGAATGGCACTTTCAGAACTGTACTTCCTGTCGCGAATCTGATGACAGATTGTATTGCAGGTCGTCAGCAGAGCTGTCGCTCTAGGGCGACAAAATTGAGCTAATAACGAAGAATTGAGATGAGAGGTAACGCAGATAACGCGTTTACTATTGGATGCATGTTTTCTCCCAAACCAACAATAGTGAGGCATTTGCAATTTGGCATGCTGATTGCTGGCGCCGGTACACTATTATAGAAGGCTCATACCCATCTTTTTGAGTGGTCGGAGATGGTCGCCGCAAGAAAGGCGTCTCCGGTGTTTATTCTAGACTCCTAGCTCTCGGGAGGAATCAGGAGTACACGGGTTTTTTTCCTCCATCCCTTGGGGGCCTCTCTTCCCAGGGTCTCTCAATTTCGTCCCTTTGAGGCCCTGGTCCTGCCCTAGAAACCATCTAGGAGATCGGTCGAAATCTAATCCATATTCCGAGTGAGTGTTTTGTTACCATAGAGTTGGTCGTTGTAACAGGAAAATAGTTCAGTTTTTGAATTTCTCGGGGGGAATTCACTAGCTCCAGATGAGATGCTTGCCTGCCGCTGCAGCTCAGCACCCAAAAAATTGCCGGAAAATATAATCGCCGGCGTCCACAGCTTCAGTTCTGCCTCAGTCTGCTGACGAGCCCTTGGTGATGTGCACGTTGTTTGTGCTCAGATTATCAAACACGGCTCGAACGACGTGGCCCAGTTCGCATTCGAATGTTGTTCGTTGATGACGTCATCATCAATGCCACACCCACCGTGCTCTACTCTGACCGGAAGTAACGTCATAGACGGTATTTACTACATGTCGGCAGTGACCAAACTCGTGTTGCTGCTGTTCGGTCCATTACTACTGTCCTGGCTGTTCGTACCGCGCGCAGCAGTCGTGTTCAACTACGTTGTGCCGCTGTCACGAGACCTGCGAAAGACCATCTACGTGCACAAGGTGTGAGTAGTCGCTAGATGGCCTACTGCGTCCGATGACCCCGTAGTGTGTCACTATATCTGTTTGTCACGAACGGCTGAACGGATCGACCTCCTGTTTGGGGTGGAGACTCTTGGTAACCCAAGGCACGTTGTATTAGATGGAGTCTTTTATCGACTTACGGCAAAGGGGAGGAAGAGTGAGTGAAAATTATGTAAAAATTATGAATAGGAACTTTCCGACACATTCGCCAGATAGCGCCTCCGGATTGGATGTGGTCTCTGCCAAATTACTTTGCCCACTTGTTAACGCTTTTGCGTATATAGTTATTTTTTCGGTAGCCCGTCTATGTCAATTGTAGCCAATCATATCACGAAACTCTCGTTGATATTATAGTGAAATTTTCACCGTGAGAAAATTGGATGGAAACTAGCATCTGTAGGTGCGAGTGGACAAGGACCAATCGGCACTGAGCAGACGCAATGCCCCGGAACATTCACGACGTCGTAGTGATGACACAGGCAGCAGACAGTTCACACGCTTTCGACAGCTCGTCAAACACATCCCGTCACAACAAATTGTCAACGTAAGTCAAATAGCCTATCTTGTCGGATTCTCATGTGAGGTTTGTGGTAGCGGCCCTTCATTTCGGGGACCGCCATTCCGGGTTAGGCTTAGCTCAGCTTTAGGGTTCGGGCCAGTCTTAGAGAATTAAGGTTCAGGGTCAGGGTGAGTTGTAGGGTTCTTATTGCCAGTCTTAGAACTAGTGAAGACCCATTGGGACTCAAATAAGATTTGTGACTGGAATATGTCTAGGTCTATATGGATCAGCTTTGGTGCAGAAAATTAGGATTTGACACGCGTGACATGTTTGTATTGCCACCTTAGTGTCCCAGTTTCTGGAGTTTGGAATCCGGATCGTTGTGAAGCGACTGCATCTAGAATCTTGCTGGAGTTGTGCAAAATGGTTCACTTGGTTTGCCATTCGCTCTTGTCGATATTAATAGTTTATTTAGCCATTTAGTATTTTGTTTGTATACTTGGTGCACGGTATTAGAGAAAACTGCATTGGTTGTTTGATGTGTACCGATGTAGGTGTGGTTCAGTGAGATGGAGGTGAGCGTTGATCGTCGTCAGTTGCTTGCAGACAATGAGGTTCCAGTGGGACTAGTCCGCTGTCTCTATGACACTCTAGTAGAGCGCCCAGTCTATCACCCGCCACTCAACACGTGCTGTGCCCAGAGTATCATGGGCAGCTGGTCGTCCAAGCTGCTCTGGCTGCCTCTAGGACGTCGCAATGCTGTTCAAGGGAGTCCTGGGCGTTGTTGTACATGGATGACACTGTTATGTTGGGCAGGCTGGCTAGTGTTGGCCGCTGCAGTGCCTCTGCCTTACTACATAAGACTAGTTGTATTCTACACATTCGAAGACGATGAAATGCGTGATCGGAGTAAGGCGGTGGACGCGCTTGGACTGAGGTACGGGTTCGACCACGACCTGTTTCAGTGGCTGACACCAACACACGGCGTTGTGATGTTGGTTTACGTGTTCTACGCTGTGTCGATAGTCTCTCTGGCTGTGCTTAGACGCACCCGCGCAGCTGGAGTTGATCGCCTCATCACACAGACATTCTCTGATCTGCGACGATTACGACCGTCGCTTTCTGTTCGACTTCTTCTTGCCCACTTTCTGCTACCACTGGAGAAGTTCGGACTTGTCTGCGGTGTGGTCGTTGGGCTGGTCTACTGGCCCGTTACTCTACCGCTGTGTCTGGCGGCTGTCTCTTGCTACATGGTTCCTCTTGTTTATGTCACAGGTAGACTTCTCATCAATGCACGATGCCGCTGTCTGTCCAGTCTGCCGCTGACAACCAACCATGCACAGTCGGGTAATCTGTCTGAAGGGGTGACTTCGTTCGAGCACTGCTGCTTTCTGGACGCTATTAGTAGCTCGGATGACGAACGCGTCGGAAGGAATGATGTCTGCAATGGCTGTGTTGGCGTGGCAGGTACTCTGAAGTCAATGGTCGTTGGAATGATGGCGGTAGTTCTCGTCTGGTCGATATTGCTGATGTACGCCGAGGCAATTGGATTCGTGGTGGAAGTGCTGGTGATGACGTCGGTCGGGTTTATACTAAACTCTGGAAGTGACGCGGCACGGCGGGTGGTCCTGGTGGCATGGAGTGTGGTCTATGTGGTGGCATGTTACCGCGCTGCGGTGGGTAAGTATGTGCAGTTCAGTGCGGTGGTGTTTGCGGCAATGAAGCGTCGACTGGCAGATCGGCTGCTAGCTGCTGCTACCCTACACCATCGTCGCAATATTGCCTTCAAGTACTTTACAGCTGACGAAATTCGACGTACGACCACTGTACACAGCGATAACATTCCAACAGTGATGTCAACATCACTTCTGTCTGCAGTGGTCGACGATAGCATCGAATACCAATCAAACCTTCTACACTGGAAGATCTCAGCGCTCAGTCTGTTTGTGGATCGTAAAGACACTGCCCATATTCCTCGCCATCTGTTCTACCGCCTATGTCGTATGGACGTGCCAGGGAGCCCGCGCTCTGGACTGCGCGTCGCTCTAACGTCGTTGGGTCGGCTGGTCATCGCAGGGCTGTTCCTGCTAGTCTTTGGACTCGTGATTGAGCTGTTAGCTGACGCCGAGACATCAGACGGAGGGAATGCGACTGGACAGACTCTGATAACATTTGCGTATGCTGCTCTGCCGCTCATCATTCATGCTATATTGACGCGCCTCACGGCCAGACGACGTCCTGGCTCGGAACTGTTAGATGGGAAGATAGAGCGAGAGGTGCTTAGCTATGTGCAGTCTTGGCCTGTCTTCGATCTCGCGTTTAGGCAAACCGGAAACAACGAGTCGATGACGTCACGGCCGGAAGTAGCCGACGATGCGACTGAACTCAAAGCGGTGTCGACTCACGACAACCAGCTCGCACGTGATGCTTCACGTGACAACGATTCACGTGACACCAGTGATTCACATGTCGACCTTCTCATCACCATCCGTGACGACGACAATGACGAGGATGGGAGTAACGAGACGGGGGTGAAACTGAGGAGCGGCGAATTGGCTACAACAGACCGCGAAAGTCCAGTGGGTTTAGGAACCCCATGCCTCGACAGACAAACTCCAGCCGACGGTTTAGCAACTGCTCCCGCTACCCCTAGAACCGCTAGAACAGTTCGGCCACGCAGCGTCACCATCGACGAACAAAACCGCGCAGCCGCACAGCCGGAGTTCTGGAAGAAGGACAGCGTCGGCTTTCTGCTGCGGAAACAGAACTCGGCGTCCGCAATACCGCTACGTCATCAGGTGAAAGAGGAAGAGGTTTCTGGCGGGCGCACGTCGTCGTCGACGCTGGTTGTGGATATGTCTGGCGATGGGGATGTCACGGCGGTGGCAACGTCGTCGGTGGTGGGTTCTACGCGACCGTTAACTTCACATAATGATGCACGAGACTCACTTTGCGAGTCAGCACTGTAGACGCAATGGTGACACGTCACTTATCCAAACTCCAAACTTCGAAGCAGTGGCGGATCCAGGGGGCCGGGGGGCCCGGGCAACCCCTATTTTTGGCAAAGTCAATTTAATTTTTTTACATTGTATACAATGTCTGAAAAAAATATTTTTGAAATTGAATTTGGACTTTGTTGTGGCCGAAATCCGAGGAGTTTTTGGAAGTGTTGGGGTGTATGCGTGTGTGTATCGAAATCGTGGCCGCTACTGTTTTTTGTTCAGCAAAGGCCCAATGTTGAATAATATCTGAGGCCATTCTGATCCCAAAAATATATGCCAGATTGCAGGAAATCGCATCTAATTTTTCAAAATTTTCTGGGGGAGGCCCCCCAGGCTCCCCGCCGGCGCTCGGTTCGGGGTTTCGCCCCCTTACCGGGCCCCCCTTTCCAAAATTCCTGGATCCGCTCCTGCGAAGGGTCACTGGTCCGTCAGATACGGCCGAGCTGGTGCGTTTACGGTTATAGGGTTGGGGTTAGGCTATGTCAGTTTGACGACATTCAGTTTACCCGCTGTCAACAAATGTACGTCAAGGATGTGCAGTCCTGTAGTTAGCGTACTGCACTACCATGTAGAAGTCATGAGTTCAATTCCCTGCCAGCGCCACAGGGTGGAGTTTTAGAATTTTGCGTCAGGCACTCCCAGCCCACGTAATCGGTTTCTAGCTTTCTACTTGGTCAAAGGAGGGCGGCGGGGGAGAGAACTGGCCACAACTGGCCGCCGTCCTCGTATGCGGAGGCCACTGCAAACTGGATGTATCATGTCGCTAAGTCTTCCCGTGGGCCGTCGCAACGGGAAGCGTGAAGCCTTTGGGACTATACAGTAGGCCTACTTGGGCAATAAGTCAGTAGAGTATACACTGCACACTAAGCATTCAGAGCGAATCACCACATGTCGTGCAATGTACTCATCAACGAATTAGGCTATACGTACACGCGTGACATTTTACCGTAGAGCTTGCTAGGCCCTATACGATAACTTGTCGCCGACTATTACTTAAAACTGCAGACCTTGACTGCATCGTTGTGATGACTATTATACAGCTTTATTCACCAGAATACTGACAGAGAACATAAATATAAACAGTAATATACAAAATAAAGATATAAATAAACTAATAAACATAGTCCAACTCAGAATTATTCTGCATCAAACATTTCCGTATCCTACTCCAGTTTTTAAGCCATTTTACTATAAGCGTTTTATCTGTGACCGCGGTAAACCAGCATTTGCTGCAGGCTTGTTATTTCATGTGAGTGAACGACAAGCTTACAGACTTCCTATTAGTTTATATTTTGCACATTAGAAGACTTCATTTTTCGAGTTTACTGCACGGTTCGCGGCTACGCTGGCGGCCATTGTTTTACTTACCGCCATTGCGTCACTGAACTCTGGCCGGCGGGCAGTCATGCATGAGTGGGCACGATGTCAACACCCAGTGGGCGGAGTCATCGTGTCACCGTCGCTGAGCTACCTCGCTGCAGACCGTCGCCTGCTATTCGCTCCGACCGGCCAGCGTGTCTACCGACCACGACCACACCGCTCGACGTCCGACGTCCTCGTGGCGCTGCTGCTGTTGCTCGGCGCAGTGGAGCTCAACCCGGGACCGATGACCTGCGCCCGCTCGACACCACGCGACACTCTGCCTCTTGGCGTGCTCAATGTCCGCTCAGCTCGATGCAAGGCAGCGCTCATCCACGTCGTCATCGATGACCATCGGCTCGACGCGCTGGCCTTGACGGAGACGTGGATACCGTCGGACGCACCTGATGCCGTCAAGCTTGACGCCTGTCCACCCGGCTATCAGGTCCTGCACCGTCACCGAGGTACATTAGACCAGCGTGGCGAAGGAGTAGCGCTTGTGTATCGGGACACCATCAAAGCAACAATGGTCGACGTCGGCAACTACACTGAGTTCGAGTCGCTAGCCGTCAAGCTCACCGGTCGTCGCCCCAAGGCTTTAGTATGGTGGTCTGTGTCTATAGGCCGCCCGGAACCGTCACGTCGACCTTCAATGACCAGCTATCCGACATGCTTGACCAGATCATGCTACTGGGCAACAGATTTGTCGTTGTCGGCGACTTCAACGCGCCAGGGGACGTCGCCGGTCGGCTTGACCCTCGCGACGTCGACGTGCTTACCCAGTATGGTCTGCGTCAACACGTCACTGGTCCGACACACATCAGCGGCAACACGTTGGACCTGATCCTGTCGCGTGACGAACAGATACCTGTACAGCTGGTCTCCAAGGTGACTGTTCAGTCAGTGTGTTTCTCGGATCACCATCTGCTGACCTGCTGTCTTGGAATACCGCTGCCGCAGCCAGTCACGACGACATACAACTACCGGTCGCTGCGCAGGATCGACACGGCAGCCTTCAGTGCCGACATTCTGCAGTCCAGGCTGTATAGT
>Ga0126335_1000583_pt1 | contig 17942 bp, 9 predicted proteins | sample OlaspJWI45metaG_FD_108409 | JGI IMG/M metagenome (GOLD analysis project Ga0126335, IMG submission 108409) | Marine gutless worms symbiont microbial communities from Oahu, Hawaii - Olavius sp. 1 OAHU.JWI-45 metaG | ecosystem: Host-associated > Annelida > Digestive system > Unclassified | place... | reverse complement strand
GCCAGGGAAGAAATGGTGAGTAGGCATTGAGATTGGGACGACAGGCATACTGAGTTACTAACCTAGTCAGTCAAGGGCACTGGCTATCGACTTATTCCTTATTGCGGCTCAAATGCCAAAGGAGGACGAGCTTTTCTAAGTGGACCTTATAACTTTGTGATTGCTGCTTAATACTGCATCTTCGTGCTAGTGAAGATGTTTATTAGACCAAATGGTTGACGTTTAAACAGTTGGAATGAAGACAGCTTTTAAATTTGCATATAGTGTGAAGAGGTGCACTTAAAATTTTGTAATTACTACGTTGGATTGGACTTGAAAATTCTGGTAATTTTGCACAAGTAATCGTGTTGTATTGCCTACAGTTACACAGCTGGCTATATTTTATCCTTCAGCTCAGGGAGTCTGTTGTTGTCTAATGTACTCTCCAGCTGATGTGATTTGTGTTTTTGACAAGGTGATATATTACAAAGCAAGCCGTAGTGAACAGCCACATCGATGTTGATTCATATTCATGTGATGATTATACCTTCCTCTATATACCATCTTTGTTAACTATAGGAATCATTTTCTGCATCATTGGAAGGCACTGGATAGGCCAATACATGCTGATGTGCCGTTATGAAACTACTCACTCACTCATGTGAGGGTGAATATCAGCTGTAAATGGTGATGTTGCATCTGCCATCGACCACATGCATGGAACAGTTTGCGTGTCTCTCTATACAAACTGTCGTCTCTTAATAACTTTTAAGAAATATTTGAAGTCTTAATGTTCACTACATGACAATTCTGAGGTGAGGTGCTCTTGACGCAGCTTGTGTTGTTTGTCTAAAAGTTGTCTACTTTACCTACTCACTGTCGATGTGAACAGGTGTGGAAGAATCGTAAAGTCTGGGAAGGCTTCGTGAAATGCTGTCAGCGGACAAAGCCACAGTCATTTCTCGTACTCCTGCAGCTGCCTGCCATCCAACTACGTGATGTCTTTACTCTATGTCCAGAGCTGCGAGAGCCACTTCTGAACCACATTCAGAAACTTACGCCACACCAGGTTGCGTATCTCAGTGTGTAGACTGGTAGTTTTTAATTTTGTACAGTTTTCTTGATATGTCATTCTTAGCTTTTATTACAGTGAGTGGTACGTTTGAGTTTTCGAATGTGAATGCACAGTGTTAGAAGGCATGATGTTTCTGATGTTTTTGTGTGTTGCTTAGTAATCTTAATAACCCATGCATATGAAGCAATATGTTAAGTTGCTTGTAGTAACATGGCGTTGTATCTGATCTCAGAGCTGTATTGTAGTATTCTGTGACTGTTTTGCATTTCTGTGTACACAGCGTGCTCACATTCCAAAAGCCATCATATCGGTGCTTGAAAAAGATGTCAACGAGCAGAAAGCTGTTGAGAATGCACGAAGAGTGGAGGAGGAACGACTTACTCAACAAGAGAAACTCTATCAGGTTTCTAATAATGTGATCTATACGATTGAAGTTGTGAAGTGTCTAGCAGAAGTTAAGCATTTTTCATGATCTGGTGATTTTATATCTGGGAAACAAAAGTTGCAGAAAAAATCTGTGAAATCTATACGACTTTTTTGTTAATTTTATTGCTGTGCTAAGCTTGGTGTAATTTGAAGGTGACTTTTGTTTTTCAGGCAAAATGCATAAATGGCTGTGGTGATGTGAGAGGGTGAACAAACATGATAGCAAACACTGTATGATTGATTTGATGTAAAAATCAGTCTCTTAAAAACTAATTAATGCCATACCTTCAATGAGCTGCACCAGCGTGGCAGAGCAGACGTAAGCAAAATGCTGTGATAAATCAAAGCATTTGGAATGAAGACATGTTTTAAGTGTGAGTGTGAAGAGGTGCACTTATAACCGCATAGGCCTAATTAAATACAGTCGCCCTATCTTGGAGCATGGAGAGACAGCTTATTGTTGTAAGATATCCCGACATTTGGTATTCTCTTCTGCAACAAATATCGTGGTGGGGATGTATTACTGTAGCTAATAGCATAAATGCATGTCAGTCTTGTACATCTGTTTTTGTGTGTGATTGCAGCAAAAAGTTGACGAAGATCGCCGTATGCAGCAGGAAATACTGAAGCAGAGGCAGGAACAGGTGACCCGTAATGACTACATTCAAACTGCTAATGACTCTAGCTACTTTCAGAAATAACCTCCACTGCTGTGTGGTTTGCTCTGTAACTAATAATGCTGTAATCATGAAGGCCTAATTTACAACATTGATGGAGATAAGCATCTAGGAACAGCTACTGCTCACACTGTTAGACAACTTTTGACTTGATAATGATCATGCAAGTCCTAGCCTTCGATGGTCAGGTAGTCAAGGTTCATATCACTGTCATCTGTTGTACTGCATAATTACTTTTCAAACTATAAAGTAGTGAACTGAATTGCACCCTTGTGGTGGCATGTTACAAGGCATTACTACACTGTGTCCGAGAAAAAAGTAAACCACAGACTATTGGATAGAAATGACAAATCTCAATGCATCCTAACAAAATCATGTGCACTGGTTTCGGAATATACCTCTGAAAGAACCATAAAATTTTGTGAGAAAATATTCATTAACAGTGCAGTTATTAATCTTCAAATATCGATGACAAAATATCTCAAGTTTCCTTTATGTTAGTTAATGCAGTTACACGTCCCGATTACAGGACAGTGCTCCTGTCCATATGGCATGCAAGACTGTGCGACTGTTAACCTGTGAAACATCAGGCTTCATCTCTTTAACTCTCTGGCCAGCCAACAGTCCTGACAATCAATGCCGTAAACTACGGGAGGAATCTGCAGGAGCGTGTGTACTGCAGTTGGATGTATGACGTCGCTCAGCTAAATTGGCGTTTGATTGAAGAGTGGGAGCATTACAATCAGGTGGTCATCAGTGAAGCAGTCAGGCAGTGGCGTTCACATCTTCAAGCTTGCATTTGAGCATATGGCTTTGTGTTTGAACAGAGACTTTAAATGTTCAACTTATGCACTTTGACAGTCACATGTCTAAACGTTGCCAGTAGTGGGAACTTTTATGTTTTCGGGTGACCTCGCTAAACTTGCTATAACTTTTGCAGACATTGACAGATTTTACTGAATTTTGGTGATTTGTTAGCAATTAGATGTTGTATTTTTAATGCAAAATTTGGTTAGAATCTGACGTTTTTTGCCGGAGCTATGAAAATATATACACTATATATACAGTTGTTTTACTTTTTTCAGGACACACTGTCGTATGATGTATTATAAGCAGGACGAAAATCTATCATAATTGCTTTGTGTTTGATTGTTTCTGGTGAATATTTTCTCTTGCTTGTCAGTACCGTTGCCATTGACAGGAAAGACTCATCACCGTCGTCAGTTAGCAATTAGCAGTCTGCTCACTGTCACATGACGCGCCCTTGTAATGTCCCCCGGTATGTTACAGCGCGATATAAGTCGTCGTTTTATTATTATTATTATGTTGCAGCTGTGTAATGTCATTGCGTTGCAGGTGAAGTCGATGTCCGATGCTGGCATGTTGCAAATAAAGGCTGAGCCTGGAACGCCAATGTATGACGAGAAGGATGACACAGTGGATGGTCAGACTGTCAGGGTTTGTATGACTGTCATGTGTCCAGTAACTCGGGGTTGCTATATTGTTAGGCCGTGTCGAATACAGATGAGATGCAGACTATTGTGATCGGTCATCCTGGCATGTGTCAGTCTGTCACGGGGGCACAGCCCGCCCCCGTGACAGACTGACAGTACGAGAAATGACTGCGGCGATATCTGCCGGCAGAATTTCACGAATGGCTGGACAGGTCGACATCCTGTTTGGGGTGGAGACTTCGGGGACCCAAGAAACGTGTATTATGTGGGGGGTCCCCATCTCCCCATAACAAGGGGGAGGGGGTTCAATGCAGCCTTTGCAAAATTACTTCCATCACTTATTGTCTGTCGCCTCGTGTTAGTGTGTTTTTGAACTAGCATAAGACCTGTAGCTATAGAGATTGATTGCTTTGCAGCAAAGAATTATTTTTTGGTCACATCTGCATTCTGTGTGTCAACTTTTTGCAATACCGTTAGGGCTGCTGCCGTGTAACATCTGCATTCTGTGTATCAGGGCTGCTGCTGCTGTCGAGTAGTTTGCTATTCAATTACTCGATGGAGTATCTTATCGAGTACTCGACATGTAGCAGAAGTAGTGGAATGTCTCAAGTTCTGAACTGACCATTTCTGCATTGTGTCCACAGCTGTACAGTGGCAATGTTTCAAATTATCTATTTTGCAACGGAAACTATATTAGTTTGCTTATATGATGTAAGAAACAAAAATCCATACAACAGAGTCCTTTGAAAAAAACAAATATATAGTGTTGTTTGTTATTACTGTATTTATAGAGTATGAATTTTTTGTTGATGTTTTGATGTAGTGTCTGGTTCTCCTTTACTTATTTACACTTTAAAGTTCATCTTATTATTACTAATTATAGTTTTTTAAATTACGGAAATTAAATATTCTATGTCGAGCACTTGAGTAGTATCGAGTGTGATAAAAAACTATGAGTAGTTTTACAGCTGGAGTACTCTCGATTACTCGAGCACTCGCAGCAGCACTAAATATCCTAGACTGAATCTTGTCGGTAATGAAACGACTGCAAACCAACTGCTGTGTGTACAGGCATCCAACAGTTTGACGGTAATACAGATCAAACAAGATTCATTCGATGACAGTCATGCACACACTTCGTGAAACAAGTTGCCATTTTGCTAAACGGTATACATCACTGTTAGTTGCTCTTCACCACTGTGGGTGACTTGGTGGTTAGCATCGTGCCTTGCGGCCCGTGTTCCAGTTGCGCAGTAAGGTGTCATGGTATGAACGTCTAACAACTGCAGTGTCCATCACGTAGTAGTCTGTGGCTGACTCGTTGGTCTATGCCTAGGCCAATTCAGCCTTCCGTGCCTCTGGGGTTGCTAAATGAGGACCAGCTTCGGCTGGGAAGGCAAAGACAGATATGATTCATTCCATTTGTGATAACATGCATGGATGAAAGGTATAACTGTGTGATCCCTCGACAACATGCCATACCTGAGGACTTCTCTGATGAGATTGCATCATAAAGAACTTTACCTTTACTGTTAATTCATATATTTCAGATTCCTCAATATGCTATCACTGTCATTTCACAAAGCCTTTGCAGAAATACAGTTACGTGCATTGCAGAACATGCTGCATGGTGTTGTCAAGTAGAACAGCTATACCGAAATATATCTGAAATACTTGTTTTTGACCACTTGCATAGAGATCTGTATTTCAGTAAACAAGTTCACATATCAGGGTCATCAGGTCATATGAGCAAAAATAGCGTGTACACAGATGGTTTGCCTTTAATGAGCAAGCCGCCTATGGACAGTGACTGCTCAGCTGGCTTAAATAGATCGGGATGACATAGTTTTTGGTTTGTGATTGAGGTTGATCAGTATGTCTCTGCAAGACTGCAAGTTTGTGCCCACTAATTGTGCTGTACAACACAGTAGTTAACAGACACACCATTTGAACAGCTTCTATATGATAAACTTCACTAACTACAGCTAGTTGAGCTAAAACAGTCTTGTTATATTATCGTTAGCCATATCCAGACCTTATGGCACTGTACATTTTTTAAAGATTTTCATACTACTTAAGTCCTGTGGTAGAGAAGGCTTAAACAGTTTAAATTGATTTCGTTTGTTTTGTGCTTCTCTGTGGTCCGTCACTTGTTGTCGGTGTATTATCAGTTCATAATTTTAATGAGAAGTTGTGTTTGGACGTGTGCAGTAGGACAAGCTAGTGGATATCTACAGCATCAGTACCTCAACTGCACTGTGACATCACAGAGACAAAACACTGCCTGTTTAGTTGAAAACATATTTCTGTATTTAAGAGACGGTTTACAGTCAGCTCATCACCGATCAACTCGTTCCCAAGTCAACTCAGCCTCAAAACAAACCCAACCCGTGCCCTAATCCTAACCTTAACCCTAACGAGTTCCAACAGCTCACTTTGGGACGAGTTGGCCCGGGGACGAGTTGACCGTCACCGAAAGAGACAATGTACCAGAAGCATTGTTGAATGCTGACTGCATTATGTGCTGTATGAAATATCGAGTCTGTAAATGTGCATATTGTTTGTGCTACATCATATAACAAAAGTGTTACCTGTCATTCTTTTACATTAAAGAGTACTGATATAAACACTCAGAATATTCAAAACATTTAATTATTTTGCATTTAACCACTTACATTTATCAAGGCCAATTCTTGTAGTGCGATCTTGTAAGATAAAACAGTTCATCAGTGTTCGCCAGTCGAAGCCACACAATGTTTATTGGCCACGAGCCCCAGCGTTTTGGATCTAGTGGTTCAGCACCATCAAAAACTAGCTTATAAGGCACAAATTGAAAATCAAGCAGAAACGAAATCATTTGTTCGACGAGCAGTTTATCGTGTGACGTGTGATTTGAGTGGACAAAGAAGTCGCGCATTATTTCCCACTCCATAAAAATATGTGTGAAATGAACAGAATCAAACAGTCTTTTGGCACACTGGAAAGCAACATGCTCAGAGCCTTGAATGTCAATCTTCAAAACAGCTTGACTGAAAGGTATAACATCGACAAGGTCGTCGAGGACGATAGTGTTAATAATGACTGGGCAAGCTCCAGTGCATTCCTGGACCTGCAACAAAGATGTAATATGCATCACAATTTAAGCATCTTCTGGCAAGACAGCTTCAGCGTATTGTGTAAGTTTGCACGGGAAAACGTTAAGCCACTTCAACACTTACATGTGAGAATGGACTGTTGTTATTTGTTGAATTGTTTTCAGTCACAAATTGTTGTTGCAACAATGTTGATAACAGGTATGTATTAACTAAATGTGAAATGTAAAGATCTGTGGTTTGAACATGACACATTTTCTGACTTTTACACAGCCTGCATATTCCATTAAAAAGTGAACAAAACAGGCAACTTATCATGAAACTGACGGAATGCTTGAAGACGGGGCCTCCATGGGAATAGTGTTATTTGTTACATGACAGACTGATGGTAGCAGACTTATCAAGAGAGTCTTATAATTGCGTCACTGGCAGGCTGTAAAATACAAGGTGACATTATTGCATGTTCTTCAGCTACACAAGCTCAGTATACCCGCAGTTCAATTCTGGAGTCGCCCTGGTTGTGCCCGCTCTGTCTCAAAGTTGCTTTCATTCTCACGTCAGCAATTCCATTGTAGACAACTGTGATACGTTCAGTCACTCGGTCAGTGTGTGCAGCATGCTGAAGTCGTTGGATGCTGTCAAGAACAGGCTCCACTGCTATGACATGTTGTCCCAACTTGGCTGCCAGCAGTGTGTAGTAGCCAATATTTGCACCAATGTCAACCACCTGCCAATCAATATACTGCATTACATGCACAGTTTCGACCATAGCAGTCATATGCTGAATTAAAAATGTTTAAAAAGTACTTATATAACTAATTATGTCATGCTTACTCCCTAGATGGCTTGATTCTTGTCTTAATGAATAGTTCTGCTAGTTTACACAGGTAACACAACTAAGATTACTAGAAGTACAAACCACACATTACTGTGTTTGCTGCATGTGAACTGATCATCAGCTACTATTACAGCGACTGCAGAAACACTGGCCTGCAGGGTAGCATTCTACGATGGATAACATCGTACCTGGCAGGCCGAACACAGAAAGTCGTGTACAGTGTCTTGTCATTAGAGGCATAACGAGTTTGCTACGGCATACCGCAGGGATCCGTATGGGACCGTTGTTATTTAATTTGTACACAGCCATTCTGGGCAACGTTATTTCAGCTCACGGCCTCAATCTCTACCAATACGCCGACGACTGCCAGCCACACCTAAGTGTTCCAGTCGATGACGTGCCATCAGCAGTTACTCGACTTAGTCAATGCATTGCCGATGTCACGAAATGGTTGAGTGCCAGCTGTCTGCGCCTCAACCCCGACAAGACAGTCAGCATGTGGCTGGGCTCGAGACATCAAGTTGACAAGGTCACTGTCAGAGACATTCCAATCCTGCAGTCATCAATGACAACTGGACACAGCACATGACCTTGGGGTGGTTCTTGACAGTCAGCTGACCATGTCAGCACTTGTCGGTATTGTATGTCAATCAATATACAACGATCTCCACCAAATCTGCCCTGTCGTTCGAATTCTGTCGGTAGAAGCAAGAAAGACAGTAGTCCAGGCATTTGTTTCTTCATGGCTCGACTACTGCAACTCACTGTTGTCCGGTGTTAATGCCTTCAAGCTGTCCATAAATGCTGCCGCGCGCCTCGTTACTGGCATTCGCCAGTGCAAGCATATCATGCCAGTATTGAGACAACTCCACTGGCTTGAATTTAAGATGGTCGTCCTAGTCTACAAGTTGTTGAACACCTTGTCGCCGCGGTACCTGATGGACGACTGCCAACTCGTCACAGCCACTGGCTGACGACGACTTCGATCGTCCAATGTTGCTACGGTGATGTTCCTAGAACCTGCACAGGTCATGGCGATTGATCCTTCACTGCTGCTAGTCCACGTCTGTGGAACAATATACCAGTCCATCTCCAGGATTCTGAACTAACACTTCTTTAGTTTCGCCAATTACTGAAAATGCATCTGTTTAGCTGATGACTGCGACACGTAGTAACTGATTTTTAGTTTTTAGCACGCTCAAATGTACTTACTTACAGTTGGCAGCACGGCAGCCTGTGCCTATGGCATGGTGGCCACGCCCCCGGTCAGACACCCAAGATAAGAATTTTTATCATTTAGATACCAAAATTTGAAGCATGATAGATGTTATTAGCAATGTAGGCTACAGGAAGTATACAAACCCCAGCTTCAGGGCTGCCACGTGTGACAGCCTCAGTGAACTCATTGACAAGATAGGGCTCCCAAATTCCTGCTGACCGAAGACTTCTCGATACATATACATCGTGCCAAATATCAAACAAGCATACAGTAACTGACGGACTGGTCTTTGTCCGAATGCATTCAAAGTTTGGTCTCTCAAGTGGCTTGAGAATGTCGTATCTGACTAGACTTGCATTTCGGTCGAGCCTTCCACAGACTGGGTGAGTAGTAGCATCAGGACTGACTGTATCACCAACTGTTAAATATGGTGCATACGGATAGCGCAGACTAGAGATGAAGATGATGGTGCCCACAGTCAAAGCTAATAATACTCCAAGTAATACTGATGAACTGGACTTAAATATTAGCAGTAATCTCTTTGATGAGCAGCAAGATGTGAAGACTTTGAAGCCAAACCACATCTCAACACCAGATTCACCATTCTACACACAGATGACAATACAAGTCTGCACTCAACAGCCTTAATATTTGTACACTACAAGGTTAGTGTGCACCACAATGCAATGCATTAGTGCTGGGCAATACTATTGAAGTATCACAATACCGATTTTTGACGATATCAGCATTGCAGGCCTAACGATACTTTTTGGTATCATGATACCATAGAGTATCGCGATACCGACGACAATACTTTTGCTTGTCACTTGTACTTTTTTCATTTTGTACAGTACTACTTGCCACTTTTTCCAGTGACACATTTAGGCCTAATTTACTTATTTATGCCACTTATTGGCATCGCATCACTGGCAATCAGTGTTGTAAAGCCTTTGACTTTTACAATTTTAACAGCAATTTTATGTAATAAATATGTCAGCTATTCGTCTGCAAGACGTTGATCACACAATTTCAGTCTTAGGCCTATCAATAATATGTGTGTGGTAACAAGAAAGAAAAGTGGGATATAAACTAAACAAGCTATTACACTGTTACATTGCAAGGTTAGTGTGTACCACAACGCAATGCCTTAGTGTTGGGCGATACTAATACCAATTTTGCCGATACACTAGGTTAGGACCAGGGTTGTGTTAGCGGCGCTAACCCCCATGCTGTTCTCACGCTGTCAGTAATTCGCGATACTATCGAGTATCGCGATACTTTTTCACGATACTTATCGTGGTGTCAAAGCGTTGGTATCGCCCAACACTACAATGCATTACACTGTCAAATAATAAGGATACTGAAATGACTCTAAAAGAAGAAATGCCACAGTGCTTACTGCAGTGTCTTGCAAGTTGTTTCTGAAACAACACGGGATACGATTTTAGTATAATTCAGTATAATCAACACGGGTGCTATTCTGTATGTGACATGGTGTCAAAATATTATAGGCCTGCCTGACACTAACTAGATACGAAACCAATCACGACAGTATTACAGGTGAAAGCGAAACTAATAATCTCACCTGGAATACGACGAATAATTATTATTTACACTTCTTGGTATGGGCAAATAATAAATAAGTAAAAGCAAAGCAAGCAGAGAAAAGTACATTATATGTCTAAAATATTAGTGTGGCTTCTGTTGCCGACTCCGATTAATTCAGTCTTATAGTTGTATAATATATCTTGATTACTCCATAATTTATCAAACGTTTTTAAAGGAATTTATAGTATTGCCTGTGTTGACTATTCTGCCAGTGAAAGAATACTTTCTGAGATGGTAATGAAATCTATGATTAACTAACTTTAAGTTATGCCATTTTGTTCTACTCTCCCGATATTTTTCAACATTAAAATCTACACCAGTATCGTATTTATTTGTTAATATCTTATATACCTCTATCATGTCTCTTCTTGATCATCCATAGGCCTATTCCAGTGACGGTAATTTCAAATGCATAGGCCTAAGTCTTTCCTTGTACTTTAATTTTTTAACGCTCATACTAACTTGGTGGCTCTAATTTGCAGCTTCTCCAAATCTTCATACTGAATTAGCATATTCTAGATGGGATCTAACTAACCTTTTGTATAGATGGCATGCATGACGGCACTGTATCGTTGTGCCGTTGGCAATGTATAGCCTATGTAGGTTTAAAGTTAGGTATAGAAAAAGTAGAATCGCATATAACTCAGCCGCGCGTTGACGATTTTCTTGAAATTTTGTAAAATCATACATAACACAGGACCCACAGCTACGGCGGAATTCTACTCCGGATTCCAATTTTGACAGGTGTCATCTTTCGGGGACCTTCCTGTGTTGGCGACACCACGAAACACTGTTTTTCTCATCTACGTACAACGCCAACCATGTTCTCCACCGCCTATTGCCCCTGCCTGAAAACACCGGTCATACCACTGTGGGAAAGCAAAAGAGCAACTGGCAGTGAAAGTCCTCACCAAGTGAGTGAAAAGGGTCGGCAGTTAAAGTCCTACCTCCAAAGACCAAGTCTTCGTTTACCTTGGCCCAATGGCAAGGTTATGACTCAAATAGTTAATAACTCGGCGGTTATAAGGTCTAGCGAGGTGGGGTTGATATCTTTGGAATATTAAAAGTAGATTGCATAACCCCCCAGGAACGGTAAGGTACGGACCTCTCAAATACGGCGGGAAGGCGTCTACGTCCCCCCGTCTTCGGCGTTTCGCGCCAACTCACTTCTCTCACTCTCCCTCTCTCGTCTGTTCGGGGTGCTAACCTGATGTGCTGCTGTGTGTTGACTTTTTGCGGTTGAGATCGTTCGTTTCGAGAACTTCGACGACAGTTTTGACGACGAATTTGTCTGATGGCCACTTGGAGACCTCGGTCGTAATATTTTCTGTCTCTCTGAAGTTATTTAGGCGTTTTATTTATTAGACTTTTCCTCGTAAATTTTAGTTGTGAGTTGTAACTCACTTTTAGCTTCTGCTTAAGCCTCGGGGATAGTTTTAGCTGGGCATAGTCAACTGTAAGTCTGTCTACAGACTTATAGTAAGTTTGTAAGTACATAACTAAAAATTAGGTCAATTCTATACGGAGATGGTGGCACATAACGCACCCTAGTACCCCGAACTGCGGTAAAATTAAGTAGGCCTAGCTACAAATTTCTGGGCAATTAGGCATGTAGGCCTATCTAGTAGCACTACATCTACACTCCTTTAAATAGGAAAATTTATACAGCGCATTGGGGGGGGGGATAGCCTATCTATGCTAAACGCCGAGTTGAGCTCCTCCCCCGGTCGTGAGAGCCCCATCACCGCGACGGATCCCAGGTACTCTCTCCGGCGCGAGTTTCTCCCGTGCCCGGGGAAAGTTACCCATCACATGGACACCGACCAGTCAGTTCCATCTTCTCCTACCGAATTGTAGGAGCATTGGAGGCTTGGAGCGACTGACGCGTCCGGCCCAGACCAGCCTGCAGACCAGGGCTACCGCTTCCCCCTCAAGTAGGGCCACGGCCACAGTTAGCCACGGGACAGGATGCCTCTGGTCCAGACTACCAGCGTGGGCGAGGACAAGCTGAGACTCATACCACAACTACTACTAGATGGTGCCAGGTCTGGTTCTACAGCGGGCCTGGACCCCACATCCACCACACACCAACCATCCACATGGGCCGCCGGCTACTCTCAAGCTGGTCTTCCATCACTGGTCAGCCAGCTTCCGGTTCCCACACCGGCCCTTCCGCTTCCTACACAACCTTCGTCAACGTGCGCACAATTAATCTAACACTACCTATATATTGATGTCACAGCTGTCATTAAACAAAACTTTGTTCACTGACTGTTATTTCGAGTTAACTGTTTAATGTTTTATTGTTATTTTGTCTTTATTTTGTAATTTTACTTGTACTGGTTTTATGACTATCGTTTATTTTTCTATATAGTTAACTGTATGTTACATTTTACTGTATGGTGCGTGTGCGTTTGTCATATGTCAATTAAAGTACTTACTTAGGCCTACATTAAACTCTAAATTTGCACAAGACCGGCCAAGGAACATCTTGTCGATTTAAGCGTCGTTTCCAGATGCGCTGCGCTGCACGACGAGCGAGTGACGCCACGCACCGCGCAGCGCAGCGACAACTACAGTTGCGTGGCGAGTAAATGTAATCGCTGGAACTATAGTGGGGACCGGCTGGCGCTCGGCACGCAACGCACCGCGCAACGCAGCGCAGCGCATCTGGAAAAGACGCTTTAGGTTTAAATGTTTAGATATAAGCCATGGCCTATTCAATAAAGCATATGCAGTCTTCTTTCTTTAGGGTGCATGTCTATTTCTCAGCAATGAGTCTGAGTGTGAAAATCTGTTCCTTTGTCCATACTTGCCCGTAATTAGCCCTACTCTTGCTAAAATTTGACAGTTGGTTAATTCAGTAAGGAAGATTGAACAGAGTTTTAATATGCCGGGTACATATTAAAGCCACAGTCGCATCAGATCTCATAAAGGCGAGGATTAATAACTAGCCGTGCTAGAAATTAAAATTATCTAATATCGACGAAAAACGCGTGGACGTAAGCCGTTCTTATTTAAGCAACAAGTCCGTGTACGTGCTACTACGACGTGCGATGCCAAACTAATCATAAACGCATCGCTTCGCCGTGGAATCCCGCTGTACGGCTGTGCAGCGCTAATACGGCTGCTCGCCTGACGTCTCCGCGCATATGCCGGATATTACGCTTTGCCAATTATTAACAGCAGCGACAACAGTCTTAGCAACTGTCATAAAGTTTGTGTTCGTCTTCATTGCAGCAGCTACTGCGAGAGACCTACGACGTTTCATATGCTGTTCCAGATGCAACAGGTAGGCCATATCGGTGTGGATAATAAATGCCATGATTGCTTGTTATCGCCGATATTTAGTTACGACGAAATGTGAACTGCAAAACTAGCGTTGATCGTAAAAGCGAGGTTTCTCGAAAAGTCGAACCAGTGTGACTGTTGTATACCTTTCTACGTAGTCCTAATTCGTACAGGTTAAAGAATAGGCCTAGAGACCTACATTTTACAGTGCACATAACTTTAAGTGCCTTGATTTTAAAAGTGTTTTCGGTATACAGATGCGCCTTCATACTATAAAACACGAAAGAAGAAATGATGCAGTGGCCTGCAGTGGACGCCACAATTTCTGGGCTAGCTATTTCGTATATGATGTGTGTGCACATAATAACGTTGTTAGTAGCCTATTATTGTTGTTATTAACATCTCAGTCACCAACTGAGCCAGTGACAGGCGCGTCACGTTCAGGTTTTGTCCATGAGAACTGATTTGTTTCGCAATGCAGTGACCATGGGCAAACCACCAGAAATGTCACGCGTATTTACGACACTTCAACCTTCCTATTCACATCGTCGCGAAACTCAGTTATTGACTGTCACATTTTGTATACCGTACGTTGCAAGCCGACATTCGATTTAGGCTACGTGTAACGGCGTATGTCATGTAGTCTACGTTAAATTTCTTTTCAAAAAACAGGATCTGTTTGAAATTGTTAGTAAGTCTGTGCTGCGCATTGTGTGGTGGCGAGCGAGCTCACATTCGCTGTTAGGTGGGAAAAGATTACTGTTGAAATCAATGAAAAGCGTGACGGATAGCTAACGCTCGCCACGCAACGCACCGCGCAGTGCAGCGCAACACGGTGGAAATGACGCCTAGATATAAGAGACCGTCATGACAGACGGAGATTGCGAGGCGTGACGTCGTCTTCCGTGGGATGAAGCCGAAGAACTCGTTAACATCGTTGATGGCATGTGCACCGTGACAAACCAATAGGCCCTATGAACAAAATTATGCTATCTTAAGTAGAGTCCATACGTCGCGGTTGTAGGCCGGGACCAAGGAGGCACAGCACCAGGTTTTCTCTCTGGCCCCGTTAAATTTTGCCACCAACATATCACTTGGACGTTATATAATAGCCATCACCAGAAGCATTTTTCAGTCCCGAAATGCACCAAATACCGTTTGGCGGAGCCCTTAGGTGCCCGGAAGCGTACAGCACTTCCCAGACCTCCTAGCTGAATTTAGACTCTGCAATAAAACCGTTTTTTTCAAGTGGAACTGTGGAAAACAAAAACATTTCTTTCACAGATGACTTTCGAAATGTCTGACATTATCTTAAGGGCGAGGCGGGTAGGTATTTTTGTCAGTATACTCACTTAAAATAGCCTCATCCAGAAAGCAATTTTCAGGCTGAAAATATACCAAATACTGTTTGGAGGCCGGGCTCTGCCCGAACCCGCTGGGGAAGGATCGCTTACAGCGCTCCCCCTAGCTGGATTTAGACTCTTTGCGCCTTTGGCGCTTGTTCATCGGCACTTGTGGCGCCCCTACTGTACTCGCGCTCGGGGTCAAGCTCTAGAAATTTTCGCTGAGAACAGTTTCAGCAACGACCAGTAAGTACCATGCAACGAAAACGACAAAATAGCTTAAAAGAACAGCTAGCACAGGCTACGAGAAGTGCCCGGACAGTGACAGCAGTGGCCCATTCAGAATGCTGAAAAGTGTTCGCACCAGTCCGTTCTTTTCATTGATTCTATCAAAACACAGCAAGCGATGGGAGAAAACGAGGAAAGGTATAGGAAAGGAAGCAAGGGAAGGAGATTCTATCGCGGCATGTAGGCCTAGTAAAAACTAAGGCCTGATGCCTGTGTGGACTGCGTAAGCTTGACTAACAGTGTTTCACCCCAATCCACAATTATACTACATAGTTGGATAAGATATTAACAAGCCCAAACGCCATTCTAGTGGTCGAAGAAGGGGCCACTTCTATCCGCTGAGGGTCACCGGCAAAATTTCTTGCAAGCCTACAAATAGGGCCTACAGTATAGCCCAACCTGTTCTCAGCAAAGATCGAGGGTCAGCTCGTCGCTGATAGAAATCAATAAAAAGTGGAACATATAAGAAGTAGACTTAAACTTAATTCCTCCTGCTCCTGTTGGAACGCTGGGCGATGAGTTGCCTGTCACCGGTCACAAGCGACACTTTTAACCTGTTCTTGTGTTCCAGTGACGCCCATTTCCCGTTGGTTCTCTGAACGTGTCCTGCCATGTCCCGGTGGCCTGTCCAATCTTCTAGTTCAACTCTCCGGAGTCCAAAATGGCTGGCCTGTTGATGTCGAGACTCGAGAGACTCAGCAAATGACTAATGAACCTTGTTTGCCTGACTAAAAAGTTAAAGCAACATGAAAGTAGGCTAGTGCAAAAATTAGCATATAGGTCAGCCGGTCTGCGGCAGTTAGCGTGGCGCGACAAAGAAGTGCTGTGGATTGGTGTAGACTGAAGTTCAGTGAGACGTTGCATACTCTGAACTCAATCTACTCCATACCGTGTCTACTTCTGTCACTGCCGATACGCTGCGCAAACGCCATTAATTCGCCGTAGCGTTGTAGCCTACATCTCGGCTGTACGTAGCCTCATGCACTGTTCGTAGGCCTACCGTCTTAAGTTAATTAGGGCCTACTGTCGGAAATGCGCCAAAAGACAATATTCTACCAACCACAAACCTGCAGCTGAACTACCGAGACACAATACAGACCGATGGAAATCCCGCTACAGATCTATACGACTAAGACTAAGCTATACGATACGAGTAGGTCCGTGATACGCAGATTGCACGAGTAATTACAGGTGTTTTAGGCTGCATCAAATAGGCTACATGAGACACGAACTCTTGCGACTGAATGGACTGACGTTCTATCTCGGCTGGAGACTTCTGGGGACCCAATGAAGGAACACTGTATTACTAGCGGTCCTGCCCGCCCAGCCGGACATTATGTAGGCAGACTCGTGTCTGCCTTTCGCTCACCCAAAGCCCCCAATTCCCGTACCCGTGTGTATGCGTGCCGGCCCGTCAGCACCAACTCCTCCTAGGCCAGATCGTGTCTGCGCTTATTGGCCGCCTGAGCCTGGGTGTGCGCCCATAGCCCAGTGCCCAGTGTCTAGTGCTGCCTGCAGTGGCGCGTAGCCGGCCGGTGCCGCGAGATATGAAAAAGGCCATTTTTCTCAACTACCCATGACCCCCAAATTTTTGCAGCTAAAACCATTCTTGGGGCGCCCTGGAGCTACCCTGAAAATTTGGAGGCGATCGTCGCAGCCGTTCCCGAGTTATAAGCGAACAGACAGACAGAAAAACAAACATGCACACAAACAGTATTATAATTCTCTATAGCAAGGGTGAATGGGTTCGATGCGGCCTTTGCCAAATTACTTTGGCCACTTATTTGATACCCTGACACAACGGTGTCAAGTTTTTAGCTGTCAGACTTAAATCGCGCAAAAACACACAAGAAACGACCATATAATATCCTCGCACAACCATGTACGTATAAGTCCTACAAGTAAATAAAGTAATACGGAATCATTTAAACGACAAAAGGTAATGACACATTTCAGTGCAATGCCACTATGCTTGCATGCATGGCACGTGATTAAACTGCCATGAAATACAATTTGCCATAGCAGTCTATACTCTTTATTAGTTTAGTAACATAGACATACGTGACTAAAGAGACTATGCCAAACGACAGATTGGGTCGCATGTGCAAAGAATGAAAATGCAGGACATCTGTGCAAGTGCGACAACAATAACTACATGAAAGCTACCGAACGTAGGAAGACTGAACTGGCCTAGGCTCTACAACGGTGAGTGCAACGACTGCCCAGGAGGACCACAATGTAACGGATATCGCAGTTGTAAGCTGTTGAAACCGTCACGCCTCACTGGGCAAGTGAGTGTTAGCAGGGGGCGCTGAAAATGCACGACGTGAAATGGCAAGACATGATAATGCAGGACATCAAATTGGGACATTGCATACGACACGCAACACTACAGTAACTGTTAACAAAGACACCGTTGTCGATTTAGGCTTACAAATGCGACAGACAGTACACAAGCTATGGGGCAGTCCCAACGGTACACACATATTGTTATTGTTCATAGATGGAGCACATGTCGTATTTAGCAATTCGAGGACATGTACACCCTGTACGCTCATGATAATCAGATGTAGCCTATTATCGTGATCTGTGAACGACGCCGTTTCTCGCAGCCTGCGCTACCGACGTCGCCGACTGACTACATCTGATTAT
>Ga0126335_1000582_pt1 | contig 17949 bp, 10 predicted proteins | sample OlaspJWI45metaG_FD_108409 | JGI IMG/M metagenome (GOLD analysis project Ga0126335, IMG submission 108409) | Marine gutless worms symbiont microbial communities from Oahu, Hawaii - Olavius sp. 1 OAHU.JWI-45 metaG | ecosystem: Host-associated > Annelida > Digestive system > Unclassified | place... | reverse complement strand
TACGTAGACGAATGAATGGTTGAGAGTTTTCAATCAAGCCTTGTATCAGCTTGCAGCCAGGTATCGTATCGCTGCAGAACTTTTTAAGTTGATCGATCGAGAGATCATCTGTTTTGTCAGTCAACGTGAAGACAGACGTGCGCCAGATGTACTCACTGTATTACAGTATTGCAGCAGAGATGTGCGCTATATCGCTATCAGCAATACCCACACCGCGATGCTATAAACTTCGCTTTCAAATGCGCAAATTAGTCAAGCTATCTGCGTCACTACTCACTATTCATTTCCATAATAAACACAATGCATACTAAATTGCGCAGATTAAACAAAGACGACTTATGGCCGACTAGCAACGAGTTTAACGCCATGTTTTACTCTGTTGACAACTTGGCGATCTCGTAGAAAGCAAGCTCTGTAGGTTTTATGTTACTTTTCGCTAACATCATTACAAAATATTGCGTTTTTCCGGTATTGCCACTGTTACCGTAGTGTACAATGTATTTATTTTTTACTTCCTGTACCACACTGACTCGGCCTATTAGCTAATGTACTGACTTAGCTGACGTACAGTAACCAATCCCATCCATTTCCCACATACCATACTTTCAGTCTTGTCTGTCCGAGCTGCCTGCTGTAGTAGTCTTTTGCTGGACCGGCGAGCCGGTAGCATGAAACACCAATATAGAGTCGATACGCGTTGTCCATCCGTCTGTCCGTTTTCGTGTCACACGCGAATATCTCCGAAGCTAAGCGAGATATAGCTATCGTTACTATTAAACACAAAGAGAAAATCTGGGATTCTGATTAAGAATCTGCTATCAGATTCCCCACCGGAAGTACGGTTCCGCCATTTTCGACGTTTTCCGGTTAAAACTTCGTTGCAGTCAAGCTACTGCCTTGTCGAGACGGAGACGATATCTTGTATAATGACTGAGAAAGCTTGTGAAAGCTTTTGTTACTGTGAGTGCCGGTATGTTGTTGTCTGGAATTTTTTGACAATGAGCATCACTATGCTACACGGCGTCAGCGCTAGCACCAGCAGCAGCAGCCGTTCAGCGACTTGTACGTCACTAGTAACTACGTCAGTTGATCGTGATTCATTCACCGTAGACAGACTGAAAGACAACAGCATCATTCATCCGACGAATAGGTCCTCTGATCACTGGTACATCACGTCATTTGGTCGTCACAGCGTACAGCCAATCACATCAATCAACTGCACGCACGTGCTACAATCTATAATTAATTGAGCGTTCGATGAGCCGGCCCGGTGGGCGAACATCACTTTGGATTGATCGTTCTGACGACGAACGGGACGAGCTAAACAGATGAGTGCAGCGCGTGCAACTGAACGATTCGTGATTGATAATTTATCTCACCGTGAACCCGGCGTGCCGTGCACAGCGATGTTTTATAACCATCTTTGTGTCTACACATGCTTGTTAGTGAATAGGAAATAGTTCAAGTTAACGCACAACGTCATTATCGCCATTAAAATCACAACAAAAGTTCTCAGCTGTGGAAATACGAGCGAGAACAACAGGAAGAAAAATACAAACAGAAAAATTGTGATTCTTCGTGTAGACTATTTCAAGCTGTTTTATGGCTACAAGTATATACTTAGGTGGGCCTATCAATACTATAGCCGTTACAAATACAATTACACGATATAATTATCGGCTATTGCCGAGACCGGGTCGAGACGTTGTTTTGCGTCTCAAGACCGTCTTGAGACCGAGACGTGGAGACCCGAGACCACAACCCTGGGTCTTATAGTCTGCTAGATTAAGGGCCAGTGAGTGTAAAATGGCTCAAAATTACGCTAAAACTGATTTTTCAAAAATTCTTGTGCACACTTAGCCTTAGGCTTCCTGCCTTCACTCGTGACAGTTTTAATAATTTTTTAAGACGCGTTGTTCGTTTTCTGCGTGTGAAGCAGCATTTAATGCCTAGTTGCCAAGTTGTTTTATCACCCACATCACAGTAGTAGTATCAGTCACCGCAGTTCCGCCGCTGGACGCCGATGTTATCAACCATTATCTGTCACTCAATCTCTTGACTCCACGTTCCGACACGACTCGACTAGAGACAATCTATTGATTTCTGACAACCGTTTACCAACGATCACTTGCGATAGAAGTCAATTCAATTTTGTAATGCACTCGTAGACTGGACCTCAATAATTTTTTTACCCCTGGTCGCCGTTACAGAACACTTAAATTCTTTCTCTCCAACTTTATGTCCGATTATGACAGATTTGCACACCGTGACGTGACGAGATGGACATGTATTTTGCCAATGTCACTATCACTGGTCTACCACTGTAAAATACACCGGTAGCGCCATCGTTGTTCTGTGGTTACTTAACCACGCTGGTTCCTGTGATTTAATACGGTGTGCACTGTTTGCTTGTACATTTACGCAACATTTACGTCATTACTTCGGTTCGACTATCCGTCATGTGCCTAACTCTACATAACTGCTTGTGATATTAATTTGAATCTTAGTCTAATTACGGTACTTTGAAGAAGTGGCAGTCTGTCGATTTGTCTCACCTAACGATCGGCTGTTTATCGACGAATGTCGGTTTCGGGTCCGTTTTACAGTAGTCGTTTGCAGTCAACAAATAAGTAAGTAAATCCAGCGGCGCATTGTATACGGCGACGGGGCGTATAATTCTTCATTAGCGAGACGTTGCTATGGCAACCAGTGATGCCAGTGTTGCTGCTGCTGCTGATGATGATGATGACAACGTCGCCTTATGCCAGCCAGCCAGCCAGTACGCCGATTACACAGTACGTCACTGTGTCGTGTTTCCGCTCTAGTCTGTCCAAGACGTCCGCGCGCCGAGCCTGCGCCCGTTTAATATCCGTTCTGTTGATTAGACGTTTGACTCAACGTCGTCGTTTCGCTCTCCCTAAACACTGGACTGCCGAGCCGCACGGTCGTCGTCGTCGGAGCGAAGGAAGATTAATTCTCGTTGACGTACTACGACGACAACGACGTAGAAAATTGCCGACGATGGATGACGCCGTTCTGCTCGATAGTCTATAGCGTAACGACCGGCCTGACAGCTGTAGTGACCGATTCTCTGTCAAATGAGCGCTGTCCTTTACGTTTACTAACTCAGCGAGTCACTGCAAAAGTTTTCGATGATGCGAGCATTACAAATGTCTGCTATTACCGTTATTCTGTGCACTATAGCGCAGTCTGTACAGTGTATACAGGCGTACATGTTGAAATTAAGCAAAGTGTTTGTGGCTATACAACAGCTAGTCTAAACGGGATACACAAACGCTGTTTACTATTTAGGCCGCGTCGAATGCATGAGATGCAAACTATTGTGATCGACGATCAAGTAGCGTGGGCGTCTGTCAGTCTGCCAGTTTGTCTGTCCGTCACGCGAGCGACAAATCTTACTCATTTGCCAGACGGCGACACTTCGTTTCGGTCATTGCTACATTACTGTAGTCACTTGTTTTAAAACTATAGGCTGCATTTAAAGGACTCATATGCCTCCGCCTGTGCCTATACTTGCCACACGTTTGCATCACAATGTAGTCTATCGTGAGTGGCCGGTGCAAATTCCTTGTCAACATCGCTGCAGTTTCGGGACATCGGGAGAAACAGAAGGACAGACACTGATCACACCCGCAAACATAATATTTTTCACGCCTATCTGAACTGTGTAGACAAAGCGATAACAAATTGAAACGTATGTAACAGCTACGTCGACGTGTAAGCACAATACGTTGCATGGCCCACTCTCACACAGTATGGGGAGATTCTGTTTCTGTAGGAACATTCCGGGCAGCCTATACGCGTAACTGAGTCTGTTACAGTTCGTTTGTCGGCGACGTTCAGCACGATACAATAGCTGACAGAAAAGACCAATGAAATGATATTGCGATTTGCGACGACCTAACTCGACCGACGTTAAACCGGCGGCGGCGGCGGCTGCTGCTGCTGCTGCTGCTGCTGCTGCCATCAGTCCAAGTTCTTCCTCCAATACGACTCGGTGATGCACTACAGTAAACTCGATTCTGTAACGATTTTCCAACAATTTAGACTAAAAGTCACCGTAACAGAAGTGATTTTATCGCGTCAATGCAGTCAGAAATACTTGTATTCAAGTAGAAATGATTTCAAGCGATTTCGTGCAATTTCATGTTAGTCTATATTGCAATGACGATTAAAACCACCATGTCTTTTATTCAGTCTATGTTTACGTTTGTAACGTCTTAAAGTGGCTTACAAAGTTCTGTCAAGCTTTGAAGATCTTAATTTATCATCACCATCAAAAAACGTAAAATGACATCGATGAGCGTATCAATTTAAAAAGATAATTCCGGAATGCATGTATAGTTTAATCTAAGTGAACGAAATGAAAGTGGCTTTAAAACCTACACTACTGTTTGCTCGTTAGGACAATGAAACCCATGGCTGTGGATCACAACGACGTTTTAAAGTCAGTGCCAAACACGTGGCCAATTATAACGCGGGAAACCTGGAGGAGGTGTAAGTGGCCTCTTTGGTTTTTCATCTCCGTTGGTATTCTTGCAATGTACTAAAAATGCGGTAACAGTTCAATATTTGTTTTTATTGCCTTGGTTACCAAAATACCTATTCTAAACTATAAGTTCATACAGCTTTCAACTAAATGCACCAGGAGTCGTAATCCATTAGAAGGAAACGATTCTAGTTTTAATTCGTGCACCTCTAATCCTTATCTTCCGCCATCCCTCCCCATGACTCTCCTCTGCTGTTCCTTTCCTCCATCCGGCAGTCTTCTTTCCTTCTCTCTGTGTGGTCCATGAGTGCGGGCCGTCGGGCAACCGTCGGCACGCGATCCAAGACGTCGGCGCGTTCTGTCGTACGACGTCGCGGCTTGTCGCAGTGACAGATGAGGAATTAATCGACGAGTCACGTACGACTACGACGAGTACCGTACGATGCACCACTCGCGGCTGTCGTACACGCAACGTCGTCAGTACGTCATTCACGTCAGCGAATTTGACAGGCCGTATTTTCCGCTGTCTGCCTTCCGGCCACATAACAGAACGTCGTAGAGGCGATTCGTTTCTTCGGAAAATGCCAACAATGGATGGATGACAGTGGCGTCATTTCAATCTATTCTTAGCGCAGTGTAATTTTGAACTTTCGAATTGAGCGGAATTCGTCACTTCATAATTCTTGGGGGTCCACAGATCCCCAGCAGCCCTAAATGACGACACTGGTGAATGATCCGTAGTTATGTGGTCATATATCGAAACTTTTGCTACAAAAGGCCAAAACAGTTTGTAGTAAGCGGCATCGAAAGTAAACGTTGTAGCTCCTGTACTTTCAGTGAGTAAAAGTTTTCTCCACTCTTCCTTGCCGTAGAGGGACCGGGGCCCTATCTGACACATTGTTCCCGGGTCCTCAATGTCTCATCCTCGAACATGACATCGATCCGTTCAGCCGTTTTTGCACAGCGCAAAACGCAGCAGCGTGACAGGCAGACCGACGCGCCACGCTACGTGTCATCGGTCGCAAAAGGCGGAGTCGAATATAATACAATTGTTCTATAAATTCGCCATTTCGAGCCTCAGTAAATTGGGAACAGATTTTTTGTATTATACGGTGACTGCGACAGACCGGCTGGCTTGCATGAGGTACTTGCCATTATCGGTCTGTGCCAACACTGATGTACGACAAACATAATTCTGCATAATTATCGACGGTGCGTCGTAGGACGAATGTCGGTGTGCCAACAAATCGACGCAGTTCATATTTACTGCACTTTTCTGGCAAATGTAACCTAACTTGGCAGTGTTCGGATCTGATCAGAGTGCTGATATACAGGCCAACAGGTACATGTAGAATTATGCTGCAGATGCTTTAAGGAAGACTGATTGTGACAGTTCTTTATGGTGATATAAATTACGCGTAAATAAATGACTAAGTAGACTTTATTTGGTCAATATAATCCCTCAGGCCATCCTGCATACAGATTTGCAACAAATCCACAATAACTGTAAACAGTGAAACCTGAACAAGACAGCAAACCCCCGAGTCTTCCCACACATGACCTTGATCCGTTCAGACGTTTTTACGCAGTACAGCCGCATGACAGACTGACAGACACACACACCACGCTACGGGATCATCGATGGCAATAGGCCGATGCGGCGTAAATTATATTTCAGTATGTTGAAAGGACGATCACCCTTTCCGGATCCGCCGTTGCCCTCACAGAATCTCGCGGTGTGCAACATCCATACTGCGGTTGGTAGACTCAGGTCATCATAAATTTGCTGAAATAATTGCCGCCGCGCGTTGTCGCTTGCCCGCCGTCATTGTCGCCCGGACGCGAGCGATTTCCGGTTCCGGTTATTAAATCGACGAGATTTAGTACCGCGTCCGACATCCGCCGTCGACCGCTCGACCCCATGACCCGTCGCAGCGCGGAGAAGGGCGATTTCAATTTCAGATAGCGACAACGAGCACTTTGCCTTTTAGCGCCGGTCGGTCGCCGATGGTTGTCCATTCAACCTGTGGATGTCACGGCCATTGCCTTTGACGCCTGCCGGCGCTGGTCCGCTGAACGCTTTATTGTGGTGTTCTTTGACTTGGCGCAGGACGACGATTTCTCAAACGTCACCGACGACGACGACTAATATCGCTGTTGCAGTTGCGATGACCGCGACTGAATCGCCATGAATCGTGGCCTCGTGACATCGATGCCGCCCCGTCGACTGCACCGATATTCCCGTGACCGGACCGGGCCGGACCGGACCCCACACGGCGCAACTAGTAGTGAACCACGACGGCTTTTGACTGCTTTGAACATCAAGTAATGTAGTAATGTACAAACTGTCCATGGGCAATGACGCTCAGCTGGCTTAAATAGTCCGGGTGTTGTGATTAGAGTTCGTCAGTAGGTCTGTACAAAATGGCAAGATCACAAGTCTCCGGTTGCCGACACGCTGATTGTAATAGACAGACACACACAAAGACGTCATTCAAACAGCCTATATGAGTAGCTCAGTTAAGCTATAGACAGTTAGACACGTGAGCTAAAATGTGAACTTTTATAGCGCGCGGTCGTATAGACGAAGTGATTAATTATGTATACATCAGGTATCAGAAGTGCCGTCTTTTGATCCACTATATCTAGTACTGCATCCTCGCTAACGTGATTCGTATATATACGCATGATATAGACTAGTTTAGACGTCGGGCGATGAACTCACTGACGATCGGAAGAAGGATCGAGCATTCAACTCCTACTTTGTCTCTGCGGCCTGCCATGATAATCATAATACCCCTGTTTGCCCTGTAAAACGGATAAATTTCTAGAGTTTACAGAGTTTATCAGAGTTCAATGCTACTGGCGTTCTTACTGCCGTTAACAAACTAAAAAGTAATCTCTCTTGTGGTCCTAATGGACTTCCACTGTTGTTCTTTAAACGTCTTCGTTATTGTCTTGTTGCTCCTTTGGCTGCTATCTTCCCTCAGTTATTATCTATTGCCTTTGTTCCGGATGAATGGAAAAGGGCCACTATCGTGCCTGTCCATAAGAAAGGCTCAGTAAAGGAAATATCTACCTACAGACCAATATCTGTAACGTGTGTTACTTGTAAATTATTTGAACGTGTAATAGTCGACAAAATACGTCACCATCTTACTGTAAATAATATTATCCATCCAGCACAGCATGATTTTACTAGAGGTAGGTCCACCTGTACCAATTTGCAAGAGTCTTTCAATGACTGGAAGTTGTACTTCCACGATAAGCAGCAAGTTGCAATAGCTTATATTGACTTCAGTAAGGCCTTCGACGTTGTTTCCCATAAGAAGTTATTTGTTGGGTTATTTTCATGCGGTATTCGAGGAGTGTTGCTGTCTTGGCTGCAGCAACTGTTCACTGGCAGAACTCATTGCACTAAAGTTGGTGCCGGTCTGTCTGAGGATGTCGATCTTCTTAGTGGAGTTATCAAAGGTAGTGTCATAGGGCCCCTATGGCCCCTTTTTATTGACAAACTTGTCAATAAAAAGGGGCCTAGTTGACATTCTTGCTAGTTTTGGTATTATAGTAAAGTATTTGCAGATGATGTTAAACTGTATATCAGAATCCTTAACGACGTCGATGTTTCCACGCTTCAAGACGCGTTTACTTTTCTTTTTACATGGGCCGAAAAGTGGCAGTTGTCTTTGTCGCTGGACAAATGTTGTGTATTGTTTTACGATCCTGCTGTTTCATTTTCTCTTGATGGAGTTAATCTCCATGGTGTTTCGTCTTGCCGTGATTTGGGTGTTACTGTCACTTGTGATTTGTCAGACTCAGTGAATATACTGTACATAATATTGTAGTTAAAACTCACCAACGTTCCAATGCTATACACCATTACTTTCTGTTTAGAAATGTTCGTCTTTGACCCACGCTTTTTAGTCCATGTCCGTCTGCTTGTTGAATATAACTCTACTGTTTGGTCACCTCACTTAAAGCATGATATAAAGTCTATCGAGAGTGTTCAGCGAAGGTTCACAAGCGCCTTCCCGGCTTTGGGAAATATACGTACAGTAAGCAGCTTGAATTACTTAATTTACCTAGCTTAGAACTTCGCCGTTTATACTTTGATGTTATTTGGGGTTACAAGATTGTCTTTGGTTATGTTGATATGCGTCCTGATGACTCTTTTGTGCTGAGGTCCACAAAGACAACCAGAGGCTATCCTTACAAGCTTTTTGAAAGCCAGTGCACGAGCACCATCAGGTCCTCATTTTGTGTTAATATTTGGAATTATTTGCCTGTGTGACAATGTTGATTTTTCCTCACTCACTCCATTCAAGCGCACAACTAAACGTGTTGATATCAGTAATTTTCTTGATTTCTAATAACTATTTTGTTAGCCGGTTCTATAAATGTATTTTATGTTTTTACCCTTGTTTTTCATTGTTCCCTTCGGGAGGCTGTTGGTGTTGAATTTTCGGCCTTGTCGTGCCTGCTACATGCTACTTCATTTGTTGTGTCGTTATTTGGTGTTCTCAGCAAATAAATGATGATGATGATGATAAGTATGCTGGGCTTGCGGACCCACGCCGGGCGGCTATAAGTGGCAATGCATCACAATAGACACAGTTCAGTTTATCTTGAACGAAAACTTGAAAAGAACTCGGCGAATAAAGGTTAAAGAGGTCACGTCACAATGACGCCACGAAGTCAGTCGCAGCATACTCGTACAGTCACGCGACCACCGTCGTCGTCAGTCGTCATTGCTGACTTTGATGAACCGCGCCGCCGCAGGGCTGATTATCGGCCATGTCAGCGTAGTCGTTGTCACATCTTGGTCGATACAGCACGGCCTGGGCCCGGGTCCCAGGCCTCCCACATAGGAAGTACTGCCCTGTGATACAGTAATCAGATCCGCCCGAAGAATCGCCCGCGTGGACGCACGGACAACAGCCATTTGCGTCGTCCGGTCGCTGTCCTCCCGGCGGCTAAATGCCGGCGCGGCACGCCACATACGGCGTGACAACGTCTACTTAGCTGTCCGTCAAGACCTCCACTCCGGAAAGGAATAAAATGCGAAAGTGCGCCTAACCCTAAAGCCTAACTTTAACCTTACGTACATTATGTTTTGCAAGTTGTGCGTTGTCATTTTTTCGTTCGCATTTTACACACGGTCCTCCAGTCCGGGCCGACTTGTCTAGTCATGCCACGGGCTGGTCGTCGGTCGGTCAGTCATTTCCCGCGGGCTGCCAGCCCACCCACGTCGAGTCGCGTCGACGTTCCTGTCATGTCCGGCTCCGATAATTTGACTCGATCTGACGACGGATGCGGTCCGGCCCGGCTTCCCTCACACAACAAACGACTCTTGGCGTCTAATTTGTGCCTAATTGGAACAGCGGAGGCGGTGACTGGCGCGAGCCGATCGATCCACCGACTGCTGCAACAGACACAACCGATCTCAAGGCAAACGTATTGAGAGGCTCCAGTGGTTCAAATGCTTTGCTGCTGTTGAGAGGGAAATTTGAAGGAAAAAAGTAAGAGGAAGGCCTAGAACTGATGACGTGCTGCAGTGGACACAGTCAAACGAGTATCATAAAGTCATAAGACTGGCAGAGCCTCGGAGGCCAAGGTGCCATGAAGAAAGAAGTTACACCAACCTTTTAAATAAAAGATGGCGTACCTAAAAGATCTTAAGGCACATGTCGACTAGAATAAAACGAAATCCGTGAAACATTCACACATTTCTATCGAAACCAATCGCTTTAGTGTCACTTCACACACACACACACCCTCACACACACACACACACACACCAGTTCATCGTTAGTGTCATCACTTTCGCTATATATAGAACTTTATTCGCCAACGTAATTGGCAGCACAAAAAACTAGCAAACAAAATTATTTACACTTACAATATCAGTACTTAGATAATACACAACAAATACCATTTTCGGACGCAGAATATCGATTCCGAAATCTATCTTGACGAACACAAATTGCTTCATCAGTCGACAGTAAACCAAAATAAGGCGCTATACAAATCTGTTTATTATTATTATTACTATTATAATAACATATATCACTGATGGAGTCTTTGGATAATACTATTAATACACCAAATATTTTAAAGAGCACTCCGTTTATTGTAAACTGGAATGAATGTTTAGAACTCGAGTTGGTAGGACAAGCCTCTGTACCATAGTATAATTCTGACAAGCATTTTGTTTTTATTAGCTCAAATAGTACCTCCTCTGATGTATTGCGACCTATTTTACCAATAATGCCGTTAAATGCCCTGTAAAAGGCAGTCTTGTTTGATGCAAAAGACGTCTTACACACAACTGAGCTTTCAAGGTGCACTCCTAGATACCTGGATGAGGTAACCCAATTAACTACGTTACCTGCTACTACCATATTATCACAAACACCGCTATAATTATGACCAAAACGAATGCATGCAGATTTTCTAGCATTAACAGACATGTCCAGCTCCAAATCGCAAATGTCAAGCAGTGACTGTAAGCCATGAACAGATCATATGGAGCCAATAAAATGACATCGTCAGCGTAGTAGCGTACAAAAATATTCCCATACAAGATGTACCCAGTTTACATCCAACAGTAGACCGACTCACCGATTTAACTAGATCATCAATAAAAATGCCAAAGAGAAATGGAGATAGCACTCCACTCCACCTATACGTCACTCAGTTGCTCTTTCGTTCTAGGCTTAAATCTTAGTTTGTCCACAAAATCCTAACTACCATCGAATATAGCTATTTACCCCATCTGCCGGACTGAATTCACAGATTTCCTGACTGCTTTTCAAATTATTAGTTCGTAAAAAAATCTAAAACTGGATAAGAAACCTAATTGGATGTATTTTTGCGAAACACGGCGTATGTCTGGCCAATTTCATTACCTGTTACGCTTTGAAAGCGGAGCTGTCTCTATAACTAGACGAATGGAGAGTGACGCTGGCTGGCTGGATATCAGCGGACGGAAGAGAATCGATGAGTGTATAAGAGTGCACGCGTGTAGCGCCGACATAATGCAGCGAAGTGAATTGAAGAGACCTGCCGCAAACCCGCCGAGTATAGATTTCTGTAATAGACTTTGACGCCGGGAGCGCGCACCGGCTCGTTATTAACAGGACGGACAATAAATCGGATTACAATGCAGCGACGACGACGACGAACGCGATGTCGACACGGGAGACAGGCATTGCCGCAAGGGCGAAGGTCCGCGGCCGATGAAGCCCCGACGGTCGGCCGGGCTGGCGGACATCAGCTGCGGCCGGCGAACGTACACATCCGGTCAGCTCCCAGCGGCTCTGGGCTGCCAGATGCGCTCCATATTGTAGGCAGCGGCGGCGCGCTCGGGCGGCAAGCAGATGGGATCCCGTCGTGAGTCTTTTGTTGGCTAGTACAGTGTTCTCGGTGAAAATGCTCGTCGCCGGCTGGCTGGCCAACGTTACGAGTAATTACCGACCGAGGACGACGCATTGTTAGCAACGCCGGGCGGAACGTAACAGTAGACTAGCAGTAATTGACAGCGCGCTTCAATGCCAGTACGCCACACTACTCCTGCTGGTATAAACTTAGTCTGTAATACCAGCACTCTGCTGCCACTATACTACGGTACCGGAAGAAGTTCTATATTGCTAATTAGCGTGTACAGGGAATGCAGACACTGGACAATATAGCGGTATGCAGGTGCGCCCTTTACTGCGAACAATCCGCTCTTCACCGGTTAATTGATATGGAGTGATTAGCAGATGGCTTTCTGTTCTGCATAAACAGGTGTGTCTCGCACACCTGTGGCGTGAAATTTTAAATCAAAACAGTCGAAGGCAAACCACCCGCCGGAGTGCATTAATTATGTCAATTTTCCTGTGCAGCCGGTAATTTTATGTTGATTGGCACGCTGCAACAGCAGGGTTGGCCTATTTAAATCACGGCGTTTTTAATCAGTGATTTTAATCGCGATTAAAATCAAATCATTTTTTCGCAAAAAATCATTTGATTTATTTCACATTTATTTCCTTATGTTTGACTAATTTATACAAAAATATAAAGCATAACAACTGTCAACAAGGAGTTTAAATTTGTTTTAAGTATGTTTAACAGATTTCAGTAGTTATTTACTTCGTCACAGACAAACCTTACACTGACTGACTCATTGCAATCCTGGAAGTGCATTTATGCGTAGTTATACATACCAAAAGTAAAGCAGCCATCTGCTGATTACAGTTTCACAGTCAGTAACTTACACCACTTTTGATGCTTTGTCAGTTGCTGGACCAACTGATATAACTAATTTACACAGTACCAGCTGATGATGAAACTGATGTTCACAGCTGCAAGATTGGAGTCACTGAAGACTTCAGGATGAAAGCCGACTGCAAGTCAAGAAATGGCTTTAAATGACCCTGAAACTGCAATAAGAGTTGTCTTAATATGAATGTACTTATTGTGGATGCAACATATTCTGGCACGCAAATATCGTAAAAGTCCTACTTAAATAACAATTGATTTAAATATAAAAATCCGATTTTTTTAAATCATGATTTTTTTCCAACCCTGTGCAACAGAGACTTGCTGGACTGACGGACGGACAAACAGACTGACCACAGACATTTAACATTTATAACATTGACATAATATTGTCAGACATAAAACGTACATTTTTGCTGGACAGACATTTAACATTCATTAGATATTTTGTGAGACATTATGTACTTTTTGATTCTTGTTCGTTTGCACAAAACTAGTATTGAGTTATAATGTTTCACAACTACAACTAATGTAATTTTAATTAATTACTCCACTTGTCTAATTCTAATTAGCTTTGTTGGAATCTAATTCTAATCATAATGAATAACAATTTTGGCATAGTAATTCTAATTTTAATTAATTACATTTTATTCTAATTAGTCTTCACCCGAAACAGGATCTCGATACGTTTAGCCATTTTTGCATACCAAAGCTGAGTGAAGCCCGCGTGACAGACAGACTGAGAGACAGGAACATCGGTTACAATAGTCTGCATCTCGTGCATTCGATGCAGCCTAAAAAGGAAGTTTCTAGGTTCTGGTTTTCAAAAACTTTGAAAAGTTAGTACACAGGACACACACACAGACTGACGCGTGAAAACGCACAACCCCGCCGCATTCGAGGGGAGCGATTCGACGTCTTTTTGCTGCGAACTGCTGCAACTGAAAACGCACAGTGCGGAAAAGAAGAAGTCCAGAAGATAGAAAATGCGCGGCACTACGTAATTCGACGAGAACACGTGCGTGGACCGCCGCTGCAGGACTGGTAATTGCGGTCGAAATGTCGCAGTTAATTCGATCATTTGACGCTAAATTAGTTCCGATGCTAACGTCGTCGCTCGCCGGTGCGTAGACGAGCTAACTGCATGCAGTCAGGCCAGTCTTCCGGTCATTCTGTCTCCATCTCTCTTCTGTTTTGCTTGTTCCGCTGCTCGTTTCTTTTCGACTCGGAGTCTCGTGAGCGACAAAGAAGCAGGGTAATCGTCATTTGTCACCGGACGTATAGTCCCCCAGACTATCGGAGGGGGGGGGGTAGTTTCCGTGCACATCCGTGCCCGCGTGCATGGGTCTACTAGCAGATAACAACAACTGTCGCAAATGTTTACTAGATGAGAACGCAGTTGCAAGAACAGGCAACTGTAGCTCTGTGTGTGCTCAAATTACGTCGTATTGTATATCGCATTTATTGTGGTAAGTTCGCTTCATAAAATACGGAAATAGTTTATAGAATTCCCACTTCAGAACTGTTCCGGTGAACTGTTTGTAAATTTTAGAGGCTGTAAATTATTTCAGCAGGCTCGAATATATGTTTTAAAATTTTTATTGGGACATTCAAAGTAATAAGTAATGTCTAGCCAATCTCCGTCGAGTAAACAACACTGAACTATAAATATAATTCAGTGGTAAACAATTACTTGGTAAGTTGGTCCTCCTCGCCATTTCCGGTTGGTTACGAGTGGGCGCGCTAAATAACGGATAGTCTGCACGCGTGTGTCGGGCGATTAGTAACTCGTTTTCTATGCAGCGAGCTCGTGGCGGCGGGCGCATTGTCGAATAACCCTTTCTGTGGGACGGGAGAGGCGGAGTTGTGCGGTTTAGTCACGTGATATGCCGACCGGAAGTACAGTCAGCAGTAATGCGAGATAGGTAGTGTGATGGTAGGGATATACCTCCTTGTTGATGGCTGGGTCGTTACGATACAATATATTACAAAAAGTAAAGGTGACACTTGATATAGCGCATCTTTATGAGGCAACCCCATCACTGAAGCGCTCAGGTAACGGATGCCACGTGTTGTCCAAGGATTACACAGTTTTACCTAACAGCCACGCGTTTATCTACGAATGGAATGAACCATATACCTGCCTTTGCCTTCCCAGCCAAAGCTGATACTCATTTACCGACCCCGGACGGATAGGAGGCCGAGTTGGCTTAACAGCGGTTAGGTGACGTAATGGCATAATCGATAGGACGCTTGCGATTCATAGGTTGCAGGTTCGACTGCCAACCGGCAACGCTTGAGCAAGTGCCTCTGTCACCAAGCAGTATAATTTGGTACTAGTCTAACGGTTGGGAAGTAAACAGACACGCCACGCGATGCACTACTCCCGTATCTATATCCTCGCAGTGTACGCTCATGTGTGGCTGGCTGAGGACAACTGAAACGGAGATGAGTGCTGCCTGGTGGGCCACGGGTCCCGGGAAAGACTTTGCTTTCATTTTACGAAATAACAGTTTAGCTCTGTTATTGCACTTGTTCAGCATCGTTGACAGTATGCCTATACGAGCGTAACGACGCGACAATCAACGGAAATAGATCTATACGTAGCGTCGCATGTGTGCGTCGAGGCGGACTGCGAACATCCCGTGAAGAGATTGAGTGTGACAGACAGACAGACGGACGGACAGTATCACAAGTCTGCAAACAAACAGTGTAAGCGCGTGCTGATAAGAACAAGACGCATCCAGCGCTAGCCTCCGCGCTGCTGCTGCGTTCATTAATTTACTGCGTGCACTTTCCCACCCAGGCGAGTGATTCTGCGATTCCTTGATAATAGGCTTGATGTTGACGTTGTTCGCCATGTTTCCTTTGGCGTATTTATCTTCAAACAGTTGCCGGAAAGCGTCATACGTTAAGGTAAAGGTGCAGACACTTGATATAGCGCTTCTCCACGAGAAACTTACCCAGGGATGTAAACGAAACCTTAGGCTACGAGACCGAGATGCTTTTCGAGATTTTTGGCTTGTGCTACTATGGCTAGTTGCCAAAACAGCCAAGACGTTCTAGTAAATATAAGTAAACTGTTGCAGCACAGGCTTAAAAGTTGACAAACTGGACGACTTCAATCGAAATTCGAAACGATTAGCTGCTGCAATAAGTGAAGAAAAACCTGGAAAAAATAACGTGAAGTAGTTTGCAAACGAGACGTTATGGCACGAGACAGACGAGACGAGACCGAGGCGTTTGACTTTTAGCACGAGACCGAAACCGAGACCGAGATCTCCCCTCAATTTCTCGAAACCGAGACGAAACCGAAATTTTACGAAAATAAGTCTCGAGACCGCCTTGAGACTGAGACGTCGAGACCGAGACTATATCCCTGACCTTACCCAAGAAACGTTGAGGTATGGCTTCTGACCGTCACTGTTTTACTTAAGTGTGAGATGTTAGGAAGCATTAGCGACATCTTGGAGTTGTTTGCCACAATTTTCGATTTAAATATTGCATTCTCTATGCAGACTATTGCCATAGATGTTCCACTGGCGTGGTGTGTCTGTCTGCAGGTCTGTCACGCGCCTGCGCCCTGCAAAAACAGCTAAACGGATCGAAATTCTGTTTGGGCTCGAGACTCTTGGGGTCTTAAGGCACATTGTAGTATACGGGGCTCCCGATCGCCCCACGGCAAGGGGAATGAGTTCGATGCGGCCTTTGCCAAATTAATTTGGCCACTTGATATTAAGCCGACAGCTAGCAGAAACCCCGTTTGCTCCTCACAGCCGAGAGGGCTGGGAGTGCCTAATGTACAAGTTTTTACAAGTAAGGTGATTACCGTCACAGGGGTCCTCAGTGCTCCGCGCTGTTTATACGGGCCGTGATCCAGAGGACATCTCAACAAAACCTGCCTGTTATCATCGTTATCTTCGTCATCACAGCAGAGTCTTGAGACGGCCCCTGCGTGCACAAGCGCTGCATTTTAGCTGCGGCTTACATAGGTCAGTGACGTCATGTTGTTATGTATAGCCATGGCCCACTCAAACACCACGCCCACTTTAGCAGTGACATGGCCTGTGTTTGAGTGGGCCATGGTATAGCCCGCCCCATTCTGCCTATAGTGCCAGCTGAGTGCCAAGGCCTCCAGCGCCACCGTCTCGGCTGGCGACTTTGTGTTGTGTATTATTGAAGCAAAGCACAGCATCATCCTCAGGCCATGGGCTACGTTTGTGCCAATTTCCGCATTTCTACTATTTGTGGTTTCTGCAGTAGCGCGTGGAGAAGAATGTGCTTTTTCGTGTTTTTCGGCCCTTTTCGCGTTTTTTGGCAAATTTTGCCACAATTAAAACTTTTTCCAAAAATCTAAGTGCGCGCATCATCCTCGTACTATAGACTTTGAGCTTTGCCAAATTTGACGTTCTTAGGCCTTCTCAGTCCTAAGATATCGTTTGGAGAAAAACCGGTCACTTATTTACCCACCCAGACACCCAGCTTATTTTGCGATCCGTAAACCTATTAATAATTAAAATTCTGTCTTGTCGGTAAGAACACACGCACCGTACTCTTGTAGCAGTGAGAAAATTGTGAAAATCGGTTAAGGTTTGATGGAGGTAAAGTCAGTAAAACGCGGGACGTTTTTTTTCGAGACACGATGTAGATGTGACTTAATTCGGTGCCGACAGAGCACATTAGAATTTAAAAAAAAATAAATTCATTCGGTATGCACATAACCGTGCTCTGTACATTGGGTTGATGGAATTTACGGGAGTGGACAAATCGGCACGGTCAAAACGGGGTGGGTGGAAAATGCAGGAGTGGACATATCGGCACGATGTGGCAAGGGTGGACAATGTGGGAAGTAAGGTTAACGTAAAGTAAAAAAGGAATTGTACCGAAACAGTGTGTCTACTTAAACTGTGTAATGACAGTAAATTACATACACGTTAATCAAATGCAGTATCTGAAACAATATACTAAATAACTAAGCACGAAATGATTGGTTATAGTCAGCGTTAGCACATGCATAGTGAAAAACTGTGAAATATCAAAGTACTGAGGTATCAAGTGACGGGTAATAATTTAATACAGACGAAGGATCATGGTAATGTCAGTCCTGCACAGTGGACATATGTCCCCACGCTGATGTACCGTCTCCGCGCACGACGCGCAGAAACGCTGATGTCCAC
>Ga0126335_1000581_pt1 | contig 17955 bp, 11 predicted proteins | sample OlaspJWI45metaG_FD_108409 | JGI IMG/M metagenome (GOLD analysis project Ga0126335, IMG submission 108409) | Marine gutless worms symbiont microbial communities from Oahu, Hawaii - Olavius sp. 1 OAHU.JWI-45 metaG | ecosystem: Host-associated > Annelida > Digestive system > Unclassified | place... | reverse complement strand
TAGTCCGGTTGGGGTGGCGCCCACCCGGACTGTCGGTACCTCTGCCTCTATTATCTTCCCCTGCTCCATAAAAATCCAGAAGACAGGAGGTGGGGAAACCCAGCCTGTATGCAGCACAGCCCTGTGCTAAGGCAGAAGGCAGTGCTTCTTCTGGTACCGGCCTACCCGGATTGTCCCAGAACAAAGGCCGTTAAACGGTTGTTGTTGTTGTTGATGTTTTATATTTGACTGTTCCTGTTCATGCTGTTGTCCTTTTTGATGACGTGGATCTGTGGAAAGTAATTTGAATGTTTGACAGCGAAGCAAAGTTGAGATGAAGACACTGGATTGCATGATTACAAGGCAGCTTTCAAATGGTGAAAAGCAAAGTGTCAGTTCAAAGTGTGCAGAGATGGATCGCGAGGTGATATTTGTATGAATTATGTAATGTGTGTCGGACATTGATAGTTTACTTTTATGACACGGGTCAGTAAGCTTTAGGGGCATTATTTTGAGAAAACACACAACAGTAATTAGTGCTTGTCTGTCGTTTGTGTTGCTTTTGAACTAAATATTTGATGTGTGAGCATGATAAATGCTTTGACCATTCTGTTGTACAGTGTGTGCTTATCACACTTGTGCACAGAGTCAGAATGGTTGAACATATCAAACGTTTTTGGCCACTTAGTAGCAGTTTACTAGTTTTCTCACACTAATCATAGTGTGTACTTGCTTGTGGTGTGCACTGCTTTCAGTGGTTCTCCTAAACTCCAAAGTGTGTACACAAATGTGAAGTTTAAATTCTCTTTTTTTAATAGTATATATACAGTTTTATAATTTACATTTACTTTGATATCCAGTAAAGGTTTGCATAGCTTATTTTCAGTTACCATACCATTGTTGAGTTTCTGTGGTTAAATGTAGCATGATGTTTTATCTGTTTATTGTTTTACTGTTATTGAAGATGGTGGCTTTGTTGGGAGTGTCAAAGGCTGTTCTTGACAATGTCATATTCTGTCATCAGGAAGACTCAAACTGGTACGAAATGTCTACTTGCTGTTTTCATTTAAAAGGATTTTTAATATTTGTATAATATTTTAACTATTTATGCATTTAATGTGAAATATGGATTTATGGATTTTCTTGTGTGTGGCATGGAAACAAAGTGTGAAGACTTGGATGGTGGCTGTATGTTGAAGGCCGCTGAGTGAAGGAAAAGTGCTGAAGCAGAAATTCGATGATATATTTGCATCGACACGCTACGTGAAAGCACTTGACAGTATTAGAAAGCTTCGACAAGAACAGGTCTGTGATAAATACTGTGAATTCAGTATGCCAGTCATTTAACATTGTTAGGTTTAGTTACCTGGTTTTATAAGGAAATTATGTTTTTGATTTGATTTGTTGGAGCATCTCTCACTTGTCTATTTGTCATTTTGCAGAATTGCTCAGAAAGTTACGGATGGATTTTATGAATTTTTTGAAGGTGTAGGCTAGCATTGGGACAGTTATCTGTTAAATTTTTTGAAATATTTTTCAACTGTGTGATTTGTGTATTGATATTCATAGAACAATTTTTTATGGCAGGAAAACAAAAGTGACATTAATTATTGGGCTTTGTAGCAATCGGTTATTCGTGAGTATCAGGCAGAGATAAAGTATCTCAAGCAGAACAAAGAGAAGGCAGCTGAGGTAACTTTGCAATGATTATTTTTAATTAATTGATGCTTGTGAAATTACTGAATGTTGTCAACAGTTAGTTACTTACAAAAACATGATTTACAACAGCATGATATTAGTGCAGAAGCCAGTAAATTTCAGGTGTGCTGTATGATGATGCAGTAGTGATGCAGTGTGTATTCAAGACTGCTAAAAAGATTTTGTGGGCTTTGTCGGTGAATTTGTCATTATACTATTACTGTTACTGTCACGTTTTGTATTGCTAGTTGCTTGGCTTTAGATGGAGCTTATTACATTATGACGCTGTTTGTTAATCATCACTTTTGGTTTCTGGAGGGTAACTGAGGTCAATGTGACAATGATATATTAGAGAAACATTGGTAAATGCATGAGCAAGCTTTGCATAGATAAGTGTTGAATGGGATGTTCAGCCTGTACTCACTCTCTCACTTTGTGTGAACTAGATGCTTTTGATGCTGAAACGAGTGTCAGAGCACTGAAAGGATGTAATGTCTTATCGTTTGTGGCACTGTCACTATTGCAGATATCTGCAAACTTGGCAGATCGTGAGTCACGCCACCTCGCAGCTGCGGACACGGTTAAGAAAGCTGAAGAAAAGCTGCAGCCTGTGAAGGTTGGACTAGTTACAGATTGATACATTTTTCTTAGAAATTGACAATTTTTTTGTCCATCTTTAACTAAACATTGAGTTGTAGAACATTTTGTTTAAATGCAGCTGGCAGGAATTGAAACAGTACGTGGTAAAACTACATAATATACTGTTTGTGGAACTCCCAACCTGTTGTCTTCTCATGGCGTTTCAGCATTCATTCTGTTGTGTCCAAATAGTTGTAAGGAATAGCATTAATGTCAAAACAGCTTTTGCTTCTATTTAGTGACACATACACTACAATGATAAGAAGTCCACAGTAAGTAAGTAAATGTGTGTTTGAGCAGCAAAATTAATAGTGAAATATCGTGTACAGCTTTTAGAAACTTTTTTCTTTACTACATTAACAAAATTGTAATATTGTCACATGCGCTGTTGGTGCTATCAAGAACATGGCTCGGTCTAGGGGATAACGATTATTATAATATCAAGCATATAATAAATTAAAGTACACAATGTTATACACTATGAATGTCCCAAATGTTATTATGGTTTATAAGGCCAACTGAAACCAAAAGGGGAAACTGCGGCAACTAAAATGGTAAATAGAAAAGCAGCAACATGGAAGGTAGCGTCGGTCAGGTGCAGCAGACTTTGCCGCGAGACGGCGACGGTCGAGACCGTCGGCGGCTGGACGACGAGACAGCGGTAGCTCTGTGAACCCGGTCGAGCCTGTCGGCGTTGGTACTTGTCACGACACAACATCCACCACTCAGCACCACACCAGTGACTGTTGGCGACGTTACACCAATACGCGACTTGTCTCCTCAGCTCGTATCAGCACAATAGCTGAAGTTCGGTAGCAGAAAGTTCGCCTCATCAGAACGGCAGAACTTTCTCATCTGTACTGTTCAACTGCAACAGTAAAACTGCAGCACGTCTTACTCCAACATTTCTCAAATGTAAAGTGACTGTCCTGTACCTTCAGACAGCCAACTCACGTGTACGATGATTTTGCCTCTGCTGGCCAGGTATTCAGACAGTTCAGACAGACGTTAGATGCACAGACGCAAAGGTAAAATTCGCGCCGCTGAGAACAAAAGATGTACTTGTCAGCGACGCACCTCCGTAGTCCAGGCAATGACCCGCAGCGTGAAAAGCAACCAAGAGAAATGAAATGTGGGCCAAAAAACGACGGGCCAGCAATGTCTGCAAGATGGGCCAAAAAACGGGCCTACAACAATATTAACACAACACGGAAATAATTTTTAATCGCTTAACAGATTTAAAAATGACTGCTGCAGGTATATGTTGTGATGATATTTGTTTTTAGTTAAATAAAACAGCAAATGATGTCATTTATAGAAAAAACTTGATGCTGTCACAATTCGCCAAAAGGACATATACGATATTCAAGCAGCTATTGGTAATTTTTCTTTTTGACTACTGTGCATTTTGTAAAAATACATAATGATAAGTTTGATATATTTGTACTACTGTTTTTAAAAAGTGAGTTTCAGTGATTTCTTTTATCTTAGCAGTGTAGGACTCTGTTACTCTGTTGTGGTTCTTATCAGTTTTGAGTACTTTTTACTTGTGTGCATGCTACGAGCAGGTATTGTTTTTGGTGGCATCTATGTGTCTGTCCGCACAAAATCTCGAAAACTACTTATTAGCGATAGATGTAACTTGGTAGGAATGTGCCCCATGGTGAATGCTAGAAGTGATTGGAAGTTGCTGACCTTACCTTTAACCTTGAGAGCTATTTTTGTGTTTTCCATTTGCCATGCATATCTCATCTACTGTTAGGAGTATCGAATGCCTCAACTTAACAGCTTCATTTCGGTGTGAAGGTACATTTTCAGAACATTTAGGTCACCTTTGAGTTTCAAGGTCATGGAGTTAATATCAAGGTCACACAACAAAAAAGCGGCCACAAGCAGGTATGTGTTCGCAGTTTAATGTAGGCTTGAAGTAACCCGGAGCTAAGTCAATTTGCCTCCGGTCAGCTTGTGCTCAAGTTAAGTCAGTCCCAAAACAAACCTATCCCTGGCCCAAACTCTAAACCCAAACCTTAATCTTAACTTTAACCTTTGCCCTAATTTGCATGACTCATACTGTGGAAGTTTGAGTGCATAACACTGACACTTCGGGATGATCTTCACTGGTTGCCAGTTCCAGAGAGAATAGTTTTCAAGCTCTGCACAATCATCTTCAAGTGTCTCCATCAAACTGCACCACAGTACCTCCAGGAGCTGTGCATCCTGTTACAGCGAGTACCAGTTGCCGCCTCCTGCGCTCTTCCGCTCATGGGGACTTACAAGTGCGTGCCTGTCGTACTTCCAGCTTCGGACCACACAGTTTTGCTGCCTGTGCTCCAAAACTGTTTAACAATCTGCCATCGTCACTTCATGATCCAACACTGACACTTACACTTTTCTGTAGCAGGCTAAAGACAAATCTCTTTGGTCCGTTCTGTGGACTTGCACTCATGATTGCTTAGGCTGTAAGAGCGACACATTATAAATGTTCCCATACATACATGTGTACAACCCTAACCTTAACCCCAACCCTAACGAGTTCCAACAAGCTCACTTGGGCTGAGCTGACTGCTTTTGTAATGGTGTTCATGTTTCCAAGACATTGTGCTGTTCAGTGCGAGAGAAAGCTGCATTCTGTGTTTAGAGAAATACAAAGGAGAACGAATGCAGTTGGAGAAAGCTCAGTGTGATCTGCGCAGCAATATAAAGAATGAGTTTAAAGGTAATTTTCTCTCATTCCGTAAAAGTATAAATGTAATTGCTGTCATTTCTAGCCACTTGCTTGCACTGTCTCTACATAGATGACTGCATAGAATACTATCTTCAGATTTTGTTTATTGACATTGGCTTGGGTCACCTGTATGGTATATGGTTGGCTGCTATGCGTATGTGTATTGCTAATTTGGTAAGGCAGCTAACATAGGAAACATGTTAATAAACATAGTATTTATTTACGGTGTTGAAAGTTCCATAATTTTTTCAGTTTTCGAGGCCTGGAAAATGCACATTGGGTCTAGCACTGGGTATTGCTCACGTTGCCCACCCCAAAGGTAAAGGTAAGGTCTGGAAAGTCGTTGTGGCCAAAGTAATTTTTGCTTCTGTAGGCTATTTAATTTTTTTGAGCAATTAATCATGGATTTGTGTGCTTTTCTGTTTGTATGGTTACCACTGCTGGCAGATGCTCTGAGATGTTATGTGTGGATAGTTTACAACTTTTCAGTGTAATGACATACTGACTACTGACGTTTTATGATTGTTGCCTTATTACATTACATTAGAGTTATTTAGAGTGGCCTAAAGTACAAATACTGCTGAACCATTACTAGACCTGAAAGCCAAAAACAATTAGGAAGGAAATGATCGGGAAAAGAGAGAAGTTTTCAGGTGGTTTCGAAAAACAGTCAGTGTTGAAGCTGAGGTGACGTCGGGCAGCAGGCTGTTCTAGAGGCGGCTTCCCATAACTGGAAATGCGTGATCGCCAACTGTGGACAGCCGTGTATGTCGGATCACTAAAAATGCGAGGATGACGACGACCGGAGACGGCTGAGGTTGGAAACGGCGACGCTCTGGATGTAGTCGGAAAGATACTGTGGCGCCAGGCCGTGCAAGCATCGGTAGGTGAGCACAGCTAACTTGAAATCGATGCGTTCCGGAGACTGCAGCCAGTGTAGGTCTCACAACATTGGTGTGACGTGCTCATACTGAGAAGATCAATGTATCAGTCTGGCGGCGGCATTGAGAACGGACTGAAGTCGACTGAGCTGAGACGCAGGAAATCCTACGAGTCTTGCGTTGCAGTAGTCGAGACATGGCATAACCAGTGACATGACCAGCGAATAGAACACAGAATCGGACAATGAGCCTCTGATGCAACGGAGCTGTCATAACAAAGCGAAACATCCGGACACCGTACGCGACACATGAGACCACATAGCGACATCGCTGTCAGTGAGAACTCCAATGTCACGAACAGTTATCGAGGGCAGCACGTTGTTACTCCGACAGGAACAGCAACAGATGGCAGATGGTTCTGCCGACGAGTGGTCGAACACCAGAGGATCTCTGTTTCGCAGTGTTCAGCTTGCTTTCTAATAGGCTGAAGTTTGCATAATGCTGTATCATTGACAGTGCCACAAGTACTGATAGCATAGCAGTTAAAGGGTTAAACTATACTGGAGCAGATTTGTCTATAATAGTGCAGTTTGGTGTTGCTTCTATAGTCTTTCAAAATTGCGAACCACAGTTTTTGAAATGTTTTTAAATTTTGCTTAAGAATAGTTATTAAACAACCATTGCTTTATTAATCTTTTCTGTGTTTCTGTTTTATTTAAAATTATACACTTATATGTTGAAATTCGTTTATTTTCTGGTGCAAAGTGCAGCTTTCTTTCACACATTTAAATAAGTACTATGTTTGTGGTGCAGGATCAACGAGTGAACTGAAACGTGAGTTGTCTGCATTTGATGATAAAGTAACAAAGATGGAACGCTCTATGCATCAGGTTTGGATGTGATTGTTGCTGTTTGAATCTTTCATTTTTTAAAGAAATATTGAGTTAATTGTTAAGCTGTTCTGTACAGCATCCTGTAGTGAATAAGTGAAGTTTGTCTATTAGAAATGATAGAAACGGTTTTTGTTATCATTTGCTACTTTCAGAACCAGAGCAAAGTTTCGTCACTTGAGCGAGACATAGATGCAAAGGAGCATGAAAGAACACGGCTATTGACTGAGAAAGGCCGACTTGAACAGGAAGCTGAAGTAGGTTTATATCACTGTATTTATTTATAAAATATTAGTTGCCTTCTTAAGGTACGTTACATTTGCTGTTTGTATTAGAAACATTGGAAGATTTTTATGTAATATAGATGACTTGGCTCATTGTGGGCTCACCATACTCTTTAGTTTCTTGTGTTTGCACTTGGTGTTATTGGAGTGGATGTGGTCTACTGTATGAAAAATTGAATATCGTATATTGTCAGAATTCATTCTAGTGAAGACAAAACCAGTTCCATTTGTTCTGATTCATACTGTAATTTCGAAATAGAGTTTTGTTTGATACATATTGTATTTGTTTGTTTTTTTGCTGGATTTGTTTTACAGCAACATGAAAGGAATGCTAAAGGGCGTAATCAGCTTGTAAAGAAATTTGCCAAAGAACATAACTTCGCTGGTAATGTTACATTGCCAGAAGCTGCTCTGGAAAGCATTATTTGCAGTTGTACCTTCTATTATACTGAAGCCAAATAATTTTTTGGTTAATATTTGTTGCAACTTTGTTTTACGGTTATGCTATTTAGCTTCTGGTATCTGCAATTTTAAGTAATAGATGGTATGACACAAACTCTGAAGAGTTACAGAATTTGAAAGTTGTCTGAGAAAATGGCAAAACCAGAGAAACATATAATGTGTTTTGCCTTTGCTGTGTTACACTCTGTAGAAAAATAACCAGTTGAGATTCATAAGGTAGATGTCAGCAGAATAAGGAAGAATCTTTGTTATGTTTATATTACAATATTGGTTAGATATGACATTTGAAATTTGTATTAGTAAATGTAAAGCTGTGTGTTTTGTAAACACAGCTTGAACTGCCTGATAAAGTCTGTGAATTTGATGGGGACCAAACAGTGGCCACCCTCAATGAAATATCTAAAAGTATAGAGTACACCGCTGTTGGTACTGTTACTGATTGCTGTTGTACTGATTGTGAAAAAGAATTTACACATGATGATATTTCAACAGTGAGGATTGACAATGATGAACAGGGTTTGCAGATGATATATCAGACAGTCTGAGTCAGGAGCTGATTGCTAAGCTGGAGAAGAAGATAAAGACTGTGCTGGAACAGGCCAGAGCACAACGGGTCAGTCACAATTTGTTCAGTTTGTTGTAATGCACTGTAGCTGATTCTTTTTCATAGTTGTTGGTTTGTGCCAGTGTGGACAGAAAATAATGTACATCTACAGTGTGTGTGAAGCTGACAGCAGAGCAATGAAAGGCTTCTTTTACAACAGCTTTGGCATGACATTTAAAAACTTGTTAATTATACACAAAACTTGCTAGTTGTCTATTCTGTCTTTATGCCTCCAGTGTTTGTGCCAGTATGTGATTCTGTCATGCAGTTACTGTAGTGGTGATAGACTTAGCTGAGTGTGCACTTGTCAAAAGAATTTTCAGATATTTGAAGCCTGGAAACAGTAAGTCTGGTGTGTTTGGATATATTGAGTAAGCCGATGTGTTGCTGCTGTTACAGGCAGAACACGAGAAGAAAGAAGAAGCATTGCAGAAAGAGATTGACAGATATCGTAGTGAGAAAACCAAGCTGGAAACTGAGAAGAAGATGAAACAAGACCGCATGGTATGCTGCCTGTTAAGTTTAAGTTTTCTTACTGTATGTTTTTGCTTATTACTCAACTTTAGATTGATTGCTGTTTTGCATTGCAGTGCATCTGCTTCGGTGCATATTCTTTATATAACTTTTTATTGTAGAATCAAAATCGAGAAGAAATTAAGAAAATCAACTTGGAATTGAGTCGGGTTGATGCATCAGCTGGTCGCCTGCAAGATGTTGATCGCGACATTCGTAGTTTGGTGAGAATACGCCACTAATTCTATTGCTTGTAACATTGTACATGTTTTGCTTAATACTGCAGTTACATTTTTAGTTGCTGTCAGTGTGAAGTTTGAGGATTACTTATGTGTGAACAGATATTATGTACTGTAAGGTACTATTATAAATTGTTTTCATTTTTAAATTAAAAAATGCGGCAAATAAGATGAATGGCCACTTGCACCCCCAAACACCCAACATCGTAAATCGCAGTACGCCAGCACATCAGCAACACAGCACCTCTAATTGATGACAGTCGTTCGTAGTGGCTGAATACATGTCATCTGGCATCAACAACTACTGCCTCAACTGCAGACGGCTAAACCAACTGCACTGCCCGAAGTTGTTCACAAAGTGTCATAAACATTACGCACGATTCGCAATGAAGCGTGACTCACTGCTTCGCAATATGATTACCTACTTAACTTGTGGTGTATCTCGTTTTCATGTATTGACCTTGACATTTGACCTCATGACCTTCAGCATTTGTAGTGCATCGGCTGTCATGTGACCAAACCATTCACCAGTGTTTACAAAAACCGAAAAATCTGCAGTGGAATTTACCAAAATAATTCTTCATGTTCGGCTTAGCTCGGACTTACTTCGGAAGCTTACAGCCAGACACAATGGCCAAATTTAAACTTCTCGTGCTTTCGGCGCTTGCTCATTGATGCCTTGACTCATGTCATGCCTTCGGCACTTGTTGCCAGCCCCCTAAAACTTTAGGCTATAACCACCTCAACTGCCGTCTCAAAAATTAAAGACAGGTCACGTGACTCAGGTTTACGCCCCTTTGACCTAATTTTTCAGCTGTAAATAGTACTCTTCGTAGAGAGTAAGCACACCAAATTTGAAGTTTCTTACTGCAGCCATTGCAAAGATAATGAGAAATCTGCCAAAAAATAAAAGTAGGTCACATGGCCTAGATTATGTCCCCTTTGACCTACTTTTTTCTGCTTATTTTCTATTCCTTACAGTCTGTGTACCTGCTAAATTAGAAGCCTGTAGATTTAGCCTTTTCAGAGTTATTCACAGCGATCTGCAAATTTAAAATGTAGCCACATGACCTAGTTATCGACCCCTGTGACCTAGTCTTGCATTCCTTGATAGTATTTCCTACAGGCAATGTGCGCATCAAATTTGAAGTCTGTAACTATGGTCATTACAGAAATATAGAAGGAATGCCAAAATTTAAAAGTAGGTCATTGTGACCTAGATAATGACCCTTTTGTGATACTATTCTGCTGCTCATTTTCTACTCTTACAACCTGTCTACACGATAAGTTAGAAGCCTGTAACTTTAGCCATTTCAGAGCTATTCACTGCAGTCCGCAAATTTAAAATATAGACACGTGACCTAGTTCTCAACCCATGTGACCTAGATTTGCACTCGTTGATAGTACTCCCCATAGGCAATGTGCGCACCAACTTTGAAGTCTGTCGCTATAGTCTTTACAGAAATATAGAAGAAATGGCAAAATCTAGAAGTAGGTCATTGTGACCCAGATATTATGCCCTTTTGACCTACTTTTGTACTGCTTATTTTCCACTCCTTGCATTCTTACTGTGTGCTTAATTTGGACCCTGTAGCTTTAGCCATTTGAGAAATTAGCAGGGTTCTGTAAATTTAGGTTATTTAAACTGGGTCATGTTTCTTTTGACCTAGTATTTTGCATGCAGTCAAATTTACTCATCGTCGCCAGTGCACATATCAAATTTGAAGTCTCTAGCTCTTGCCATTCCAAGGATATAGGGGCCCGTATATCGTCCACCATCTTGGATTCGACCCTAAGTGGGTTTTAACAATTCCGCATCTTCCCTGATGCCACGGAAATTGAATTGTGAAATTGAATGCAATCTGTCCACGTGCAGCTGAGTTAGAGTGGTGTAATTGTTTTCCAGCTGTCGCACTTAAGGGGCAATTTTTAAGCAAATGCATCTCAGTGTTGGGGGCCCTAGATGTATGGCATCTGGCAGATGAGAGCCCAGACATCGGTGGTATACACTGTTGTTTTAGATGTTTGACTGTCTTCTCTGTTTTTAAATCACAGCGTCGGAGAGACGTTACGGAGTGTTATGAAAGATGTTATTTGTTGTGAATTCTAGGAGCTCGAGATGGATGAAGCCGAGCATTCAGTTGATGTTGAGGCTCTGAAGACGGAGCTGATTCAGTTACAGCGCAGCAAGACGTCACTTGACAATAAACTGAAGCTGCTCGAGTTTGTATTTCTTTGGTTGCAATGTCTTTCATCTCTATGTATATAAAGCAGCATGTGTTTGTTTATGCCAGTCTGCTGGCTTCTGACTTGGGAATGGGTGCAGTGATCGCATGCAAATTTTCAGCTCCCCAGGGATAGTTTTAGGCACAAAGAAATTGGGGGATCTTGTGTAGGGGGCAAGAAAATTGGCATCTTTGTGTTTCTCACTCCACCAGCCGGCCACACACCTGGTGGGACTGGGCTGGCCTACTCTGCTGGCACGGACTCAGGTCGCCCACTAAGCACAGGCACTGGCTGGGAGGCGTGAGCTCTTGAGTTTAGGAGGCATTGGCAGTACATGCAGTGGATTTCGACGTTTCTTTATTACTCGAATCATTTGTTGGTACTTAGTGGTAGAAACATGTTAATTTGACAAGTCATTACATTAACAGACTGCCCATCACTGCTGCAGCCACTGATGTTTGGTTGTTGTCAATGTAGCACAGAGCTGACACGTCTCACTCAGGAATACAGCATCCGCACCCAGCTAGAAGTCTTCTGCAAGGATAAAACTTCTAAAGAGGAACAGATTCGGCGACTGTGAGTTGTATAATTTGTAACTATACATATTGTGAAGGGATTAGAGTTGGTAAACCTGTAGTCTGTATGCAGCTATTTGTACGTTATAGTAAGTTTTATTTACATAAGTTGCAATAGTTTAAAGTAGCTATTGTATGTGAATATGTAAGCAAAAAAGTTATATGGCATTTAGACATCTTTTAGTGCATTTGAAACACATTTTTACTCGCTTTGCATTGTAGAATACGCTAGATATTTATGCATCGTGGTTTCAGTTGTTTGTGCATTTTTGCAGTATATATGGCATATACTGGTGCTTTGCATGGCTTTTCACTTTGTTTACTTGCAGAAAAACCAAAAACGAAGATTCGCTGCTGCACATACTCGGCACCATACCAACCGAGAATTTTGGAAAAGCGCTCGAGAAATATATTCGGTATTTGTTTCACATTTGTTGCTATGTCATTGTACTTGCCTTATGCATAACTGTTTTCTGCATTACTGGTGCAGCAACCTTGTCATTAAAGTGTGCTGGTTGATATGTCACAGAGGACTTTTATCAAAGAGTTCTGTTGTTAATGTAAGATAGAGGAATGTTTGTGTTTGTTGCGCTGTATTTGTCTTGTATATGTCAGGGTAGTGTAGTGCCGTGTTTATCAGTGACATGTATGAAGAGTGTATGTGTCTGGAGACAACAACCTGCATAGCTTCATATCACCTGGATGAAGAAGGTGAGCTAACTGCAATGGGCATAGGGTTGCGGGCAGCTAGAGATGCAGCTTGAAGTCGATCTCTGGAGGCTGATGGCCTCATACCGTGCCACACACTTGTAGTGATGCATGCTGCTGTTGGATTTGTCTGTCATATGCTGACATAGGAAGTGAAATGAGCGATATATTGTTTGCAGTGATCACTCGCGGCAGCTGAGAGTCAACTCAGAGGAACTCCAGATGAAGAAGGATCGACTAGTGGAGCTGCAAACTACTTGCAAAATGACACAGTATGTTCTTGTGTGTACTGTACGTTCAGACAGCAGTGAAAAATAGGTAAGTAAGTGAAATAAAGAGCTAAAGATAGAGGACACTTGATATAGTGCCCCGTTATGGGCCAACCCAACCACAGAGTTGCTCAGGTATGGCACGCGTTTCATCTATGCACATATGCATGCCTTTGCTTTCCCAGTCAAAGCTGGTTCTCATTTACCGACCCCAGAGAAGTAGGATCCACTTTAAACCAGCTTGGGAGTCTGGGGAAGTGCTGTAAGCTCCTTCAGTCGTGTCCCGGTGGAGGCCTGACCGAAAACGAATTTGGCGAACTCTAGAGATGTCAGAAAGCCACTGGTGGCAAACATTTTGAGTATTCTGAAGTGCATGTTTTACAGTAGATCGATCAAAATTTAGACTAGACCTCAGCTGAGGGGATGTTCTGGGGCATCCTCTGACGCCCCTATCACCTTGTCTGCATAGGCCTCTGATTTCGGCAGTATTATTGAATTACAGTCAAACCTTGTTAACTCGCCAGACTCGTCATGCCAAAGTCCAGGACGGATTTCCTCCCGTGCATTTTACCTCATTAAGTCGCCAACCTTGCCGCTTGCCCTCGCCACAACATGGATGTGACTTGCCCTGTGTAAACTGACCTGTCTTACTCGCCATATGGCTCAGCTCACAGCACTGGTCTTGGCGGGTCACCACTCTGGCGCTGTGAGACTGTCAACTGAGCTGTAAGACACCAGCTGTAGTGACACTGTATCAGAGTGCAGCTGTGCTGTTATCTGTCTGTCATTCCAGGACACAAGCCACCCTGCTGCTGCATCTCAGGACAGCAGGAGTAGGGTGACCAGGCCATACAGCACTGGTTGTGGTCTGACAGCACCTCTCCCTCCCCTCCTGTCTCAGTGCACACGCTGGCATTCAGCTGGGCTCAACCTGTCAGCCCAACAGACTAACATGCCACCCGCACCAGCGCTGAGCTGGTGTGTCTTAGCTTGTGTCTCATATAGGCTGTGAACAGGTGAACAGACGACAGTGAATGACATGTCAGTGAAGCCTCGCGTAGACTTAAGTATGTGCTGTCATTTCTAAGAAACAGACAGCTATCTCTTACAGGCTTATCTGAGTGATCTGTGACTTTCTGCCAGCGTTGTTGTATAGCCCTAAATTACACGTGTGTGTAACTGGTTTAATGTTTGGCGTTGTTACGTGCTCATGCAGCTGGTCATACTGTAGGCCTCCCACCTCCACCCAACACCCCACCCAGTAATCACCTCTTGCCACAATTTGGCCAGGTGCCGATGGTGGTGAGCTAACGAGGTTTGACTGTATATTTATACAGTATTGACTTACTATTTTTAAATATTCTGCATACTGATGTGATTTGGTTTGTGGCTGTCATGATCTATGCAGGCAAACTCTAGCAAAGAAACAGGAAGAATTGAGAGGTTATGAGATGCAGATTAACGATGCAACGAACGGTGTCGACTTGGATTCGAGTCTTGTGACTGTTCAGGGCAAACTTCAGACACACCAAGAGTATGTGGTGTGCTTTCTTCTTATTTTAGCTATGGAGTTTCTAGCACCTGTTGGTTTAGGTCAGGGAATTATACTCAGCTTCGCTGGGTATGCTTACTCTACGGTGAATTAAGCTTAATGGTGTGTAATACCAGACGTCTTTCTAACCACAAGGTGGCGCTGCTGTCACTGGTATACATGTAGGCTAAACTTACAAAGTTATCGAAATATTGCCAGCGCTAAAGCATAATTGCTGACGTCATAAGCGAAACTGCTTTAAATCAGAGTTTTTGTTGGTGGAACATGAAAGTCTTGAATAATATCTGCCACATAACAAAATACCCATCTGTTATGCAAGTATGTAACTGGATACTTGTTGCTTAGTTTGCTTCACAACTGCCAGAGGCAAAATGTACACAAAATTCCCTGGTAAGTAAGTCCCTGGTTTAGGTTTTTGGTATTTTCTTGCATTTTTAAGCTTTGTTAGAGTAGCAGTTCACTCAGAAAGACTCATCACGAAATTATCTACTATATGTTGAAGATGATTCAGCATGAACTCTGGTCAGTTGTATCGGAAAGCATCTTCTTTCTGGCATTTTGAACTAGCAGGCAAGCTAGAATACAATTTTATGTCAGCCTGATGGCTGGCTCTGTTAACATCTGACATCTTTGATTAGCTAAGTCATTATGCCAGTAGTTCTGGTGAAAAGGCCCTACTGATGTGCAGACTTGCCATCTCTTTATGGGCAGTGGTTGTGACCATCATAGGCACACATTGTGCTGGCCATGAATGTATATCCAGGCTGAGCTGACCTGAGTTATGTGTTAAGTGGGATGTGAAACTCCACTTGTTTACACTCACTTATTTTATAAACGGTCTTTTCTAAAGTTTTTGTTATTTGAATTACTAGTTTGCAGTATCATATTGTTTAACCAGCATTTATGTCTGCATCCGTTTTTTGTGATGTCAGTATCAGATCTAACAATCTGCTGATGTTAGTTTGTGTTATCTGTATGTTTAGTACGAGAGGTCATCTGACGGCAGTTGAATACATGTTCGAGAAGTACATTGAGAAGTTGCGGACACATGACCCAGCATGTCCACTCTGTCATCGGCCATTTGATGAACAGACCGAAGTGGACGAACTCATTTCAGAGGCAAGTGTATTTGGATTTGTCAGACTTTGATATGATTTTTTTTGTCATGTAGTGTTGTTTCTGCATTCTCTGATTTAACAATTATGAATGTGTGGATGTACAGCAGAAAATGTAAACTTTGCATTTGCATTTGCATTTTTACAATAAACATTGTCAATTACAGAAATGCAGTAAAGCTGAAAATTATGCACAGCTGCAGTCGACAGTGCCGCCACAGCATTTCTTACATATTGTAGTGAAATGAAAAGTCGATTTTTAAATTTTAATTTTTTTATATTGCTGTTAGATTTTATTAAGAAGATGAATCACCTTTTTGTAGTTGATATGATCAGTGCTTGATTTTTAACTAGTGTGTGTTTATGGTTTTGTGCTGAGTTGGCTGTATAGACTTACGTTGTGTGTGTGTGAAATGGATCGAGAAATTTGAACTAAACGATATCTGTTGTTGGCAACTAGACTGATTTATTGATTGACTTGTTGATATAGCATTTGTAGCTGTAGTGTTTTTTACCTGGGCACATGCTACGAGCAGGTATCGTTCTGCCTGTCTGTGCATCTGTGTTTCTGTCTGCACAAAATGTCGAAAACTGCTGATGAGAAACTGATGTAACTTGGTAAGAATATGCCCCATGGTGGATGCTAGAAATGATCGGAAGTCGGTGACATTTGACTTTGACCTTCGACCTTGAGAGCTATTTTCGTACTTTTTAAAATTCAGGCTATATATTTTGAATGGCTTGACCTGGCAACTTTATTTTTGGTGTGGTCATACATCTTCAGAATATCTAGGTCACTGTTCAGTATCAAGGTCATGGGTCCAAGGTCATGGCAGCCAAAAACCTGTAACATGCAGCTCAAAACTATTGACTGGAAATTATTCGGAGCTTTTGACATTTTGACCTCAATCTTTGATCTTGAGATGGTTGCAAAACAGCGTCAGCACGCAGGTTTGTGCTCCGCTCGGACACAGTTTAATTTAGAGGGTGAAGGGCATACACATAATATTTTATTTCATGTATGCCCTGTGTTGAGCTTAAAGAAAGAAAAAGTTGAGAAATGATAGTCAGCAGCATGTGCCAGTAATTTTAGCCTTCTGCTATGTATGAGAGTACTATGAGCAGCGTGCTAATGTTGTGTAGATGGAGACCAAGCTGAACATGGTACCTGAAAAGTTAGATCGCGTCACGTTGGCAATTGATGATTCAAAGAACGAGTATGAACAGCTGCTGAAGCTGAAGCCTATCTCCACCATCGTCAGTTTTCTCTCTTCTGCAGCTGTCTGTTTTACTGATTTAACTGCACTGGTGGTGTGCTGTTGTGCATGTTTGATGTCAGATAGATGCAACCGTAACAAGTGACAGGTTGAACTGTTAGGTAGCTCAAGCTGGCCTTTTGTTTGGTTTTGCTGTTGGATTGCTACTTCAGACTACAACAGACTAGTGGTGGTCTTTTTTCCACTTGTGATGCAGTCATTATATGGCTTTGCTTGTCTATGTTTGTATTTAATCCACTTAGGTAAGTCATTTAGGTTTTTTCATGTGTGCTTGTTGGCAAAGTTTATTTTATGGAGTTGTTCACATAGTAAACATTTATCCTGACATGTATACAGTTGATCGATGATGCTTAGGATGTAGAAGAGGCAATATGTTTGTTTTATTGTCGACAATTTTTGATCTGTTTAACCAGTTATACACTTGTTATTACTGTCTTTAGGTAAAAGATTTGAAAGGGTCGGCCATACCAGTTTTGGAGTCCAATTCTCAGTCGCTGAATGCCGAGATACAGAAATTATCTGCAGAAATTGCAGAGGTTGTTTTTTTGTTCTTATCTTTATTTGTTCAGAACATTTGCGAGTTTTTCAGTGATTTAAAAATCTATGTGCTAAAATGTTACGGTAAAGTACACCCTGCAACATAGAGCAGTATTTGTGTCTGTTTCTGTAGGCTTCTAGCAGTTGCAATATTTAAACTGCATTGAATTCACAGCATGCATAACGCCACCTGTTGCAACTACTGATTCCATAAGATGATGTGTCAGTCTGTCTGTCACGCAGTTAACGCTGTGCAAAACTGCCTGAAGGCATTGGAGTCTTGTTTCGGGTGGAGGCTCATGGTGCCCAAAGGCACATTGTGTTTGATGGGGTCATGATCTCCCTGTGATGAGTGGGAGTGGGAGCAAGCTTTGCCCATAATAAAATATGCTCATATTTGATGCAACCTTTGGCAAATTACTTTGTCCTCTTGTTAATATGTAGATCAGGTTTGAGTATTGCATTCGTGGGGTAAAGGTTTAGAGGTCATCAAAGCATAAACACCCACTGCCGTTGATTGACAGATGTTCTCGTTAATGCTGTTGTCAGAAAGAAGAGTTAGTTGAGGCTGATAAGAGTGATGAGTCGATGGCAAAGACAATGTTATCAGATGCTTCGCAGATTGACAGACTTCAGATGGAGCTTCAGGATCTTGATCGCAAGATTGATGCTCAGTCATCTAAACTCTCTTCTGGTTTGTTCTGCTGGATGAGTGTGTTTTTACTGCTGCTGGTTGATGTCTGTTTGTTGTTGACAAGCTTTGAATAATCGTTCATAATTAT
>Ga0126335_1000579_pt1 | contig 17958 bp, 21 predicted proteins | sample OlaspJWI45metaG_FD_108409 | JGI IMG/M metagenome (GOLD analysis project Ga0126335, IMG submission 108409) | Marine gutless worms symbiont microbial communities from Oahu, Hawaii - Olavius sp. 1 OAHU.JWI-45 metaG | ecosystem: Host-associated > Annelida > Digestive system > Unclassified | place... | reverse complement strand
GAGGAGGAGGGGGGTGAAGGGGGAATTGCTCCAAGGTCATAGGGGGGATAGACGCCCCTGAATGTAATCGATGGAACTAGCGGGACTTCCTGGAACTACGTAGCTGTGACTTGCCGCGCGGGGACTATCTTGCACTCGCTGGCGCTCGACATTCAACGCAACGCGACGCATCGCACAGTGCAGCGCATGTGGAAACGACGCTTAACAGTCACTGAACACGTGCGGCCGGAGGCGGAAGCTTTTTCGTGCACTGACGGACACTGTCCGACTAGTGTGATTTACGTTAACGAAAACCAAAAAGACAAAATGTGAAACAAGGTGTAGGCCCTATGCCTAATTTTTAGTCAAAATCATGCCATACCTCACGAAGGTGTATACTAACAATGTGCCAAACATTAGGCCCTAGACCAAGTTTATAGGTCAATGGCATTCAAGATTTATAGCCTGAACAGTGTAGACAGACGGAGTATTTTTGCTCGTGTGACCTTGAGCTTGACTCAACGACCTTGATATGCGAATTTGACCCTCACTTTTGAAAGATGTTGGGCCTGCCTAAAAGTGACCTTTCTAGGTCAAGGTAGCCTATGTTGAATGATTTCAAAAAGTTATCGCATTACTGTTGCATACTTACATAATTACTGTACGGTACTTAGGGGCCTAGCGACAAGCAAAGAAATGACTTCAAAAATTTATAGCACGACGCGTGAATTAGGCATATACTGTTGTCGCATCAAACTTGTTCTTCAAGTTTTGAATTAAGTTTTCCAGTAGTGTACGCCTACTATAGGACATTGACCTTTTGGGCGGAATACGACATATGAAAACTAAAACTAAATGGCAGAAAAATTAAAAGTAAACCTGCTAAACTGAAAACACATTTGCAGTCTCGCAGGCCGCATGAATAGGCTGCAAGAAATGCGTACTACTGCGATCGATGATCCTAGCATCTGCCAGTCTGTCACACGGGCGGGTTGTGCAACTGCAAAAACAGCTAAACATTTGGGCCGGGCCACTACTGGGGATTTAAACATTACATCAGATGGGCCATCCCTATCCCCACGGTATCTGGGAGGGAGTCTGTCGCCAGTTGTCGTTCGAATTCGTTGAAAATCCCAAGCAGAACAAGACGTCTTACCGTGTTTCTGGTGACTGACGATGCACGGAAGCCTGAAGACTCGAGACAATTTGATATCTCGGGAAATTGTGTTGCACTTGCATTCCATAGGCTACATTCAGTAGGCTAAGTCATGTCAGACGTCCACATCTCTCGGAGCACAGGTTTTCCGGAATCTGGATAAACTTTTCGTTAGCGTCGAGCAAAACAGAACAGCCTATATAACTTCGACAACAAATCATGCTTACGAAAGTGAACAGTGCCTCCTAATACAATACAGACAAAAATATTGCTTCAACATTGGCCTAACATTTTTGTAAAATAGGCTATTAGATGATTTCAGTCTTCACAGCAGGCTAGGTACATTATATTTAATTTCGTTTTGCAAATTCTCGCATTCTATCTACTGTTCTTCACAGTCCAACTACTTCCACTATCTTTAAATCTTCAACTCGTGCAGACACATGTTGATTCAAAGCAACGCACGGCGTGGCATAACCGAAATGTTTCCCACTCTTCAGTATTATCATTTCGTTCCCGCGTCATCCTGTACAAATAATGTATTAGATCACACGCGCATAACTGATATTTCGGCAATATGTTATTAAATAAGAAAACGAGAACGTTTTCAGTTATGGTTTTAGGGTTACCATACTATACATTCTGAACAGTTAGAACTGAGCAATTGTGGTTTCTTATGCGCAAATTCAACGTATAGCCTACACCATACAGACTACAGTAGTCATCACTCAGCATTGGGGGCGTATCTAAAATTTTAGTTGAGGGCGTCAGGGAGGGGTGGCATCTGGGGACAGCCCCTTTTACCTCTCCCCAGAAAATTTTCTTTTTTTTCTTCTACGAAAATGCTGCATTTTAAACACTGCTATTTGTTTTTAAAAATTTTGTGTGTCTGTGACACCCTTAAACCCGCCCTTGCTCACCACGCTCTCCTCTGCGACAGATCAGTCTAAAATACCCGCAAATTTACAAGCGTTCGCCAGATGGCGCCACCTAAACCTGGTTGACCACACAATCAGACAGGTCCCTTTTCCAACTTCTGCCATGAAATTTACTAGTGTTGTACATACCTTCGCTTTGCTCCTACCATTTAATAGGAGTCTTTTAAAATAAACAACTACTTATTTTTAACTATCTGAAACTGATCAGAAATTGCTTAAAATCCATACTCAAAGCACTCAAAGTCTGTAAACCTGTTTTTTAACTGTTGGTTCTTCTAATCTTGGGTACTGTAGCCATTTCCCACAGGTCTCACATTAATGCAAAAGCAGTGGTTTTTGAACGCATGCTGGTACCTTAGTTTCTACACCGTGTACCAAAAAAACCGTCCACATGTTTAACTATGTTATTGTAGTTTTTACAAACGTTAACCGATTCAGATATTTGCCGCACCATATGCTTAAGAAAATTGCAACACAATGATTAACATGTCCACCTCACCTGCATATTGCTGCTACACTACCGTGGAAAAAATTAATTCCTGGTTTTACGACATTTTGCCTGATATTATCCATCAAAATGCTGCTAAAACAATTTTAAAACTTGAAGATGAAATCCGATACTACAGGCCTGTGTGATTGGAAGAAGAGGCTGTTGGTTTGTGCAAATGGTAATATGTAATTGTAGTTGACAGCTATCATTAGATTTTCCCACAGTAGTGTGGCAGCATTACGTAGGTGAGGTGGTCAAGTCCGCAGTTGTTGTGTTGCAGATATTATAGAAATTGATCAAAGTTTAGAGAAACTACAGAGAAATAGGGGCCCAATGTGGACATTTTTCTTGGAACAGTGTAGTTATCCACAGCTTGCAGGTGTAGATGCATGCAGTCCTTTATTCTTCAGCCATATCAAACATGTTACTTCTTCAAGTTATAGAGAGTTGTTGTTGACTGTTAATATATTTTCTAAATCCGTTGTCTTGCTCAACGTTCTTTGTATTTTAGGCTGCATTGCATGCACAACGAGCATAATGCAGTCCTGTGACCAACGGTCCCAGGTGTGTCCATCTGTCTGTCATGCGACAGCTGCATGGATCGAGGTCGTTACGGGTGAAGTCTCTTGGAGACCCAAGGCACATTACATTAGATGGGGTTACGATCCCCCCAACAGCAAGGACAGGTTAGGTGTGACATATGCCAAATTACTTGCCAATTTGGCATCTTTTTGGCAATGTATTTGCACTGGCAAAATAAATTTTATCAAAAAGAGATAATCACATAAAATAAAGTTAATAGGAATGAACGAAACTGACTAAAATAAAGACTGCAGCATGAACATTACCTCAAAGAGGACAAAAGCACCAAGAAGAAGGCAGCTGAATAATGAATCAATATTAGCCACTCCATCTACTGATCTCCATAACTATGAACTGCAAATGTGTGAGCAGTGTCGAAACAACAAGAGCTGTGTAAGCTGACAAGTTCAACATATGTTTTATACAGTCAACACAGATGAAGCAACAACTAAATAAATCGCTACCGCAAACGATATCGACAATATTGTCATAACTGATGGATATCACGTCCATACACACATCACCGATTCAGTATATAGTGTACCTATAATGACAATCCATATACACTAGTGAAATTACAGTTCACAACACATTCAATATCAGATTATCGTCAACAATGTTGTACTTCAAGCTGTCCGCTTCACCAAGTCCATGTTTAAATCCATCGTGGAGTCCCAACGAGTCTTCGTTTTCAACCAAAAATGTCACAAAATTAAAGACGCAGAACTCGAACATATCATATGGTTAAATAAACCGTGTCGCTTTCGGCTGCCAAAGCAATAACCTGCCCAGACATAAATCTGCACAACAGTAATTTCCAATCATTATATATTATAACTCACCAACCGGCATATGTGGATATTGGTGAAGTACAATCATTAACTGTATTTGAGAATGCTGTACACAGAATCACTGCGCAAGTGCAGCTACAACATGATTGATCAATGTGTGGAGTGAGTGACCAATTGTGGCTGCTGTTAAGGTGCTGCAGGCCAGTTGATAGCAGCCGTTATCACACCAAGCAGTGCCGCCAACTCTGTATTGACTGTCGATGCCGACTGCACGTCAATGCTGGTCGACAGCGATTGCGACAGTTCAGCAAGCCGCTGCTGCAGGGCACTAGAACCTGGAGCCATTTGCTGCTGCTGCTGCTGTCTACTGGTTGTGAGGCCCAATAACATGGCATTACAATCTATACCTGCACCACGTGATGATGACGATGCTTCTTTATGCTCGACGATCTGGCTGCCACTACTTCTCTCGGCATTTTTCACCTCTGACGACGAAGAAGTGTGACGCTGACTGTCAACGGGCATCTTTGTTGTTCCATCCCTCAGTCCTTTGCGCAGACGTTTGTATCGCAGTTCGTGGCATTCCTGATTATCTGGTAACCTAACACAACACAACAGTCGATTTGATTACTAAAGGAAGTCAAGATTCATCACCATATACCCTCACAGATTAGTGTTAGCCTAAACCAGCTAATGCCCGACAATATTGACAAACCACTACATACATCACATCATTAATTTCAATTAACAGAACAGCATTCGCAACAACAATATACTGACCAAAAAACAATCTTCTGTCTACAAAAATACCAAATGGCTGTCCTCATAAATTAGTACCATGACAATACTCACAAGAAAATAAGAACTGTACACTTAACTACCTCCACTATTATACTGTTGGTGTCAAAACCCTTCAAGAAATATGCTAGCATACTATCACTGAATGCATGATCATAGCAGCTTACATGAAGTTTAAGTGTGCCAAACTCCCAGTGATGCAAAGCACTAAGTGGCGAAGTGGAGTGATAATATATGTTCGAAAGGTCGCAGGAAAAACTATTGAGCTTAGAATGCATGACAGCATTCAACTCTTCACTTGTATAGTACCAAATTACACCATTTTGTAACAGACATGCACATGATAGCCTGAAGTAAAATCTGTGACCACTATACCGAGTCTGAACCTGTACATACATGTCACTATTACTATGTCAGCACACAACACTTTACTATCACACTATTTAGGCTGCTGAGATCCAGCAATGCTTAACAAACCATACACTGTGAGCTGTCAACGGAGAAGCAATACAAACTGAAAAAATATTACCAGAATGCATCACTCACTCAAGACGAATGCACGAATTAACGGCACTCAGCCACGAGTTGTTCAAGGCATCCTCTGCTGTGATCCTCTTGGTTGGATCTAAGATGAGCATGCTGTCGAGCAGACACAGAGCTCCAGGCGGCAGACTACACAGCACATGGTCAATATTTGAATATGCATTCTACAATAATAAACTGACCATGATGATATTACATAACCAGAGTCTTTCATTACGTATTTCTGTATTATTACACTACATCACACAATAGGTATTTAGTCACTGGTGTACAATGAACTGAAACTACCAGGCATTGCAGAGTCTCAGAAATAATGAGCACTAGTGCGACTGTGGCTCGGCACTGTGCCTATGGCATGACAGTATTCACAGTGCTATGACGTCGTGCTCAGCCAATGGCACGACGATCAAACATTGTTACTTCGTTTTTTAATTTTATGTGCCTGTGATGGGGAGGGTGCCCTGCTCAGCACGCTTTCCTCTGCAACAGAAGTCACGAAAAGAACTTTTATAATATAGATTTTAAAAATGCACATTGGTTTCAAAAATACACCTCACTTCTGCCAAGAAATTATTTTATTGTACCGATTGAGCATTACCATTTCTACATTTTGAAACTGCAAAATGCAAAAATGCACAGCAACACTGAAGTTGCAGTTGCTGGAGATACAACCTAAAAATTGCACAGAGCACAGCAAAACAATGTAGTGCAAACAACAAAGACAATCACATACTATGAGAATTCTTCAATCACACGTCGCCGATATATTTTATGTGGCCTGAAGGTCTGCCACAGTGGCAACCTGACAACATCGGGCCAGATGGCAGGATTTGGAGTGCCACATAAGCGGCTGATCACAGATAGTAAGGCAAGTTCTTCACGGGCCTGGAACAGAGGTTTCTTGGTAAACAACTCACCGAGAATACACCTGTCAATCAAATACCATTGTGTACATTAACGACATACTCACAAAAAGCAGTTCATCAGAAACAGTACTGCCACAACATAAAAGAAAAAGAAATTTAGTGGAAATATGATACTATCAAATCTTTAAGTAGCAGACTCATTGTAACATCAAAGATGACAGGAGTGGTACAATTTCACAAATTAATCCAACAAACAATGCCACATGCCTAAAACAGCCTCAGCAATTAATGATACTGACCACAAAACAAATCAAACGCAAAAACTAGTAGTAATATCTAACAACAGCACAACTTCACCGGGCACTGTAAGCCCATTTGCATAAAAGCTTGTCACTTTTGGTACAAAGTAACTAGAGTAGCTCTCAGAAAATAAAACAGCCACAACAACTGGCAGTGACTTTGACCTCAAAAGTAATCCTAAGCACGGTCTGTGCCTAGAATACAAACACATAAACAACATTTGGCCACTATGGGTGCAAAGTAACTTAGAAAGTAAAAGTGATGACTGAATCACAGATGAACAGCACCACAACATAACCTTAAGATCTTACTAGGGCTGTAAAAATATGAAAAGCAGAGCTGTTGAATTAATGCGTTAACATTTTAAAAGAATTTATCGCGATTAAAAAATTAATGCCATTAAAAAATTAACACACTGACTAAAAAACACAAAAATTAATGCAAGCTTCGCAAAATCAAAATACACAGATCTCGCTGAAACATGCTAGTACACCAGGGCACAAGGACAGATGCTGAACAGTTAGCTGTCATACCAAAAGGACTTGGCTCTACTAAGCGAAACCATAGTCCGTCAACGTGGGCCATCCGCCATCCACGTGCTGGCCACATGCAATAATAAGACCTGCCAGGAACTACAAAAGTCTAAGCAAATACAGTATGTGTTAAAATTGTGTTAACACATGACTGAAACAATTAATGCATGCATTAATGCAATTAAAACATTTAATGCCTCGACAGCTCTAATGAAGAGCAATGACAATAGAATATGAACGACAAGAGCACAGACAGAACTTACCCGCTACTCCAGATATCAATGGCAGGCCCGTAACACTCTTCACCAAGAAGCAGTTCTGGCGGCCGGTACCACAGCGTTATCACTTTGTTGGTATACGGACGCTGAAACTCAGCAGATTCAGAGAGCCTCGCGAGGCCAAAGTCTGCCAGTTTCAACTGACCACTGCACAACACCATACCAGACAGCTGCATTATTATGACAATACTACACTAATTAAGTGTTTTACCTTCCACTTGACATATAACAAGTCATTTTGGAGACAGTCTTCCCAGACAATCGATTACACCGCTACTGACAACCAAATAAACTAACGACTAAAAAAATAAACACAAAAATAACAGAAAAGCAACAAAGTAACGTTACACAAATCTTTATTACCATTATTAAGCTAAGGCCAATGACATCAACAAAGTACACACTTTCTCAGTCAATAAATCAAATAGTCACTCAAAAAACTAATTAGTGCTGGCCAGCAAAAGACAAGATAAACTAGACATTACAGTTACGTAAGCCAACATAGTAATAAACTTACTATTTATTCACTAGAATGTTGGAGCATTTGATATCGCGATGAAGAAAGTTGCGTTTGTGGCAGAAGTTGAGACCTTCCATTAACTGCCGCATCAGTGACGCAATGTTGGTTTCACTCAGTGCTACAAGACCAGACTCAAGAAGGCCCATCAGATCATGGTCCATAAACTCAAACACCATGTAGAACGATCCTGCAATTATTATCACTTCCGTATACTACTGAACCAAAGCAAACTCACTTCCATAGAATTAAATGCAGGATGGGCTACTGCTTGGACTGACAGTACGTTTTAACTGCACTCACTAGGTGGCTCTTGCACTTCCCATTTCAGAGATCTGGCATGCCAAATAATTAATGTGCAAGGATACAGCACAGAAACAATTCTATCTAAATGCCAATTCCAAAACTGTTAGTGATCTGTACAGGTTTCAGCAACAACTGAGTATCACGCAAGTCACCTGTCACGGTACCAAGAATCAGTGGTGGGCACAGTTCCGCTAATCCACTAATTAGCAAAGCTAACGTTTTCATTAGCAGATGAGCAGTTCCTTGAAAACAGTTAGCGCACCAATTAGCTTCCGTTAAACTTAGTTCCACTAACTATAGGTCCACGAACAGGACAAGCCAAAATGAATGGATTAGTTAAACTTATTTTATTAGAATAGAAAAAACTGAACCAATGAAGAATAAGAATTTCAAAAGTTTCGATTATCCAGACCACCGTAACTACGACCTTGTCATGCTATACCTTGTTGGAAAGCTGTTTTCTAAGCTAAAACATATTAAAATTTCAGCTCTCTGTGTCCATTTTAAGGGTTTTATAGCAAAAAAATTAAACTGGAAGACAAATTCATATAAAAAGTTAGCAGACAGTGGTTATTGTTAATTTCTGCTAATTGCTATAGCGGTTTAGCATTAGCGAAGTTAACTTTTGAGTTAGCGGCTTATTGGTTATCAAAGCTAACTTTTCAGTCAGCTGTACTCACCACTGCCAATAATCCCATAATTTAGAAGAACAGAAATAAACTTTATATACCAACTTAATTCTAACAAATACTTGAAACTATGTGATCTTCAGCAGACCGACCTCTGTCCTTTCTGAATTCGATGGCATCTTGTTTGTCGGTGACAATCTCGTGCAGCCTAACAATATTTGGGTGATTTAACTGTCGCAATATCTTGCTCTCTCGTACTGCCGTGATAGGAAAACCCTCCTTCTCATTCTCCAAACGCACTTTCTTCAGTGCCACAAAATTGCCTGGTCAAAACAAAATTACAGACAGTATGAATTAAAGTTTACAAGCACGACAAAGTTCCACACGATGACATTGATCTTCATTGCTTTATGCATCAACTAAATGCTAGCTAGTACAGACCACAGATACAGGGCATGCTCATTCATTCAGAAGCTTTCTCTGATACACACTATGTTTTCCACCAGTGGATGACCAGGCTAAGTTAACACTAACGGCTAGACACTTATGAATCCAGGACACTATCACGATTAAACATGACCGAAGCCAACACACTGCATCACATCAAACCACCACACAGTCACAGAAATGTACATTATCATTTCAGTTTCGCACGTTTCTGAAATGTTTAAAACAACATATCAAATTCTAACACAGCAGTTGTAACTAAAACTGTGACGTTTAAAAATGCAAAAAATAAATAAAATATTAAAATTTCCTGTCGGCCAGGTCTGACACACACTGTCAGGATGTCTGACGAACAGATTCTGGATAAACTTTGCCAAAATTGAATTAGCTCCTATATTGCTGAATGCAGGCATGCGGTTTGTCGTAGTCGTGGTGCTAGAGCAACACTATGGACCTCATTGGTTACGCACAGCTGATGATGACAACTGCTACATGCACTTTGTATTTCAATAAAGAATAAGCACCCAAACTACAACAGCAGTCAAACCTGTATGCCTATCCTTGGCTTTGTAGACCTGGCCATACATGCCCTCACCAATCTGAGAGACAATGTCGAAGACATCAACACAGCGCTCACCCCAGTCACATGCTGCTGCTTCATTCATCTTCCGTGAAGCTTGCAAATGCCTGAGGTGTTAACAAATCACCCAGATAAAACCATTCTAGCATCCACAAAGGTTTTCCAATGAAAACAGATATGGTAGTGGTAACACGCCCGACTGCAGTTTAGTTAAACTCTCATAATGACTCAGCTTTATCATGATTAAATTTTAGTAGAAAATGAACAAGCAATAACTTTAACAAGCAATGATTTTACAAGAGGCACTATAAAAATTCAGACTTCAAACTAAGACTCAATATTAAAATGCCACTTCGTTCACACTAACAAGGCCATCTACAGCCCTTGCCAGATTTGGAGCTGATGATGATAGTAAGCTCAACAAAATGACACCCTTCTGGGCAACACAAAATTAAGTCTGCAATCTCAAAGCACTTGGTGGAATGGCATAACGGTTAACGACGCTCAACTGATCAACAAAGTTAATCGACGTTGGGCCCGGTTAGTACTTAGATGGTGACTGTCTTCGGGTGGGTAAACCATCTAGATATGTAACCAGCCACCTCAGTTGACTCAGCCTTCCATCCTCTGGGAGGGCAATGGAAACAGAGATCAGCTTCAACCAGTGGGTCATATGGCCGTGGAAAGACTTTACTTCTTTTAAATGTTAAAAGCAAGGTTCATAATAACAGTAATATTGTTACAACTAATAACAATGGCAGACTGACAGTAATATCATAAACAAACAGGCATGCAGGACATATTTCTGAATGAACAAACCTGCGCCACATACGATAGCTGCCATCGTACAAAGACAGATCTAGACTCTCTGGACCTAACTCCGAAGGCGACGTCTGTCGTTCAGTCAATGGCACGCTCCCTATACACTCTCTGTAAAACAATTACAGAAAAAATTCATTAAGAAGATCTGCTACAGTTGTACTCAATTTTCATTTAACTGACCTACCTTCCAATTCAATGGTCACAAAAGTTAATTCCAGAAAAGTTTCCAATATGACAGACTATAGGCTCTGGATGCCTTGTGCATGCTGTAATGATGGAAGTTTTATGAATGCTGGACATGAATCAATACGAACTATCCTGTACAGTGGATACATATCTGTTTCAAACTGGAACAAGATATTACAACATTAAATGTGTAGTAAGGAGTGTAGCACTGTGCACTGAACAAGAAAATGCTAACACGTGACCCTAAGTAATGAAGCCTGGTGGAAACTAGAGAAATAAGCCATGGCATATGAGCAAGTAAGTAAGTAAGTGAAACTGTGTTTGCGTAGCAGTCCCTACAGCCTAAACTGTCACGGAGGCGCAATGCTAGTGTTTCATATGCTCTACAAAACATCAAAGTCTTCAAAAGCACACAGAACTGAGTCGATGTCAGTGATGGGTCACTAACTAATAACAGGAGTGAGTTTCACAAGCTCAGACCAGAATCTTTGGTCATATCTCGTTGTACTGGAGCTGGGTACTGCAAAGTCACCATGCGCAGCAGGATGGAGGTGGCCACAATTGGCTGACTCAGACACTGGCAAGCACAGTTTACCGAGGTATGGTGGTAATGCAGATGGTTGAATACCAGGACACCCATTTTATACTCGATTCTCTATAAATGCGTGACATCAAAAGATTGTGGTTGTCCAGTGTACATTTCATGAAGACATCCAGTAGCTTTTAATATATCAGATTCTCTGTTTCACTTCAATTCATGACAGAATCAGTACATTAATAAAAACATGTCTTAACAAAATTCATGCAACACTTGCATGATACATTAACTCTTTCACGGCGGGAGGCAACTAAAGTCGACATCCAGGTTCACAGCGGCAGGCGACTATAGTCGACATGACGCTCTCAGCGCGGCAGGCTGTCTATATCTCCAATACTGCTGACCTTGGGCCTGGCAGGTGACTAAAATCGCCCGGGCACGGTGTGCTGGGCTTAGTGTTGATGCTTTTGCTAGTGGCTGCAGCGGCCGTGTAGTGCCCTTGTCAACAGTTGCGCGTGAGTAGACTCAGATCCAGCACGCATGACTGGTCGGCATTTTCCGAGCAAACTTCCAGGGATGCGGAAACGAGACTGCGTGGTCTGCTCGGATCGCAGTGCACATGCACGGAAGCAAACTTCATTCTGTTGCCAGCAGTGTGACAGTGTTCCACTCTGCATCTGCCTGTGCTTTGAACTATATCACACTGTTTGTGACTACCGTGCAGCTCATTGCCGAACAACTTGACAATCCGTTCAGAAGTACAGTTTATTCGATTTCTGTTTTTCACAGTTATTTTTTTCATGTAATTTCTAGAAGTAAAATAATAATAGTAAGCCTAGTAGTAGTCATACACACACAAATGTATAGATCAGGTCATGCAAAAGCCTCAGGAGGCTATATAATATATATATATATATATACCAGAAATTGCCGTATCTGCACATCTCTAGGCTATATATATTTAGAGATGTGCAGATTCGGCAATTTCAATTATATATATATAGTAGTAGTAGTAGCTGCAGTACAGAAACTACGCAAAAAAAACTCCGCCTTGGCACGTAGGAATTAAAATTAATTCCACGGTGAAAGAGTTAAATTTTCCAAACCGTGTCTTAACCAATGACAATTACAAAAAATTAGATATATGATGATTTCAAAGCTACATTTGTCTAAATATGTTATAAACAATTACACGACAAAGCTTAAGCTATAAATTAAATATCATAATCAGCACATACCGTTGCAGAGTTTCTTGGCAGGTGGTATCTGCAGGACTGGGCATTTCCTGTTTATTTTTCATGAAAGCCTTCACAATGGTGTCACACAGTTCATCTTCTTTCTTCCTCAAATCTAGTTCACTGATCATGTCCGTTTCATCTTCTTCTGCCTCATCATCAGAAGGCATCGGCGGCATTGGCAGGTCACGGATGCCCAATCGACGACTGAGTGACTGTGACTTAGATGCACTGGTATCATGCACTTTTGAGGTACTTTGCATGCTGCTGTCAACTTCAGCTGCTGTCTTCTTATCAATGGTGCTAGTGAACACAACCAATACAAATCATTATTAGACAAATGAAAACACAATTATTCTAAAATCAAATGTTTAGCAAGCAGAAGTGATACTACAATGTTATAATACAATGTGTCTAATACAGCACTGATGCAAATTATCAAGTAGACATTGTCCATCATTGTACAACGTACAAACATGGAAACATGTCATGAAACTAATTGTAGAGCTGACAAATAATGCAAGTTTGCAATGCTATTATGTCAATCTGTCTGTCACGTGCAATGACAAAACCTAAGACAAGAGGCCAGAGTAATTTGGCAAAGGCTGCACTGAATGACCCTGCATGACAAACTGACAGACTTACGGACAGACATACAGACACCGTGATCATCAGTAACAACAGGCTGCATCTCATGCATTTTATACAGCCTAAAAAGCAAGAGAAGTAAATTCAAAACAATATGATAGACGAAAATGAAACCAGAGCTGACTGAATGAAGACAAGGCATATTGCAGTTGCCCCTGTTGTAATGAATAAACTTATTACTCTTGATAACCTGACGCAGTCTAAAATGTCATATTCTAAAGAAAAATAATTATACAGTCTCATTATTAACTGCGCTCCTAGATTGCACACACAAAACAGATATTACGCAAATTGCCAGCAGAACTAGTAATCCTTTTTTCTTGCTTGCCAGTAAAGCAAATGAGCAGAAGATGTGATCGAATTATAACCATCTTTAAAATATAACTTGTTTCAAACTGTAACAAGAGGCCAAAGTAACCTGGCAAATGCTGCATCAAATGCACTTCCCCCTCGCCATGGAAGTATCAAGATGCCCATCTAACAAAATGTTCCTTGGGCCCCCAACAGTCTTCACACCAAACAGCACCTCAATCCATTCAGCCATTTTAGCATACCAAAGCCAAGTGAAGCTGTGTGACAAACAGACTGACACACAGGAACACAAGTAGCAATAGTCTGCAGCTCATGCCTTTTACTTCCCTCAACGTCCGTGGCCTCATCTGATTACTGATGATGGTCTGGAGTAAAAGAGGGAATATTAACACAGCTGCTCTAGTTACTATAGCACAGTGCAATACTCTTGTTGCACGATGATCTAGGCAGCTTATACATCCAGCATATTGGTTTTTTTAAACTGGAACCTTTTCACTGTGCTCAGCCTAGGGGTGATTGCGTACAGTTCATATTGTAACACGGTGGAGTCGTTCTGTGGGATCTAAGCTTACCTTAGTGGCCAACTGGCTTCCTTCAGTGTTTTACGCTGCTGGTTGGGTCATCCGGCCTGTAAAAATTGTCCGCGATATGGCCTATAATGTATCGAGTGGGATGTTAAGCCTCTACTCACTCACTCATGCTTTCGATGCAGCCTAGCATATAAGTAACAATTGGAAACGTCATCCTGGTCGCCCAAGGAACAGATACTTTTGTAGATATTGTTCAGCAAGACTATAGCTGCTCCCTTGATGATCTGTGGAAAAGGGAGGTTCTTCGTGGTCTGATGCTAGAACGACGCTACAGTCCTCACCAGCTATGCAGACCTGATGATAACGGTGATGATGATAACATACAAGCAAGGTGACAGGTTGCCAAGTCATCTTCAGCAAAGCATTGGCCACAATGTTGAATTATCATTCTGTCATTATAAACTTCCTTGCAGCTAATATCTCAGTTCATTTTATACAAAATGGACAAAAAATCAATCTTCAGTCAAACTTAAGGCTGTACCGAATAGGTCTGTATTATTGGCCAAATATGAATAATTAAAACTATTATTCAGCCAAATACGAATAGAATATGAATAGTTGCTTTGAACTTCGAAGCAATGTCACTGTCACTCATCACTGTTAACGTTAAAATCTTATGTCAGATATTCATTCACATTCAGTGTCATCAATTTATTAGTATGATTACAAAGTCATTAAACTGGCTAAAAACTAATTCAAAGTTAAGTGAAAAGGCAGTCAGTTTTGTACTCACAATGCACCCAAACAGTTTTTGGTTTCAGACTACAGCTAACTGGTGTTACTGCAGTGCAAATGAATGACTATCCATATTTGGTCTACTTTTAGCAATAGCATTTAGCAGAATATGAATACACTATTTGGCCTACTATTCGGCCCGAATAGAATATCACTAAAATATTTGGTACAGCCCAAGTAAAAATATACAGACATTATCATCATATAGACCTGCGCTTCTGCAGCTGCACGCCAAGTTTCAACTATTAGAATTTTGTATAGCTTCCGAACAAACAGCTTAGGAAACAGCCACATAATAGTGCTGTCATCAACAGTTAGCTAAATTTACCTGTCCAGGAATCTCAGCTAAGTTCAAGAAAAAGTATCTAATGTAAAATGTTAAAGTTTTCACAAAGTAATTACTCTTATAAATTCTCAATTAGTTTGCCTACATTTATCGAATGCAAAATCAAAAAGTAATTTACCTGTTATTTTCAGAAGGGCTTTCACTCTCATCATCTGGTAACGTTGGTGGCATGGGAAGCTCGGTAAGGCGTTTGAAAGCATATGAGGTATCACTATCAGTACTGGTCACAATTTGATCAGTGGCGGCAGTAGAAATCTGTTCGTTAGCTGGTGTGGAATGTAGTTGTTCCTGGGGTAATGTAGGCACTGGTGATAAATTCACTCCAACTCCCACAGACGAACATTTTGGTTCAACGGTGACAGCTGGTGCAGACGGCGGCATTGGAATAGCTGAAAGCAATGCATCATCCATAATTGGCACAGGCTGTGTCGACTGATCGATGTCTCTGATGTCAGATGACTCCATCTTTTGTTTCTTAGCCTCTAGTTCCAGCAATGAGCTAGGACCATGGTCTTTTATAGAACTAGCACAGTCTGGATGATCATCTTCTGGTGATGACTGATCATCACTGACAACTACCGGCTCGTCTGCAGTGCCACTACCAGTCACAATCTGACTCCTGTCAATACGTGATCGTGGTCTTGGATATGCCTCAACTGTCGTCTTTGGCTCCAGCTGCATTTGCCGTTTCCTCAACTCTGCTGCCAAACTTGTAGCATAAGCCATAGTTCTGCGATCAAGTTTCTTGTAATCAACATCTGGAGAACGTTTCTCGTATGGCCGTGAGCCACTCCGACTTCTGGATCTGGCACGCATCCTGGAGTCAGTTTTCCGAGATGGGGAAAAGGAACGAACATGTGAAGTGGCAGCCAACCGAGATGACCTGTTTCCAGATGGTGACCTCTTGCTTCGGTTAAGAGAATGGGGTGATCTGGACCTTGACCTTCGTGTCCTTGATGAAGATCGATGTTTTGCCACCGGAAGTTCGTCACCAATTCGGCCACTTCTGTGTCTGTCATTACGGCCATTTCTACACACACACACACACACACAAACATACCTCAGTCAAAGTCTTGTTCCTCATACACACTATTCGTAATGCAGAAATACTTCTTAAAGAAATGGTACGCCTTGGCCATTGGTGTGCTGCAACAGAATATTAGAATATGCCGTAAGATACTACAAATAAACGCACCACATTCAGCAACCAAGCAGACAGAGAGAACTAAAAATAAACGAACCTATCTCAAGAGTAGACCAGTTCCATAATGGTTTCATTTTCAGTGCACCTATGTAAGGTACCGCCAGAAGCTCATCGGGCAATGAAAAAACGGGAAGTGAAAGAGGTGCAAGGGAGGGAGACAAGAAGCTTAGGGAATGGAAGCAATAAAGGATGGGAGGCAAAGCAGAATGGAAAAATCCTAAAAATGTGGTGCATATGCAAGGTAATTAAGGAGATAGTAAACAACAGGCCAAAGCAATTTGGCAAAGGCTGCACTGAATGCACCACACACACTGCACGTGCTGAGCAATTTATAGCTTCAGCCATTCCTGAGATACACAGGGGATCCCAAAAATTAAAAGCATATCATGTGACCCCACTACCGGCCCCGTATCACCTACTTGTACAGTTTGGTTAGAAACACCAGTCCTCTAAAAGCACACAAAATTTCGTCTCTAGCTTCAGCCATTCTTGAGTTATGTAGTGGGTCAACAATGGGCAAAGTTGTTCAGCCCCCTTCTGTGGGGGATCAGGACCCCATCTAACACAATGTTCCTTGGGCCCCCAAGAGTGTTTAACCTATACAGGATCTCTAGATGCGTTTATCCGCTTTTGTAAAGTTGAACTGCGAGAGAGACAGACTGACAGACACTGTGATCAGCAATGCATTCAATACAGCCTAAAAATGAGTAGAAAATGACAGAGATAAGAAGGGAGACAAATGAAAAAGAGAAAATGGGAGATGGAAAAGAAAAAACCTATAGTTTTCAAAAATTTGGTGCTTAAATAAACTAAAACAACAAGAGCATCACTCAGCCGGGCATTATATGACCTTGATCTTTGGAACTGGACCACAAAAGCAATGGCAATAGTGGCCGTGGCCTACGCCTCGGATGTAGGTGTGTGCAAAGACACTCCGAAACCAAAAGTAACGACACTGACAAATGGACAGCCAGATGGACAGTGTCACGACATAATAGGCCTATGCTCAGTTAAAACATGTATAAAAATGGGGAGAAAAATTAAAACTAATAATTAAGACTAGAACTACTAGAACATTAGCCAGTTGTGCTATATACCTTGTGCCCATGAATGCAGCTGCAATCACATAAAATTGGCAGCTCATTCTATCTCTTACAGTGAGCTTCTAAAACAGGATTACTTACAGAACGATAATGTACATTTTACTCCAGTTTCTCAATACAAAGACTTCTTCATATAACAAGCTCAGTTACTGCATAGTGTGCAGTCGCATGCATTGCCCTATGGAGCAGATTAGGAAGAAACATGGATGCAGCACTGCGAAGTCAATGACCGTCATATGGCCTAGTTTACCCACACGGTGAGTGGTCAGGGCATTGATCTTACATGGCTCCAGGTAACGCCTCCCTGGCCTGGCGTGCGGTCAGCTGCCTGGCTAGCATCAGCAATGCAGCAGCAGTGACATTAAATACTGCATGCACTAATAGGTTTTGTCACTTATCAGCGCAATGGCGCATGTGAAATGTGTTGCCCCAATGATATTACAAAAATTCTATTTCAGCAAACTGTAATACCATGGTACAAAAGATATGGCTCAGTCTCTCTCAGT
>Ga0126335_1000578_pt1 | contig 17974 bp, 14 predicted proteins | sample OlaspJWI45metaG_FD_108409 | JGI IMG/M metagenome (GOLD analysis project Ga0126335, IMG submission 108409) | Marine gutless worms symbiont microbial communities from Oahu, Hawaii - Olavius sp. 1 OAHU.JWI-45 metaG | ecosystem: Host-associated > Annelida > Digestive system > Unclassified | place... | reverse complement strand
GGTGGGGGAGGCGTGGGCAGAACCGCTAGTTACTAATATCACAGAGTCATAATCAGTGTTCACATGTATCCCTTGTGAACGCCACTCTTATCTGCAGTCTATGAAAACGTGACAGTTCACTTGTTGTCTAACTCTGAGATATCTTAATTGAATAACGCGAATGAAGTTTTCGCTTATATTTCTTTTGCCAACAACTACGACGACATAGCCTAAATGACAAACAAAGCATTGTGATGCACTTGCTCGCCCTACCATTGTGAGGTGACGGCAAGTATCCGACACAATCTTAATACTATCGAGTAGTAGAGTGATCGTGATCGTTAAAAGTAAATTGTCACGTTTCTATAGATCGCCATGCATATTGCATCTAATTGATTGATGAGACTGCGGAAACTAGAAGCCGTCAATTTGTAGCGATTCATCGTTGCTGCCGAACATTCGTCTACAAAATACGCCTGAGCGTCAGTTCGCTTACAGCGCAACGATGGCTCCAGGCGTTTGACTTGAAGATCTGTCACAATCATTGGTCGATCGTGTGCCCCTACAACGTAGCATGATGGTATCAGCCAGAACCAGAGCAGGCATCGCACACGCGAAATAGTAACAGATCAATTCAAATCTATTATTATTACTATTATTATCAAAATGAGCGAAATCACTCGACACGTTATAGGTCATTTCGTGACGGTTTTTACAGGCCAGATGCTAGTTGGTCGTCAAACTTTAATCCCACTGTGACCACTCCATCATGTTACAATATAGACTCAAGGCAACCGCCTCTAAGCAAGCACAGCGTAAGGGTTCCGTTGTGACAAAAACCCAATCTGGTGGACTTATAAGCTGCCAAGAAAACTGCGCAACAACAAAATACCGCACAGCACTCTTGTAACAAGTGCAGCCCTCACACTCCAGACCAACATTACTGATCAGATGAGGCGGCGGATACTATAAAGGGCTATCAATATCAAAAACTGAATGAAATTAATGTCACTGAAGAGTGTTCAGGAAGTGCTGGCTACCGTGCATTCAGCTGAGCATGCAATATGTGTTAGTCATAGCACGAACGGTATGGACATCTTCAGCACAACGTGCACAATGCGTATTGCGACCGATGATGCCGTAGCGGTGCGTCTGTCTGTCAATCTGCATGTTTGTCACATACTTAGGCCGTGCAGACACGGCTAAACAGATCGACGTCCTGTTTGGAGTGGATTCTCTTGAGGACCCAAGGCACACCGTGTTAGATAGAGGTCCCAATCCCCTTAGGCGAGGGGAGTAGGAGTGGGAAGAATTTTTGTCCATTGTAAAGTTTATAAATAGGATTTTTTTCCGACGCATTTTGTTAAACACGTATATGCATGTAAACAGCTGTTGTGCTTCTGGGTCTTGCTGACGTCATCAACTTGCATTGAGTCCACTAAAGCAGATGGTCTGCGTCTCGAAACAGTCGCCGCCGCTAATTAGTTTTTCGGCCGAGATACAGAGGCAGAGCACAGTAAAGCATTGCATTGCACTGATGGACTTATTATCCCGCCGACGAGTAGTTATTTGTTCCGCCGTTACTTATGCCAGTCATCATCTACAGTACTCAGCGTAACAGTATTACGATACATCGAAAGAATGCGACGAGTTTTCGCTTTATCTTTATACGATTACTATTGCTAACTTGAAACTTTTTCGAAACTGTGTCATTGCGGCATCGTCAAAGAATTTATGCACATCAACATAAAACCAGCGAAAAACTGACACTAAGAAGTTACAATAAATGCAAATAAAAGGCTAGAGCGCTCGTCAGTCATCTTGGTAATGCTAGTGATAATTAGAACAACGGCAAACATTTGTAACTTGCAAGAGTACCAAACCAAATATGTACAATGAAAAACTTAGTGTTGTAGGTAACGCAGCCGAATCACATATGTCGACTTTACTCTATTGACTACCAGACGATTTTATTTGAATGCGGCAACTATGGCATTGGATTTGTATTTGGTTTAAAAAATTAGCGTGGTTTATTTTGAAAAAATCGCAGATCGCAAAGCTCGTTCCAAATACTGTAGTTCGTTTTTGAACCGCAGTCGAGAGATCAAAAGGAGGCGCATTGTTGTTCGTATTTATCTGCAGACTGTTAACTCCGATAGCAGGCAAGACGTCTGGAATGACGAATCCGTATACAGTGTGGTAGTCTATGAGACGTAATAGCAAAAATAGCATTATATAGGACTTTATTGAACTGACTTTAATTTTTTTGTTCTTTTAATTTTGTCATCGTTCTCATATATATGTATGCGAAGTTCTAAAGCTGCGTCCTGACAGCTTTTAATAAACGAATAGCCTATAGTATATTTACAGTTGGCCTACACTGGGTGAATAGACGAGTATTTTTGCTAAAGCTTTAGTTGAGTTCCATAACTATCTAAAATTATTTATTTATTTATTACTATGTATAACATAATTACAACAAACGCGTGACATGGCCAAAGAACAAGGACTGTAGGCTAACTTAGTCATTACCGATACAGAAAATACACAACACAATAAAACAATACATAAGGAATTAATAACAGTGGATTTTAGCTGGCTTAAATCGACTAGAACAGATGCATCCATGACATATAGTAACGTAGGCCTGTAATTGTAGACTGCAAACGAAACTTAACTTTGACATTTTGCATTTCTGTACAGCAAAACTTAACAGAAATGGTGCGAAAATACAAATTTTTTTCAAGCAGGCATAGAACGTGAATAAAATTACAGTTATTTTTCACTCATTTTTGGCGGCGGGACTATCACTTATGTCTTTTGAAGGCAGCGACCCCGGCCACGCTTTCGGACCAAATTTAAAATAGGTTTCAAATGCAAATGCAATGCGTAACTTCGTTTGTTCAGAACTCCGATTCAGATTCGGTCTCAAGTTTGGTTTTTAATCAGTTTAAACAGAAACGATAATTTGAGACCGAGTTTAAAAATCAAACTTTAGCGTCAAAATAGTTTTTTTGCATCAATCGAATTTTAATTACAGTTTGGTTTAGAATAATTCGACTGCAGAGATTAAGGTTTAGCGGTTAATGAAAAATAAACTAACTGTGGGCCTATTATAGTCAATAGCCTTTTAGATGTGGACAGGTAATTACATCGTCAGTGGGTGGTCGTGGTGTTGTCAGTCTTGTAACGCTTCAATGCCTCTGCTGACGGCTGGTCACCGGCTTCGTCTATTAGGCTTATGTAGGCTATTTGGTGAATGAATTTTATGTTACAGTTGTCAAAGCAACACACGAAAGTCTATTAAATGCGCGAATGCACAAAAACTATCTACTCTACCGATTTAGTAACTTACTTTCTGGCTGACTGGTGATGACGATAATAAGTCGATCCATTACGCCCGAATGAAGACCTTAGGCCTAGATTTTGCTGTTGACATTTTTGAGCCGCCTCAAGTGGCAATCCAGCATTAATTTCCACTTTTTCAAGTTGTTTTTTTGTCGCATATTAACAAAGTTCATATTTTTGAAATGTTAATTTATGCTGCATTTAGGCGCATATAGACGATGAGATTTGAGATTCTGGTACCTTTTTGTCTCTGAAATAAGGTTTTCGGACTAAGACGGAAACCAAAATCAGAGTGAACATAGTTCTTCTAAACAGCCTAAACACGCGCTGCAGCCGAAATGCCATTTAGATATTGCATCACATTCGCACCATTTCAGAAGTTACTTGAGAAAATTGTGCATTCTAGTTACATCAGCTCCAGTCGAGTGAATATTTAACCACTAAAAGCTTTTAATGTGACACATCGAGCTTTCATCGACCTGAGGTTTGTCTTGTTTGGTGCATACTAAGCGCAGAAGGGATTTGCGATGTCTGCGACTGACGTATATTGTATGCGCATAGCAGTGCGCTGCGCAGCCTATGTGTTCTGACACTGACAGGCTTGCATCATATCAGTAGACTTGACAAGTTGACAATATAACATGTTGCTAGCGACATTTCTGTTGTATTCACTGAGGCGATAACGTTTTCGAACTGGATTTAGTATTGTGTTTAATATATTTAACGGCATATATGGGATGGTAATGTTTTAGCCAAGTCTGTCGGCGTGTCTGTCAGTTTGGGCGGTAACTTTCGAATGCATCGTAATAAAATCTAGCTCCTGTTTGAGTATCAAGGTCATGGAATAAAGGTAAATGTCACAGGAGCAATAAAATTAAAAATCCGGAGAAAAAGGGTTAGAGTGAAAAACAATATCGTGTTAAAAATCAACAAAGGCGCGAAACTAGATACGCACAAGCGGGTTTTCTGCCTTCGACTAAAAGACATTTTGTTTGTATTCAGTAGTCGATTTGAGTACTATATAAATAAATTAATGAAATAAATAAATTAAACTGCAGCTATGAAGCGAGCGGCTGTTTGCTTTGTTCAACAGACGTGCGCAAAGGATGTAGGCCTATTCTGCGTGCAGTTTTATTAAACAAGTACAAATGTAGTAGGTCTTAGCGTGCTTGCTACCTTTTCTTACGGGAGTCGATAGTTCAGCTGGACTTTGCAGTGAACATTTCGCGGAATTACGGCCGATGATTCGAATTATGGGCCAAACGCTTCGGCCCTCGGCGCTGAGATACCCGGCTCGGAAGGTTAGCTAAAGCCGAGATGGAATGAGCAGAGGATACGTGAGGTCGTGAGTGAATGGAAGCCGCTTGAACCTGCTTCCGCAGCCGATGACGTCCTAATCGACGTGACGTCAGTAAGTCACGTCAGTCACTGATGCCAATCAATGCCTGCAGTCTCCGCGTACTGGTACGGAGGCTACATCCAATTAATCGGGTCACGTCTCTCTCGGTGGTCGCCATGTGGCGCTGGCGGCAGCGTTCAATTCATACAGCTAATGCTGTCCATAGAACGAACGATTCGCTTGACCAGGTCATCGCTAATGATGCGCAGTGGCGGCAGGTGCTTGCTCAGTCGGAACCAATTCGCCAGCGTCCATTAACTGTTAGCCACCCACACGGCATGCAGACAGCGTCGCGATATGTGGCGCAACGAGTCTCTCGCTGAACATTATCCGACGCAACTGATTCGACAGGAAACATCTCAGTCGTGGTGACAGAGCTGTCGTTGTCACTCGACGCATGACATTTCTGTCACTGAGTTACACGAATTTCTGTCGTAAACTGCTGCGGCTGTCAGTAGTAGTAGTAATAGTAGTAGTAGGCTTCAACGGCCCACTCGACACATTATTTATTGGTCATTTCGGAGTCGAGAGTGAGAAATATTGAAAAAATGCAGAATTCTAGTTTTCAATATAAAAAGTAATACATTGTGTAATGGTCTAGTCAGTATTTTAATAAGTGGTTAAATAGGCTTATAGTAGGCCTATTTGAAAAAGCATGACCAAAGTGTTGAGGCCGAATCTTTAATGGGAATTAATTGCGCTATATAATTACGTTTATTTATAACTTTCACTTTAACTTTAACCGAGGCCGATCCGCTGATGACAGATGAGGATTTTTTTGTGGGAATTTTGTTGCGCATGTACTGTATTGTTGTACGCAATTTGCTAGTTACCGGTACATTAAAACACAGATGCACTAATACAGCATCTACAATAACGTGACTGTATGTGTAGGTCTATACAAAGTCACTTTTGCGCTTTCGCGTCAACGTTTCTATGTCGCCGAGTTTCCGGAAGTCGATGTGGCGATAACATCGGAAATATATAGGCCTATGATGTACACAAATGCATTTTATGCAGACCCATGAATATTAGCCGAAACTGGATGAACGTACAATGTCGATTGGATGTCTGCAGTTCATGCAACTAAAAACAAAAACCGATTCCGTTTGTGTCATTTATTTGCAATTCTTACATGGTCCAAGGCAGTACATTTATCAAATGTCTGACGTGTTCATCTGAGCTAGAACCGAAGCTGCACCATTCTGTACATAGATTCAGCTAAGCGACGCAATGTGGTCAAACGTGTCTATGTACGAAGACTGGTTTGACTTCAACTTTAGCTGGGCAGAAAATCAGTCATCGTGCGTCACTCCGCTGTCATCAGCTGGCGCTGTAGAGGTGGTTGCGGCGGTGTTCAAGGCGCTGGCGATGACGACCATCATCGTGGCAGCGATCTGCGGTAACATGCTCGTTATCATCAGTGCGCTGCGTTTCGAACGACTGCGCATTATCGCCAACTCGTTCCTCGTATCCTTGGCCGTCGCCGATCTCCTCGTCGCCTTGCTCGTCATGCCTTTCAACGCGCTCCAGCAGGTCGCCGGACGTTGGCCGTTTGGTTCCGTCGTCTGCGACATTTTCAACGCCAACGACGTTCTATTCAGCACTGCGTCGCTGCTTCACCTGTGCTGTGTCAGCGTCGACCGCTACGTGGCAGTAACGGACCCGTTCGGCTACGAGCGTCACATGACGGTGCGGCGCGTCGTGGCGATGCTGACTTGTCTGTGGACGGCGTCGGCGTTACTCGGACACTTGCCAATACACCTCGGCTGGTACCGCGACTGGTCGGAGACGGACATACTCATCGACGACTGCTACGACGTCTGCGAGTTCAACGTCAACAGAGTCTACGGTATCACTAGACGTTTACTGACTGCATGCTACAAAGCTATACTTTGACTTGTTCTGAACAACCAGAGAACTGGGCATCTAGCTTACTTATACTTCCTTACTTATTAGTTTAGTTTATGGCTCCTGTTAAATATTTTTTGTAAGAGCAAACAGTTTTGTGTAATTAAGCTTTTATTAATGTAAGTGCGGCTGAGCACCGCGCGTGCCCACTGTACGACTTCTCAGTTGGGTAACACCTTTTTCATTCATCTAAATCGGCGATCACAGAACAGGCCCACGCCTCAGTTTTGTCTACTACAGGATTTCATAATGTCATGCAGCAGTCACAGCTGCATAACACTGACGAAGTGAAGCCGCACTTGCTGAATCTTGGACTCGAAATGAACCACAGACTCCACAGTGCAATTTATTTATTACTATGTGTAACATAATCACGACAAACGCGTGACACGTCAACACAACAATGACTGTAAGCTAAGTAGTCAACACCGGTAGAGAAAATACACAACGCAATAAAAACAAGACATAAGAAATTAATAGCAGTCATTGAATATGGCTCTATTAATGAATGTCTTTTTATGAAGTTGAGATTAAATAAAATTAGTCGTAAATTATAACCAGAGGACTTAAGACTGGGGAAATATGATGCATGGCATGGTTCCCATAAGTTGCTTTATGAAACAATTTATCATCGTAATCTTGCAATAACTGTTTAAGACAGATTTGACATGCGCGATTGATAATGCAATATTGACGAGTAGTGTGCGCATCTTCAAGCATGTATGTGCGGGCAAACGCGACACATTGTGAGATGGGATGAAAATTAGTACATGGGTTTTGTTGGAAATTTCATTCGCATTCTAACAGTAAAAAGATTTTCAAGATCGATTAACATTTGACAAAGTTGGAGCCAAAATAAAAGTGGCACCATTTTTATGGCTCGCGGTGTATAACGTACAGTGTATAATAATGCTGTATAAATTTACTATTACAACTATTTATACTCATCTGACAGTTATTGCTGTTGGTCAGGCATTGTGTCATGCGCAATCTCATTCTGGTTTCCAGCAATCATCATGGTCGTCGCCTATCTGCGTATCTTCCGCGCCGCACAGCGACAGGCCAAGTTCATTCAGTCCATGTCAGTGTCCATAGTGTCGTCGCTTGACCGCCTCGACCCGACTTTGACGGGCAACGGTAGCACATTGGTGGTACAGACAGCTGGCAATCCAGACGGCCAGCGACCGGAGCGTAAGAAAATGAGACGCGAGAACAAAGCAGCCAAGACACTCGGCGTCATCATGGGAGCGTTTCTCTGCTGCTGGCTGCCGTTCTTTACCTGGTATATATACGACGCGCTGTGTGGCCAACTTTGCCCCGCGACACCGCCCGTCGTCGTCTCCGTTCTGTTCTGGATTGGTTACGTCAACTCGGCGCTAAACCCACTCATCTATGCGCTGTTCAACCGAGATTTCCGACACGCGTTCCAGCGCACTCTATCCGTCTGTCGCTGCTGTGCACCGTCGACCGACGACGAAATTGCCGGCAGTCGGCAGCCCGGCGGCGGCGGCGTTGAACCTCATATTAGATTTCGAAGTACAAGCAACATGGCTTTGGCCGCACGTCGCATGATCAACAGCGCCTCAGAAGAGACGTATATGTCTTAGACCACTTGGTCTTCTTAATGTACCAGTCAATAATTAATTTTAGTAACTATCTCATATCAAATAATAATAGTCAGACTATTTCTAACGCGCCGTAACACCTCGAAGACGTTACAAGGGCGCGCAAGTGAACGAAACAGTATACGAGCTGTATAGCATTATTTCGAAGATTGAGCTGGAGGAGTGTTTTGTATTTTTACTGTTGTCAAGTTCGAATGTTTAGTGTTTGTTTGTGCGTACTCTACAGGCTTTATAGATACATGTATCTTCACCAAACTTTACCGGCAAGTATAGCTACTGTTAAGAGAAGGAAATGGTTATTTTGGGGAAGTACGTCTATGGCCAACAAAGATTAAGGACAAAGTTCAAAATTTTTATTTCTACATAAAGCATTCTTCTCTACGCCCTCCCCTGCACGTTTTGCGGTTACGATCAAACGATATATTGCTGCAGACCTAAGCGAATGTCAAAGGCATTTAGTAAGCCTAGTAATTACGGTAGCCTATTAGCCTATCTGCTAATGATTTTATGCATACGCGCATACACTACTGTTTCAGCTTAGTGACGACTTCTGTCAGCGTAAACCTTCTGAACTGCACGTGTCTTTGCATTACACGAGTATCGGCAGTAAATCACATAGCTTCCGATTAAACCGCAGTAATGAGATATAGGTCATCATATACTTGGGACGTTTTGATGTTTCGTACTCCCATCCCGTAGGCTTAAGACTCACCGTGCTTACCATTGTATAAGCCTCAATCTACACTATTATCGCCACAGCACAGCAATAACCGCATAAGCCTATCGGCGAGGTCGTTTTACGATGCTTGACCTGCAACAGTAACAGCAGCAAAGTTTTGCGGCATATTAGTTGCTGGAGCCCAGAAAAACCATAGTCATAGTGTGTCGAACCATGGTTTTTGTTCAAAAGCCTAAAGTTTAGCCATCCACCAGCGGATGAGCCTTTGTTGGTGCTAGAGAGGTATGAATGTGGATTTTTGGCCTATATTTTTATGCTTTGAATTTACGCCGGTGTCAATGGAAGCACCAATGACGAACGAGTATCCACTCGGTCCCGCGACCGACAGTGCGAGTTCGCTGCATGGCAAGCATGGTGGTCGGATGGCGGCGTGTGTAGCGTAGCGTGTATGCAGCACTGATGACGCATCTGGTTCAACTGTGATTCAATTTCTGACCAAGATCACCATCAGCCGGCATACATCGACCGAGCACGTCGTCTGTTTTGTGACTTCAGGTCAGCATCTAATACTGCATTATTGTAGCACAGATATGATCGCGTTGAATGCATTTAAGCACAATCGAAAACTAAAACTATATCGGTAGCCTACTGTTGTGTTGTTTGTTAAATTGTTATCGTTCTACATTCCTATATTACCGCGTGCGTATGCAGGATGGTAATGTTTTAAGTCGCGTTTGTCTGTCTATCACTGCTTGTTCAGACTTAACTTTTAAATGACGACTTAGAAACATCATTTTTGGCGATCAGGTAGGCCTATGTCTTTAACTTCATTATGATAATATCCAGACTAAGTTTGAATATCAAAGTCATAATTTCAAACTAAAGGGCACGAGCAATATATATATACTGTATTCATCTTTATTCACCGTAAAGGTAGCAGAACAAACAGCTTAACTAACTTAACTAAGCAACAAACTCAATATGTAAAGGCAGTAAATTTACACTCGAAGTTAGCCACTTGTTTTCGCCACAAATCGCTTGGAAATCCCAGAGAAATATCGAGACTAAAAAACGTGGAAAAAATCATGGCCAGGTGGGTAAAATGGCGCTTACTAAAATATACACACGCGCTTCGTGTGGGTGGTCTGCCTTCGACTGACAGGCGTTCTTGTTATGTGTTGGTGGTATTATGACTATTGTTTTACTTGTATGTACACTGTTTCAGTCGAAATTGGTGGAATACGTTTCGAACTAAATTAAATTATTTTGCCTGTATATAATTAAAAGATATAGATTACTGCTTTGCATTATAAGTTCTGTGTAAAACAAGTAATACACACGTGATATGCGTTTATGTCGTCTGTGTTCCAATACTAGGTAATAATAAACCGAAAAGCCAACATGCAGGCTACCGGTATCAATGCAAAGATATATATATATATATATATATATATTACTGCATTTTGTTTGTTTTAGATTGCATTTTCACTTATCATAATGCATAAAATGAAAAGAATGTTCTGTAATATATTTGACTGCATAACATTAAAAGTATTTTACGGCTTAACTCTGTACTTTTTCGCTTAAAAATACAACTTTACAACTTTTTGGCTTATTGGACTGCTTTGCACCGCTAAACAAACGCACGAAGACAGTAAAATGGCTCAAAGAATGCACTTCGCTTCTATAAACTCAACTCCTTCAACTGAAATTGATACTTTCATTTCAGCATTGCATAGAATATTTTGGGGAAAATTTCATGAAATATATGCAGATAGTATAAGTCTTAGATACGTCTTGTTCAAGGAGTAATAGCAGATTGACAGACAGAAAGATAGTCTTCACTTGACAAAATAAGCTGGTATCCCCTACGCTGGCTGTCACATTAGTGGTCGTTGTTTTTCCTCACTTGCCACTGCAGCTGCTGTTGGCAGATGTCGTGCTGTTGAGTATTTGCAATATGCTGTCAACGGTCGAAGTCAGGTCTTCTTCGAACTTGCGCATACGCCTAACAATCGTTATCATAACCAACTATACAAAGCATACATGTACTGTTGTGGTGATAGGCTTCTCGCCATCCCTTGCTTACTGTACTATTTTTATCGTAATGTCCAGTGATGTCATTGATTTGCATAATCGTGTCAGTCACTAATTGTACCTGTGTACTCATAGGCTGCACGCCGCAGCTGCGCTGCCGCAGCCCGCCGCGTTGCTGCCGACCCGACCCAGTTTTTCGGTCGTGTTGACCTGGTTTCACCGGTTTGCTACCGTATGCTACCGTCACGTGACCGCTGCTGTGTTCAAACTCGGGCGCGATTTTGCGACACTTTCAAGTCAGATTTTGTTGAATAAAGATCGACAGTGCTGTGAATCTTGGAGAGACGCCGAGCTCGGAGTTCGTGCAGTGTGTGCTGTGGGTGATACGACTGACGAAGACCGTTGAGTCGATCTACTGTGCTGTTCGCCACTCTGTGACACTGCCGAGAGCTGTCTGACGAACGATACGCTGACCACATTCAGTTCAAGTTCTGATTGCTACGACGACTGACGCCGGCCGTCACCGACCGTCCGCCGCCCGTCCTACGATGCCAGCAGTCCGTTTTGTCGGTGTCGCCTACTACGCAGTTTTCACAACGCGTCTGCTGCCTGCGCTTGCTGTTTGCCGCTGGCTACATCTTTTTGGTGACATTTTCAGTTTAATACTATGTTACGGACTCCCTTTTCCCTGTTTTACCTTTTAGTATTTCCTTAGACACTGTATTGAGCTTTAATTGCCGTATTACACCTGTTATTAAAGTTATATTCTGGTTTCAAAGCTGTCTGTTTTAATTCCAGGAATTCCACACAGGTTAACGGTTGAGTAGACCATCAGGGGAGAGGGTGATCCTTAATACTGTAAGTGTAACATAAACATCGACAACATCGCAGTCGATAGTGATATTCAATAGTGGTACATAATGTAGCACAGCAACGACAGCAACAAAACATGAGATTGAGACTCACACCTGTCGAAACACTTGTTTATATTAGACACAAAAATCTAGTGTAAAGTTGAAATGCATCAATAAACTGCTGGTGAAATGATATATTATGAAAAAACGATTAGTATAATAATTCTGACCGAGTGATGAGATCCAGTTGGTAATCAAGAGAGGCGAGACTCAGCTGAGAAGTGACACTGTCAGCAAGTGCGTGCGACAGGTATGACGATGTCGGCCAGTCCAATGGCGTCACAGACGATGAATCTAGTTCTTCTCTTCCTTCTCCTCCAGCTGACTGTTGTACAAATGTTGATAACAACGGCTGCCGTACAGCGTTGTTAATAATAGGCGTGTCATTCGGCAAACAGTCTGTAGACGTTGTGCAAAAATAACAAAGGTTCTATTAGCAGTTGCATTAATGAAAAATAATGTACTTGTAAATCAAGCATGCATTTAAACGACGCCGGTACCCACCTGCTACAAGTTTATATCTCACTGTAATCAAACGTTGGTCGGTACGAATTTTTAGTCAATCTCGCTGCAGTTTATGGACGTCGCGGCAGACGGTCAGAAGGGATGAATCACGGACAGACATCGCGCACACTCGAAAACAACGTCTCTGGCGGAGACATAATAAGCGGTTAGCTAAAGAATAGTTCAGTTAGTTAACTAACTGGGCGTTAGTAGATACATCAAGCAAATAACAGTTAAATGTTGATCGGATGACGACGACACTATGAGTATCAATAGAGTGAAAGAGTCGAAATAGAATGATCGTGAGAGTGTAGCGTGCTCACGGCCGTTGTGTTTTAGTAGGTATGCTGACAGATCTGCGTTATCCCACTGTAGACTTGGGATGTCATCAGACGTCTCAACTTCACCGTTGCGTGATTTAGACGAGCTAGACCCCATTGTTGTCGCTGGCGACTCCGCGCTCACATCTGCCTGCTGTCCACTCGACTCCGACACAACAGAAAACTCTTGACACACATACACGTATAGTATACGTTAGTGTAATATAACTACAATTATTCGGATAGCTGGCAAGTCCACTGTTCTTAATCTTATTACTTTATCTAAACATTTTTCAAAATTTGTAAATGAAAATGCGGCAATTAAGATGTATTGCCACTTATAGCCGCCAGCTCGGGACGTCCCCAAACATCCGCCATCCTAAATCGCAGTACGCGGCAACATGACACGTCTTATATTCACAACCGTTCGTATTAACTGAATTCATGTCAGCAAGCATCAACAACCACTGCCTCGTTTCCAGACAGCAAGACTGACTCCCCTGCCTGGCGAGGCTAACAAACTGTCATCAACATAGCCACGTGTCATCAACACACGCATGTACTCATGCGCAGTGAAGCGTGGCTCACACACCATAATATTACTTACTTAGCTCTTGATGGATCTCATTTTTGAGTCATGACCTTGACCATTGACTTCATGACCTTCAACGTTTGTAGTGAATCGGCTGTCACGTGACCAAACCATGCACATGTCGCCACCCCCCTAAAACTTTTTTACGCCATAACCGCCATAATCGCGATCCCAAAAGTTAAAGGCAGGTCATAACATGACTTAGGTTACGTCTCTTTGACCTAGTTTTGTAGTTATAGATAGTACTCTTCGTAGAGAGTATGCGCACCAAATTTGAAGTTTCTATCTTTAAACGTTGCAAAGAAAATGAAAAATTTGCAAAATTTAAAAATAGGTCACGTGACCTAGATTATGTCCCCCTTTGACCTACTTTTTTGCTTATTTTTTACTCCTTACAATCTGTCGACTTGCTAAATAAGACTGCTGCAGCTTTAGCCGTTTCAGAGTTATTTACAATGATCGACAAATTTAAAATGTAGCCACGTGACCTAGTTTTTGCCCCTGTGATCTAGTTTTTCGCTAGTGGACAGTACTTTATATACGCAATGTGCAAACCGAAATTGAAGTCTGTAGCTTTAGCCATTCCGGTAAGATGAAGGAAATTCCGAAATTTAAAAGGTCAATGTGACCTAGATTATGTCCGCTTTTGACCTACTTTTGTACTGCTTATTTTCCACTCCTTACAGCCTATCTGCGTGAGAAATTTGAACCATGTATCTTTAACCGTTCGAGAGATATTCACAGGTGTCCGTAAATGTAAATCTAGGTCACCTAAACTGGGTCGCATTCCATTTGATTTAGTTTTTTGCATGCCATCAAAATTACTTTTCGTAGTCGATGCATACACCAAATTTGAAGTCTTTAGCTTTAACCGTTCCAGAGATATCGGGGTCCATATATTAAAAATTTTGGCGTTGTCCGCCATCTTGGATTCGATCTTTAATGGGTTTTGACAATTGCGCAGCTTCCACGGTACCGCAGAGTACCATCTTGTGAAATTTGAACACACGTGCGGCTGAGTTAGAGCGATGTAACCGTTTTTCCAATTGTCGCACTTCAGAGGCCCCAATTGGGCAAATGGATCTCAGAGTTAGGGAGTCGTAGTTGAACGGGGTCTACAGCAGATGAGAGCCCCAGACATCGGCACTATACGCTATTGTTTTAAATTGATTTTTGCCTGATTTTTAAATCAGAGTGCTCGGAATGCGAGTTGAGTTGACAAACGGGGCAAAATTTCGCACTTTTTGACCCCCTGTGAAAAATAAGGGAAAGCTGGTGGATACGCTTTATCCGTGCCACACATAGGTTCTAAGCACCGGTATACTTTTTACCTGGCGACGGTTGGAAAAAAGGAGAAGAAGAAGAAGAACCGGCGGTAAAACATATAGCCTCCGGCAAAGTTTTGCCGGCGGCTAAAATAGTGCACAGCATAAAGCCTTAAATCATGAAAATGTTGTTAAAAGTTTCAAAACGTAGACAAAAAACATTTATTTTAGTAGAAAACTGAAACATTTCTTTGATCGGTGTTTGGAGTGCGGTGAAGTACATGGTCTAAATTGCCCGTCCCAGTGATAAGGCTACATGCTTATTCGTTGTATTTATTGGCTTTTCTTCTTGATAAAAATGCGCATAACTTCAACAAGTTGAAGATTTCGGCGCATTGTCGATGGTACAGGCCTACACAAGAGTTAAACGCGCGAAGACAACATCATAATGAACGACCATAACTTATTCACACATTTGCATAGTTTGACGTCATATCGACATAATATAATTATAAATTATTAACAGTTTAACTCGACAACGTTATCAAAGCACATTGCTGTTCTACTGTTGAAGTGTTGCTGAAGGTTGAAAGAGACGATGTTTTGACGTTGTGTCTGTCGGTCGTCGACTGCAGCCTTCCGCTGTTGCGACATCACGTCGTCAGCAGCTGCACCTGACTCGTCCATCTACAGCACACACGATAATGATGAAAATATCCAGCCCACCGTGCTAAAAATACGCCTATCGACGTATAAAACACGTGAATAATCATACAGCAGATCGATAAGATAACGCAGAAAATTTTTATGGTTTGTCGAAGCCAAGCCGCTCATCGCGTTTGTAGTGTCGAATGGCCAGCAGTATGTGAAAACGGTTACATTAGTGTAAATACGCAATTGTGCATTATATGGCTGCTGAAACAAGCGTGTTTATTAGTGTCCTTTAACTGAACTGGCAGATGAAGCCTATGGTGAACTGACCTCGCGTTGAATGCTGAAAGTCAAGACGAACTGACGGAGAAAGTCGTCAGCAAACTCTGGGTAGTCATCGAGCACAGCCATCAGATCGGCGAGTGTGATGGCGTGAAGCTCGCAATACGACAACGCCTTGACTGCGTAACCGGACGTGTATTCGTCAGGGTTGCCAGTCACGTGTCGCTTTCTCGACAGTCTCATCTCTTCACCGAACGTATCAGACTTTCCTACAACATGTAGAAAATGCCGACAAAGTACAGACTCAGTACCATAAATGCAAGAAAGAAAACTATAGCCACCTGTAAAAAGTGTGACAAAGAGCATGTTCAACCCAAAACGCCTGATTAACGTTCGCGTTGAATTAGTTCCATAAGTAACTCTGCTTAAATCAGAGTATTGTACACACAGTTTCTCGAGTCTGTTAACTATGGAATATAATTAGTTAAATAGACAAACTGTTAATAAGTGAAATAAATAAGCTGCTATACCGACGATAGCCGAGACGCATTCATCTCTGGTGATTTCAATGCTGCCAACAACAATGAAGTAAAGCATGTTGACGAGATCACCTTCGTGAAGCAGCGTATCGCCAGGAGGCACGTTCATCGTCTTTAACTTCGTCGACAACACCCGCAAACAACCTGCAGAAGAAAACCATTTTATCGGTGGTGTAGTGGTTAGCATCAATCGTACGACTCAAAAGATCGCAGGTTCGACTCTTGTCTACAGCACTTTTAGGCTGCAGTTGTGGGCAAGCGGACACCCACTTACCCAGTGAGGTGCGACGGTTTGATTACTCGACAACTGCGACAGCCGCTACGTAACGATTTTGGGCATACTGTTTACTCACCGTTGTGGTGCTTAGACCAACTCAGCCTTTCACCCCTCCATGGTTGGTAAATGAGGACCAGCGTCGGTTGCGAGAACAAGGGTAGGTAGCCTGTGGTTTATTCCGTTCGTGGATAAGCGTGTGGGTGGTACGTAAAACAGTAAAACTGCGTATTATGATCGATCTCTTCACAATCTCTTCACATAATTCGCTCGGGTATATATACCTGAGCCAATTTCATAAAGAGGTTGTTTCACAATGAGGCGCTATATCAAGTGTCCCTTACCTTTACCTAACTGCTTTTAGCTACATTCCTACCATATCGCCACAACTGTGAATGTTTTTCCATATAAAATATAAAAGCCATGACCGCGTTACAGATTGTGTATTACTGAAGTAAGTAAAAGTAAGTAAAACGTGAATTTATATAGCGCATATCATTTTTAAAAAAAACCTCTAATGCGCTGGAAAAAAACCTCTAATGCGCTGACATAAACACACTGACATAAACTTCTTCATTATTGCTCCCCATCAAACACAGAAACAAATGGTTTATCTGTCACGTCACAAGTCTACTGGAAGACTCTGACCTGGGCTGGCACTGCGGAATGCCGAGTACTCCGCCAGTAGCTTCTCATTCAAATAAAGACAAATGTCGGCCTGCAATGTCTCGGGAAAGTTCTTTAGCACCTGCTCCAAAATATATGACAATGATATTCAATTTCACACCTCTGAACGATTGACTATAACCAAGGCAACGAACTCAATAAACAGTCGACAATAAACAGAACATCTGTGCATCTCGTAATCATCATCATTTATTTGCTGAGAACACAAAATACCGACACAACAAATGAAGTAACATGTGGCAGGCATGACAAGGCTGAAAATCCAGCAATAACAGCAGCCCGAAGATAACAAATAAATAAGCTATACCGAACATAAGACTAAAATGAAAAACAAGGCTAAAACACTAAATATATTGATAGAACAGGATAGCAGAACAGAAATTAAGAAATTAATAAAATCACTGAAATCAACACATTTAATTGTGCACTTGAATGCAGTAAGTGAGGAAAAATCAACAGTGTCACTAGGCAAATAATTCCAAATATTAACAACCCGTTGAGTAAAAAATGAGGATCTGATGGTGCTTGTGCACTGGCTTTTAAAAAACTTGTAAGGATAGCCTCTGGTTGTCTTTGTAGACCTCAGCACAAAAAAGTCATCAGGGCTTATACTGGACGAAAAAGCGTTACGAAATTACCACAAAAATCGATGTTGCGCGAGTTTGCGAAGGCCTCTGAAGCTGAAATTTGGACACGCATTCGTCGTCGGTATTTGACGTCTTTTGCTGGTCTGGGCCAGGATTGACAGAGTTAAATGCTGCCGAAGGTCGGCGAAATAGACTGTTTAGGCGGATTTGACGATATGAATCTGCAAATCTACCTTGGTCTTGGGCTCGTCGACAAACGACCTACGCTCGCTTCTATCGCCACGAAGGAATAATGATATCGACTCTCTTCGCTAGCTCTAAATTCGTTACGAATCGCAATCATTTTCAGGTCATTGCCGAGACTGGGCCGACCGGCCAGCT
>Ga0126335_1000577_pt1 | contig 17977 bp, 12 predicted proteins | sample OlaspJWI45metaG_FD_108409 | JGI IMG/M metagenome (GOLD analysis project Ga0126335, IMG submission 108409) | Marine gutless worms symbiont microbial communities from Oahu, Hawaii - Olavius sp. 1 OAHU.JWI-45 metaG | ecosystem: Host-associated > Annelida > Digestive system > Unclassified | place... | reverse complement strand
GTTCCACGACATCGGCTATCCACTGTTGGACGCCGAGCTTTCGCTGTGCACGGCCCCATGGTCTGGAACTCCCTACCGGATGACCTCCGCGCACGGCAGGACTATGAGTCCTTTAGACAGGGCTATTCTCCAGATACTAGCGTGCTTAGTGCATTAGAGACCTTGTGATAATAGCGCTATACAAATATACACTTTACCTTACCTTACCTTACTGCGCATCATAGCGCATGAGCACGTGCGTATAACCGTGTCGCTGCCTACTGCTATTTAGTATGCCTAGTGTTTTGGGCGCCCCGAGCCGGCGGCTATAAGAGGCAATACATCTTAATTGCTGCATTTTCTAGTTAGCTAACAATTGTTGATTGTTAGCTGAGGCATAGAGTGTAGGCCTACCTGGCTGGACAAAGGTAAAGAAGAGTACGCTCAAGTATGACACGCGCTGTCTAGGGATCTCAAAGTTTTAGCTGTTACCCGGCCATGCGTTCAGGAGTCTGCGCACCACTAATCTCGACGACCTCAAACATCGCATCAGAACTGTGTGGGTCAAGCTGAATCACGCCGTCATTGATGCAGCTGTGTGTCAGTGGCGTCGTCGTCTTTCAGCTTGTGTCATTGCAGGCGGTGGTCATTTCATTTTAATACTGACATTGTGTTTTTGCGATAACTGCGGCCTTGTAAGCCTTCGTTGACTGGTTGAATCGAACAGTTGCAGGCTGTTATTCCGGTCTGATTTTCTTGCAGTTGTCAGTTATGACGTTGTACGTTTTAATTATATGATGATCGCTTAATTCACAAGGTAAAGTAGTGACACTGTTTAGGTGCGGCGGACATTTGTTGTGTTAGTTTGGTTTCACATTACCTTAACGGCATTCCATGCAAAAATTACAACAATACCTTTGTGTTTGTCAAAGTCATGCCTGAAACACTGTTCGTTCCACGGTGTACATATATTAGTTTGTACAAAACGAATGATCATGTGAGAGGTTCAAATTATTTGCGGAAAGCATCTACAGTTAATGAAAGTACAGTCAACAGGACAGGACGTTCGTGCAGAATTTTGGTAATTACGGGACTGAGTGACAATTGCAGCACGTTTACATCGAGCGCCTGCTAGGCGCCGAGGCTACGACGCCTATACATGAAGGCCCATGCGGGACAGCGCTTTACGACTACATGCGAGCGGAAGTAGCCTCAGTACGCGTGTCTCAATTATTATTGCCGCATTTTGACGGCAGGACGTCGTAGTGTTAAGTCGAGCACCTAACTCGATAAATAAGTAAGCAATTGTTTAGTAACGGCACGTCGACCAAGGTTGGCAGAATAATTGATTGCATCTGATTTGATTGCATTTAGTCTTGAGTCAACTTGACACACAAAATAATGTAATTTAATTATGTTGGGCGAGCCTTTGCAATTATGCGCCTATGAAGTCACGACCTTATAGCGCTATAGAAGCTCGATTATTATTATTATTATTATTATTATTATTATTATTATTATGCGTGAGCAAAGCATTCGCACATTTACAGTGCATTTAAATGTTTCGAATATTGTTGAACTGTAGAAATTACGAAGCGATGCTTATAGCCAACATAAATTGCACGAAAATGTAAGAGGAAGATGATGAGTGTGTAGCAACACATCGCCGTTGTCTGTCACAGTTAAACGATGCTTGGCGCTATGTCGACATAAACTGTCAAAAGCAATACAGCAATGATAAACGTAGTAATTAATAACAATGTTTAAAGAATAAATTACAGTAGTGCATGATATCGGTCAATCAGTGACTGAAGGAAAAGAATGGATTAACAATGACGATATAGACGTACTCTGCAGCGAGCGACTGATAGTTCCGTCATTGACCGCTAGGCGGCGTTTCCACATACGCTGCGCGTTGTGTTACGTTGCGATGCGAGCCGTATCACTTGCTCACGCTCGTTTGTAGGTGGAAACAGTTACCACTTATCTAATCGAGTGCGAGATAGCCTACAGCTGTTGCGCGCCATCAACGCAACGCTGAATCACGCTACAGTGACTCTGCGCCATGTGTCAGCAACATGATGGATAGTGGTGATATGATTAATATTTCCATAATACATACTGTGTAAATTGTGGCGGAGATTGACGCCATCAATGTTCCGTGTGCAGGCGCTTGTGATGGAATATTATCAGTGTACACGTGATCTCGGCCACCCAGGTAGCTGGTTACGGGACGACGTCAGCAGGTGGTTGACATGGTGCGTTGATGAGTACGGCCTCAGCGCTGACCTGCCTGACAGATTCCTCGTGAACGGTTCGTATTTAGACAATCATCTGCTAGCTGGGTAATGTGGGTATGCATGCATAGCCAGGCGTAGTGTCCAATTACGCGCTGTATTAGTCACATTGTGCACATAATTTGTCGATAATGCTGTCAAAACGGCCAACGTCGCGTCAGTCAACTAATGTGAAACTCATGAGTTCATTGGTCCAATGATCCAAGTTTATGACTTCCAGTTAGTCCTGATGAATACTGACGCATGAGTGGCAGGATCATGTGTATCAGATGTCAGTTCAAGCATAACTGACCTGATTGACACTTGAAATGGCTTGTGATAAAGCACTGTCAACAATGCCATTGATTGAATGACCTCAGGCCCAGGCCTGTGTGTGTAAATAGGAGGCTATTTGAACACTTGCTGTAATATCTGTAATCTATGATTTTGTGGAAAAACTGCGTATTTGTAGTCTGTGCAACAGTAATGTGTAACCTTTGTTGTTACAGTTATTAGTACGAGATTCATATTTTTCCAAGGTAGTGTAGCAGCAGTATTTGGGTGAAGTGGGAAAATCAATAACTCTTGTGTTGCAGATAATCTCGGTATATAGTGTGACAAATATTATTGAAATCGGTCGTCATTTGTAGAAACTACAATCAAATAAAAATGTGGACTTTTTTGATTTACGGTGTACTACAACACAAGACATCGTACAGCAGTGAGTTTGTCAGTCGTGAGTGCATAATGCTGACAAAATAAAGCAGCGCTTTCTGAATGTTTGGTGTGGCATTGACCACAGCATTACTGAGAGTGCAGTTGACAAATGGCAGAATCATCTTTGATCATGAATCGGGGGCAAATTATACACTATTACTATATATAAATATTAACAGCTATGTAGCCATATGACGTGTAATGTTTCATTTTGTCACACGATACATTTTTGAGTTGCATATTTTGTACCTTTTGAAATTATTTAGACTTTCGATTTTCCAAAGTAATGCAGCGACATAGTTAAGGTGTAGTGATAAATATTACAGGTTTTGGTAGCAAATTGCATACTCTATCGAACAGTGAACGAATGTTGAATATTGGTTTAGACCTGATAAAGTTAGAGCCGATTAGATGCGGATGTTTTTATTGGACACCGTTTATTTCGATCGAAGACGCAAGTAGATTGACGGCCGTGGTGAGGCGATGAGTCGAAGGCGGAAATGACAAAAAATACTTGTGGAACATGGCGTGCCGTAGCGGGGCGGGGCCTCTAATGTAAGGCTGATAAGCCTACGACAATGTTCAACATACGTCGTGTCACTGACGATGTCTCTTGTGAACAGACGGAAACATTATGTAGGCTACGATGTTACTTGATACAAATGTTGCTTGCGACAGTACAGCGACGACGGCCCACGCACAACTGTTAACCCTTTATTTGATGTCCAGACATGGGCGCCAATCCTTCTTGACACAGTAAGTAAGTAAAACTATATTATAGTGCGCCATAAAGCTGACCTAGCCAGCTTAATCTGTCGCACTCGTAGTGATCAAACCGTTGTCTTAAAACACTAATCCAGGGTAGAGCTAGGGTTGAAGTCCAAAAGTGCACGCCAGACCCCTCAAGGCCCACCGTTTTCTTCTTCCCTTTTTCTGGTAGTTAAAAGATTTGGGGAACGACAAAAGATTTGATTTGATGCACTTGTTTTAACCCTTGTCGTTATTAGCTTGTTCATCATGTTTGTTCTTATATAGGTTAGGTTAACACTTTACAGCAGTTTTGCGGTAAAAGGATGACAAAACTGTTGCCGGTGACGTTAAGACGGGTTATTCACTCGCGAAGTGGAAATTCGACAAACTGTGACGTCGAGCTACACGCAGTAGCCTACATGCCGGACATTGTCACATGCAGGGATGAACTAGCAATCCCGTCAGAGAAATTATGTCATCATGTCGCAAATTTCTGTCGACCCATCAGATTGCTATCGCAATCTCGTAAGCGCAAATCGTAGTCTCTTTGTGACGTATTGAACTGGGTCCGAATGGAGCATAAGCCTGTGTGCTGCGGCAGTTCTTGCTGCCGTGACCCTGGTCAGGGAATTACACGCAGCTTCGAAACAATATGCATGTCCCTGCCCTGTCCTTAAACTCATGACTTTGTAACTTGAGCTTGATCCAGATATTCTGAAGATGAACTCTCATACACAATAATGAAGTTGATACGTCAAAGCATTCAAAAATTAGAGTCCGATTTAAAAACATATACATAGCTCTCAAGGTCAAAGGTCAAAGTTAAATGTCACAAAAATTTATCAGCTTCTATAGTGTTTACCATGAGACATACTGCTGTTAAGTTACATCAATGTCTGACTCGACTCGTAGTCTAGTAGTTTTAAAGTTTGTGCGCTTACAGACACACATGCAGACAGACGTCGCCAAAACGAAACTGGCAGAGCAGTTGCTTGGTGGCTGTCGTTTCGTGTATGTTTAGAGAATATATATGTGTGTACGGGTCAGTGTGTGTGTGCATGTGGTCTGTGAAGGTAAAGGTCTGTGCATGTTGACGAAGGAGGACTGCCGACAGAGGGCGCCACTAGACGGAGACATCGTCTATAACACTCTCACTGTATTAATTAACAACGTCGCCAGACACGACGATCACGGTCAGAGCATGCACTTACTTACTTACTTACTTAGTATAGCTCGTGCACGGTTTATGCAAATTCAAGTTGTACTTTCGAAGAGTAGAGTAGCATCAATAATGCATATCAGGCTATGTAGGAATTTCTCCAGAAGATGTGTTGACGCCTGCAGCAGTTTAATCGTCTTATCGTGAGCTGATCGTGTGCCAGACGCGTGACAATTGAGACAGCTGGTCATTGTGACGTCATAACCGGTGCTTTCCAATGTCAGCCAATCGTAGCTTTGCTGCCGTTTGGTCACGGAAGTAATTTGTGAGACGCGCATTGCTGTGCCTTTGACAGTTTGTGCACGAGCACGCCGCACAAACGCCATGCGGAAGCGCCAGGGTCAGGCGTGAAATGCGGAACTGAGCCTGTAAGAATCTATTATTGAATGATGTGAAAACTATCAACAGTATACTCGACGACTTTCGCGTGGCTCGAGTGCGACAAAGCGAGTATCTACAGTTCGAACAGACACGCTACAGCAGAGTACAAGTGTACCCAGACTATACGCGTACCGCCGTTAGTTACAGCTCAAGTTGCCAGACTTTTGCAAAGTCGCGGAGTTGCGGAGAAGTAAATACATAAAAACGTGCCACTTATTTTGACTCTAACTTTGTCAAGTGCAAAGTGATCTTCAAAAATTTTGAATAGACGGAAAACACATGAAACTTACAACAAAGCCACATAACGATTTCCACCTCACCGTAAATATGTTGCCACATTACCGTGGGAAAGTCATATATCCAAATTTATTTAATATTACAAGCAATAAGGCTTTATAAACATTTGACCAAAAGGAAACATTTCACGTTGCAGCTAAATTGAAATTGGTACTGCTCCATTCGTTTGCGCACATGCTTTAGGGCGTCAGCGCCACCCGTCAAATACACTGTCAATGATGCTGTTGTCTGTGCCGTGCTGACCATTCAGCCAGCTTTGCTTCAGTTCGTCAATGTTATGCACCCGAAAGAAGTCGACATGACGTCGATACAGCTAAAACTACTCTGACATTGTTGTCGCAAACATAAGGTAGCGTAACTGTGATGTCAGACGCGCAACGAAAGTCCGCAACAAGTTGCTCGTCTGACATCACAGTAAGTGTGCCACAGTGTGGCACGGCAGGAAACGGGTAGGCCCTACAGAGAGACATCCAGGAAGTACGCATAACACTAAATCATACCTGACACCAATCACAGCACGTTGTGTCTATTGTGTTCATAAAATTGTCTATTTTATGACAGCAATGATAAGTATATGCAGATGACATTAATACTCTTGCGTCTTCTATATTTTAAGTCGTCAAATTATGTTCATTGCCATGTTCCCTCCTGTACAGTTCGAAATTTTCATTTTCTGTTCTGGGATAGTTGACTTTTTGTTTATCGCCAGCTTCAAGTGAGTGTATATAGAGAACGAAGTCCACGAGTCTGTCTCTCTATCTGTAAGTCGCTGTGCTTCGTTGCAGAACTTTAGGCATCGCTTCCACGCACGCGGTGCTGCGTGTTGCGTGGCCAGCGACTGCAAAAGATGGAACTATACCGGCCATTTTGACGGTAATCGTTTTCAGCTATACGAGCGTGCGCGAGTTCAAGCGAGTGCGAACGATTGCTATCGCTCGCCACGCAACGCAACGCGAAAAGCAGAAACAAAACGGAAACGAGGCTTAACTGTGACAAACGTCGCTGTAATCAGTGATAGATTACTATGACGAGTAGCCTACGATCGCTCGCCGTATGGGCTTTCTCTCCGCGGCTTCCGATCGCAAACATGACAGGAAATAATAATGTCTGATATTTGTACAACGACCGATATGCCGACTGCAGTTAGCGCTGACGTTCAGAGCTAATCTCAATGGCGTTTAGTGCAGTTTGTGCTGTTGACCTTATATGTACGTATGCTACTGAGTTTCAACATTTTCAACGACTACCGTACGTACACATGCGCACATTCGTTTGTTGGTTGTCATGTGTTTCGTGTTTCGGCATTGAAAGGCATGAGGACTTTAACATTTCAACCGCAAATGGTACTGCCAGTTTTCTCTGGAATCTCCGTACCGAGCTTAAACTTTAAAAATTCACAGCGACAAACTAAGCTTTGAAACAGTAAGCATAGCGTAACATACGCAGTTTAGCACAGTAATATACACGCTGCCAAATAGCGACGAAAGGCTTTCTCAATGCCGTAACTGTACAAACAGGTCCGGTGGTCAAAAGAGCTTTTTTGTTACTTACAAACGACAGCAAATATCATTAAGTACATAAATGTGAAGAAATAATTTACCAGAAAGCAGAAATTCTGAGTCTAGACTGAGTTCTAATGCGGCATGTTGGAAGTTCACATTTGCATTAAGTTCGACACACGCTGAGTGTATTAAGTCTGTTGTGTACATTCTATTAAGTGTTCACATACCTGTATTGCCGTACTACATACTGCTGTAAGCAGCGACACACTTTTTCAGTTACTTATAACCTTAAAAAATTATTTCTCAAACATTTACGCATCTGTCGCAACTGAATTTTATAATTTTTGGCAGACATACACCTGAATAGATTCCCAACAAAACAATGCATATACTGTCACAGCACCTATTGCGCGTTTCTACACTACCTTGTAGAAATAATGTTGTCCGTTTTCTGTGCTGTCTCGAAATGAAATTTACTCAAGAATTATGTTGGCAAACAACTAAATAGTGTCAATCACACAACACTGTATTAATCAGTTTACAAGCAATGTTCTACATGTCCTTTTCTCAACCAAAAGATATAAAATTCGGTTGAGATTTCACCAAGCTATATCAATTTAACATCAAGCAAATGGAAATGTGCAGTTTTTTAGGGCCACCCTGTATATTAGCTGCTTTTTATATTGACCATGCAGACGTGCAACGCTCTCGAGCTTTATGACGGCGTCTACCAAGTTTGAAGCCTTTCGTTCGAATTACTGCGTATTTCTCGTCTTAGCGCCAAATGACCTTGTGACCTTCACTGTTGGTTTTTGACCTCAATACTAGTTTACATATTGCAAATGACATTGGCGACTATTGTATAAATTTCGGATATCGTAAGCTTTCGTTTTTGAGCGAGGGTAGGCACGTGACGGATAGGCAGACAGACAGGGATCAATGCGTAACGCTGCTTTAAGCAAGTACATGCATGCAGTACTGTAGGCTAAGTGTTGTCTGATCGCGTTCCATCGTGAGAATGAACTCACGATAAGTCTGTTGTCGTTATGTCTGTCATATATGTATAGTGACATCATCAACAATCATCACATCACGGTCCTGCGACTGGACGCTTCCTCCGCCGCCGCCGCCGCTGTCACCGACTTACACTGACGTCATTTCTGCATCATGGCTACCGGAAGTGAAAGCACAAGACGAGCCTGTCAACCTGTCAATCACGACGTCACAGCCAATGAGCTGCTCGCATTTTGTGACGCCATCAGGTGAGTTAATGCGTCTCTACACTCGTTGCATTATGGCACACCGACAGCATGAAACAAATCTCTTCAACAAGTCGTTATACCCCCTCTCCTCTCCGGTCAAACAGTAAACTGCGATCACCGACGAGCGACGACACGACCCGAATGCATATATGCCTCCTTTTCGAGCGCAGATATAGGCCTACTCGTGAGAACATCACGACAGTGTTGTTCATTTAACTCGACCAACAAAAATAGTATCACTATCGTTCAATGTTTGTCACGCCGTTGTGCTTTTTTGTTGTCATTCTTGAGATATAGGCTACGAGTAAAACGCGTTCTGTCGACGTGTATTGTTCAATGCAGTCACGAGCGGTCAGCTGCAGCGGCCACACGAGTCTTACATCTATCAACAAAACAGCTTGTCATCTCCATCAACCGACAACATACATCTGCCTCTCGTCTGCCTCGGCAACACTGCCAATAAAACTGCTAGTTCAGGTATCGTTGATAGCAGTAATTCTTGTCGTTAAGACTTGACCGCAGTCGTAACATCTCAGAACCAGAACTGTTGTGTCTGTCAGTCGCAAAATAAGATTGATACGACGGCTGATAAGTATGTTTTCAGTCTATGACGCAAAGGTGGTACGGTGGAGATGGTGCTGAAACGTTTTGTTTGTCTTGGAAGACCCAACGGATAGAGCAGATAACATCTAAAATATCCAAAAATAATATGGTGTCTAGGACTAAACATACCCTACTAGAATACGTGCTGCAAACTTTCTGTTATTCTATGATATATCTTTATTTTTATTACTTTAACGTTGTTTGAGCATCAATCTATCCATCAAGTTTAGAAAAAAATAATTGTACTGCACAAAATATTAGAATAATAATATGGATGTAAATATTAGACATCAAAGTACTCAGCTGAGCACTATCACCTAGAATCAGTAAACGCTAACATAAAACAGTACGAAAGGTACCCATCAAAGTAAAGGTCCGAATGTAAGAAATTGTACCATCACTAAATAGTATTAAACAGTTTAAGTATCACGTAATAGACACTTTACCTCAAAAATATTTCTGAACAAGTATTAGTCTAACACTAGTTGATAAATTAAGATAAACTGTGCATGTTCTTGATTTGTGGCATGTTTTGTGTTCTTTGAGTTCTTCTGATATTACTGAATTTCACGTTTTGTATTGGACTTTATTTTAATTGTTCTTTGTAAGTTATGGCAAAAAATCGTAGGGGTTCGGTTTTTTGCGACACGGTACATCACGTGACCCCGCCCGCCCAGTAAGCGTGTAGTCTGTCGGTGTATGTTAATGTCAGGTTGTCGTCTATTGTGGGAATTTTTGGCGGAGCTGCTTGTGACGTCATCGGCCTGTGACGTCATTCGCTGGGAAGACGAGGCGTCGCTCAAGTTCAAGGTCGTTAACCCTCAGCGCTTGGCAGAGCGCTGGGGTCAGGAGAAGGGCAAGATGGGTATGACGTATGAGAAATTGTCTCGTGCTCTGAGGTATTATTACAAGACGAAGATCGTCGCCAAAGTGCCCGGACAACGCCTGACTTACAGGTAGCCTACATATAATCATCTTTATTCACCAGTACTGGTAGCAAATAAAATAAACATCTTATCTAAGCTTAACTAAATAATACAAATGATCACGCCACATCAGCAAACATGGTTTTGATCAGAAGCGGCGATTATAGGGGGGACGGGCGGACACGTCCCCCCAACATTTTCGTTGGTGAAGAATTAAATGGGTTTTGTATTATCAAAATTCAATTTCTTTTCAGCTTCAGGGGGGCTACGCCCCCCTGACCAGGGGCTCTGCCCCCAAACCCCCGTCCCCCCACCATTCATAAGAAGTAGCCGCCACTGGTTTTGATAACATTTAGTGAAGCACGAATCACGAAATTCAGTATCTGTAACTTCTCAAGTTTTAGTCTAATTTTCGGTCAGTATTAAGTCTGAGAATTAGGTACACGTTTTAAGTTAAATGTGTTCACCGTATCTATCAACATTACTCCAAGCTTAGTTTTCACGATAAGCTGTGCTTTATGAATAACCGTGCATACTAGTCTGCTTGAGATAGGGACATTTAACGTATTAATATGAATGGTTTGCGTACTATAGGGCCTAGAATAATAGACAACACAGCGGCATCAGCGTTTGTTTGGACAAGTGCGTAATTATTTTATATAGAATGGTTTTAGTCGATGATACGGAACGAATGATGTGTTGGGCGACGCAGGTTTCTGACATCTCCGAGCTGTATAAAGCGAGGGACTCGTGGTGCCAAGCCTGGAGTGCCACACAAACGTCGTCAGCGGCCGGACGCTGCCATGACAACATCATCATCTGGTGACGTTGTGGTTGCCATGTCTGCGCAGCCATGCGTGACGCAGTCGTCTAATGAGGCAATGTCATTCCTGTATGCCTCATCACTGGCGTCACCGACAGTGAAAGACACCCGGCCCTATGTTAGTGAGTTCTCAATAGAACAACTCACAATGTCGTCAGCCAGTTACACGTCATCGTCCGCGTCATCTGTGGACAGTTGTGACGTCAGTGTGATGACGTCATGCTGTGATGTCACGCTTCTCACCGCACCTCTGCCTGTCTCTCATCTACTAGTTGATAACGTGGTCTGCTGACAATTTTTTGTTTCTTGGATTATCCGCATTTTTGTGGTTTTCATACCGCTACGTCAAACATTCGCGAATCTATAAGCTTATATGTAAAGTGCTTTGAGTGTCTGATTGCGTGTCTGTGTGTGTGTCCACTCATAACTCTGGAATGGGTAGGACAATTATTGTCTCCAAATTTTCCGGGTCGCTTCAGGGAGCCCCGTGGATAATTTTCGGCGCAACAATTGGGGGTTGGGGTGGGGGTTGGGAATGGGGGAGCGAGACAGGTTATGGGCAAGCAATGGCACAGGCAGGCAATAGGCGCGGACGCAAGATGGCAAGCCTGAGCATAGGCGGCGTTGGCGCTGACGGGCCGGCACGCATACACACGGGTACGGGAAGTGAGACCGTAGGCGGGCGAAAGGCGGTGATTTGGCTGCCTACGCGATGGCCGACTGGGCGGATAAAACCGCTAGTTCAATTAATATAAGAAATGCTCAAGTTGCCGGCGATGGCTGTGACTGTTACAATTGTTCAATTAACTGCAAGTGAGCAGTTGAGTGACATAAGCGATGTGCTGCATCATGCATGACACCCGAACATGTTAGAAAGAGAAATCTTTGTCTGAAATATGGCAGATGTGGCAATAATCCTTTTTAAGTGACGTTTGTCACCGCAATGCACTGTTTATTTCTGCTTCTGAATGTATGAAAACCACTGACAGTTTGCAGATACTGCAGCTGACATTATCGTGCTTTGTGATATTCCTTCTGCCCTGTAACAATTGTTTGACTGCCATGCCCTTCTTTAAACCCACATTTACGATCACTCTGTGCATTCAAGGTCGTCTGGAAGGCTAACATTTTTTTGTTTGAAAATCACATAGGCCTATGATCGAGTTTTCCTTTCGTTAGCCACTTATTGAGATTCTCGCATGCTCGTCTCTTAGCTATCGGCGTCAGACATAAGCTGGACCTCTCGGCGTCGGCGTCATTGAGCTTTCAAAGAATAAGAATATATAATATATGAGACAAAACTAAATTACTGATCCACAAAGCGGCCGTTTTCCTACAAACAATGATACCATTTGATCTACGGTATGTCGTCTAATGTGCAAATTATTCATAGTCTCAAATTGGTCCGGTTTTTTGGCCCACCCTGGGCGCTATGTGTGTTTGGATATATTTGCTTATACGTGTCCTAAGGAACGGCTGGGACGATCGCGTCGAAATTTTTAGGATAATTTCAAGGCGCCCCCTGGGCATGGTTTTAAACGCAAGAACTGGGGATAATAGGTAGGGGCCAGAAAATTGTCATTTTTTTTATTTCTCGTGGCACCGGTCGGCGAGGCGTGGGAGGTACTGGCCAGGTCTAGTCTATGCTTTTGAACGAACGGCCTTCATATTGGATTTCTACTTCCGATTCCGATTCTGACCATTTCATTGTCATGAGCATGTAATTCTGCGTTTGCTTACCAAATTTCGTCTAAATCGGACTATCTGCGTCTGAGATATGACGTCATCGCGATTTTTAAAATGGCGGCCGTTCGCCACGTTGAATTGTTGTTGTTAGAGAAATGATAGACCACCCACGAAATGTAGTTGGCTGAACGACTATTCAACATCGTTGTCTTTTAACTGCGGTAATGTAGGCTATTTCGTTGACACTGGCAATAATAATCGTTGCTCAATTGTACAACAATGCTTCATGTGAATATGTTCATTGCCGTTGTTATTCAAGAACTTAATGCCTTAAGTTGTTTTTACATTCAGTGTTGTTGATTTATGAAGGTGACGAAGTACGTTAAGAAGTATTGACAGTATCAATCTGCACAGCAAGCCGTCACTGACAGACAACGAGCACACGCGGAAACATAATGCCTCCGGCGCCTCTTTAAGCTAGAAAGTGCAACCTGCCAAATTTAACTCCAATCGACTGATATTTAAGGATTTCCGGCAGGGAAAACCACAAAATCGCTATTGTTGCGACTTTTCGTCCTGCGGGGACGACTCCCTCAGCTGATGTTCCTGAAATTCACAGGCTTTATGTGCAGCTATAGTAGTAGTAGTAGTAGTCCCAATATTCATTTAAAATTTGCTGGGTTCATAAATCAGAAATTTTTAAAGCGAAAAACCCCGCCAAAAAATTTCGGTATGCCTAAGCCAAAAATTAAAAATTGGTCGGATCCCACAATAATTATTTACGGAAAAAATGGCACCGATAAGTCTTCTATTTAAATGCGAAGTGTGGTAGAGATCGGTTCACGTACGGCGACATGAGACCGAGAAAAGATAATTTTTAAAATGACTTTTTTCTGCATCGACATGCCAAAATGGACCCAAATTGGCCCATATTTGGGGGTTTCCGGCTGAAAACTCCAAAATCGCATCTCTAATTTTGCTACTTTTTGGCAGTAGTCTGAGGCTGAGGGGGTCCTGTGTGCAATCATATGTCCCCTAATTGTGACTCTTGATCCTTGTATGGGACCCATTGGAGAATTAAAAAACTTGGGTAGACATTCCAGATGTGGGGCAGAAAAGTGTAACTCAAGATGGCGTCCAAGATGGCCGCCGCACCCTTACGTCCAAATCCAATATACCTCCATCTGCATCTGTCTTGGAGTGATGAATTTGGTGTCTTCCTGGTGACAGGCCTATAGCTAAACAATCAATCATTATCATACAAAACGATCTATGTTAGCACAAATATGTGTAGGTTACAACGTAGTCTACAGTGGATTATACGAGTGTAGGCTAACAAGTATAATGCACAGTAGACATGCTGTGACCTACTTATTGCATGCCGTGACAAACGTCTGTTTGTCGGTCGGTAGCAACGAAGAGAACGGTGTGAAGGTGCGAAGCGTGACTGTTGATCACCGACAACGGTAGTCGCGTCGCACTTTGTCTGGAGTGAGTTTATGGGCGGTTATAACACTCCAGACACTGTGTTGAAAGATAGGCGTCGAAAGTACGACATGCAAGAAGCACTTGAAAGCTTTTTGCTACAAACAAAGCAACGAAGCTAATGAATACCTATTTCATCAACATTATAATTTACACTTAGCCTACAGTATATATTGAATCAATGACTCAATTCATTCCCTGTGACTCAGAAACGCAAATTTGATACAAAAATCAGAATATACCGTCAATTTCGCACACCAATACATCACATAAATGATTCACACCTCTGTCTAAAAAGCTAAAAACAAATAAAATAAACAGAACCAAATTCATTTGAAAAATCACAAATTTACACAATTTCGTCAATTCAAACTATTTATCAAATCATTAAAATCGTAAACTATGCATTATGCAATCTATTGTCATGTTGGCACTGTACTAAACAAGTTAATTTGGGAAGTAAGTAAAGCATGTGAGAGCAGTCATTGCCGACTGTGTACTTTTATATACAGCCTGTATATTAGGCCAATGCAGCATTAGTCTAGGCCTAACGATTACTACAACATGAAAGACTGGAGTGGAGCATATGGCGCGGTATAGTATTACAACAGTCAAACTGAGACGTAACAGTAGGCCTACACCCAGTTCCCTGTTCTTCATTCACGAAAAAAACAAAAACAACTAGAAAATGCGACAATTAAGATGTATTGCCACTTATAGCTGCCGGCTCGGGGCGCCACAAAACATCCGCCATATTAAATCGCAGTACGCAGCAACACGACACCTCTAATTCACGACAATAGTTCGTATTAACTGAATTCATATCAGCAGGCATCAACAAACACTGCCTCGATTCCAGACGGCGAGACTGACTCCACTGCCTGACGACGCTAACAAACTGTCATCAACATAACCACGTGTCATCAACTAACGCACGTGCTCATGCACTATGATGCACAGTGAAGCGTGACTCACTCACACACCATAATAACATGACCTTGACCTTTGACCTCATGACGTTCAACGTTTTAGTGCATCGGCTGTCACGCGTGACCTAAGATGTCCCTTTTGACCTACTTTGTATTACTTATTTTGTACTCCTTACAATCCATCTACGTGCTAAATTTGAAGCCTATGGCTTTAACCGTTTCAAATTTATTCACAGTGGTCCGCAAAGTTAAAATGTAGCCCTGTGGCCTAGATTTGCATTGTGGATAGCAATCTACGTAAGCAACATACACACCATATTTGAAGTCTGTACCTGTCGCCATTCCGGAAACATAGACGAAATTCCCAAATTTGCGAATTCCAAATTTAAAATTCCAACTTTAAAAAAAACAGGTCAATGTGACGTAGATTATATGCGCTTTTGACCTACTTTTGTACTGCTTATTTTCCACTCTTTACAGTCTATCTGCGTGATAAATTTGAGCCACATAGCTTTAGCAATTCGAGAGATATTTACAGTGGTTCGCAAATTTAAAATGTAGCCACGTGACAAGTGTATAAGAATTGTGCTCACCAAATTTGAAGCCTGTAGCTGCCGCTATTCTGAAAATATATGTAAAATTCTGAAATTTACAAGTAGGTCAAGTGACCTAAATTACGACACCCTTTGACCTACTTTTGTGTTGCTTATCTTCTGCGCTTTGCATTCTTTTTATGTGCTAAATTTAAACCCTATAGCTTTAGCCATTTGAGAGTCCGTAAATTTGAATTATAGGTCACGTAAGCTGGGTCATGTCCCGTTTGACCTAGTTTTTGCATATTTTCAAATTACTCCTCATAGTTGATGTACACACCAAACTTGAAGCCTCTAACTTTAGCCTTTCTGGGGATATAAGGGATACAAATATTAAAAATTTGGGCCCCGTCCGCCACCCTAAAAATGACTGGAAGTAGATTTTGACAATTCCGCAGCTTTCCTGGAGCCACAGAGTATCACATTGTGAAACTGAACGCGGCTGAGTTAGAGCGATGTAACCGGTTTTCCAACTGTCGCACTTTAGGGGCCCCAACTGGGCAAATGGATCTCAGAGTTGGAAAGCCCTAGCTGCACGCGGTCTGTGGCACAGGAGAGCCCAGACATCGGCGTTATATAGTGTTTAATTTTTTGATTTTTGCCCTATTTTTAAATCAGAGCGCTCAGAATGCGAGTGGGGTCTAAAAACGGGGCAAAAGTTCGCACTTTTTGACCACCAGAGGGCTGGTGGAGATGTCTATACGAATTATTCGTGCCACACATCGGTTCTAGGCACCGGTATACAGTTACTCGGCAACAATTTGCGGTTTCGTCACATTAAGGGCGGGTGACAAAAAATAAATAAACACTCTTAGAGGCAAAACATATAGCCGCCGGCAAAGTTTTATCGGTGGCTAAAAATTGTGCTTGAATGTATAAGAACAACAACGTATAAATATGAAGTACAAGTATATTATGTATATTTACAAGTCTGTCTGGTTTGTATTAACTGTAACTGTGCACATTCTGGAATATAATGTGTACAGATTGCCTTCAACGTATCACAGCACTCACAGTTCCTTGGTCGGGACTATTACAAGGCTAGATACAACATTATGTAACAAGTTTTACTGACTTACTTACTCAGTCTTACAACGCGGTTAAACAAAACAACGTTGAGCAGCTGTTGGTTGGGTCATCTGACCTGTAAAAACCGTCCCCGAAATGACCTATAAAGTGTCGAGTGAGACGTTAAGCGTCTACTCATTCACTCTGGATTTGGTAGTCCATAATTGTGTTAGTCAATGACAATAGGGCGCCGGCCGGTGTCGCCGCCTATTGAGCACTGCTGATAAGATTGCAGTCAATGTGCTGAAGGCTGTGACATGTAGCGATGTAGCACGGCTTGTTGGTGCCGCAGTTGTACGCGTTATGTCTACACACAGTTCACACCAGAAATGACTGCGACATATCACAAAGAAATAATGATAAACATAGGCCTATGACAGACTAGTCTACCTCAACCACATCAAGTATCCACTCCGCTCGTCAGAACATCAATATGAAACGCAGTTCTCGCGTAAATGCACTAGGATGGCACTAGGCGTATAGCTGTATTTCAGGCCTTGTGTATTTCTACTGCGACAGCTGGAGGCGAACATATACACTGTGTGCATTGCATGCAGATCGAACGTCTCAAAGTGTATGTACGGTACGCTTAGTTACTTGTACAATGAAAAACATCAGTGAAATGTGGATACGAACTGGCTAGTAGATAGCACGACAGGCAGCAGTCCTCAACATTCGAGTACTGTTTGCAGTCTGCGCGTGTCACCGTGCTGTTGCACCACGAGAAGCGATTACCGTATTCGCAACCTACAATATATTATTATCATTGTCCACTAACGAGACTGACAAGTTGTTTTAGATTTCCGTTAACTTGCTGACGAGTCGGAACGATGACGATCCCAAAGCGACTGTGGTCGGAATACGTCGAAGTTTCTGCAATTTTTTGGCCTCATGTGACGTATCGGTAAAGTATCTGGAAGACTGAGGGCGGATCACGTTCCAACAAACTCTTCCGCGGCAGCTGCACGGAGATCTAGATGTGAATTTCTGAGCAACGGACCGGGCTCCAGAAGACTCAGTCAACTACATCAACGACGGTTGCTACTCTCGCTCACAGCCAGAGAAGCAAATGTCGACGACGTTCAGTCGCTCGCTGCAAGTTTGTCCCGTGTAGGAATTGTTACATCGACGCCGGCACAATCAGTATTATTGTATAAATTATCATTATGTGTAGGAATTAAAGAATAAAATTTCCGCGGCCTTCAGTGCCCGTAGGGAGGAGCTCATCCCTAGTCTTTGACGTTGATGAGCCGACGTCGGCTATTCACCCTATTAAGCCAGTATTCACGACTCGTAGAGCCACATCTCTGGCAGTCCTAGACATAGGGCCTACTGTGTCGTAAAACACGCCGTCTCTGCCTTAGTAGTGGCTGTGACCATGCACCACTAGTACTCATTTTATCGTTCCACAGAGTGTGGAAGGATGGTTTGATCTAGAATGTAGCAGCTGAAATGTACAGTCAGCTGCGAGGACTACAGCG
>Ga0126335_1000576_pt1 | contig 18001 bp, 13 predicted proteins | sample OlaspJWI45metaG_FD_108409 | JGI IMG/M metagenome (GOLD analysis project Ga0126335, IMG submission 108409) | Marine gutless worms symbiont microbial communities from Oahu, Hawaii - Olavius sp. 1 OAHU.JWI-45 metaG | ecosystem: Host-associated > Annelida > Digestive system > Unclassified | place... | reverse complement strand
TGTTATTCGATAAGCAATTGTAGGTTCGTGCGGAAAAACCGAAAACCGAAACCGATATCGCGATATTTTGAAAAACCGATACCGAAACCGATACCGACTTTTGAAAAAACCGACCAAAAAAACAAAAACCGATACCGACTTAAAAGCCGATACAGACCCAGCTCTACTACTGACTCCTTTAAGAATAAGCTAGACAAGTTCTGGAGCAATCAAGATCTTTATAACTACAAGGCTGAATTAACCGGAATAGGATGTAGAAGTTTCATTAATAATTTTGATTAATAATTTACAATTTGTACAAATTATGTTATATGTAATTTGGAGGGCATAGAGGCTTCGGCCTGCGCCTACGTCTAAACCTCTTTTGCTTTGCTTTGCTTTGCTCCGGCGAAAGAACGCCTCGATGCACTGTTTGTCTGTGCTGGTGATAAATCCAAACCACGCTGACGCTGCGTATGTCAGCCGAGACACGACGACCGCCCTGAAAATCGTCTGCACTCTGCAGACCAGATTCGCCGAGGCCATGATGCCGCAGCACTCGCAGTGCATACAGCGACTGTGCACTGTCCGTCGCTGATGACGCGGCGGACGTGGTCAGACAATGAGAAACCAAACTTAATTCTGAGTCAAATACCACACCTAGGCCTTTTATTACATCGACACTTTCCAGAACTGTGGATGAAAGATAATATCTGTACTCATAATTAACATCTCTTCCATAAAAAAACTATCTTACATTTATTTATATTTAACCTTAACAACCACCTGTCTGACCATTCTTGAAAAGCTAATAATTGTTTCAGCAGAGTTGAGCATTAGTTTAAGAACAACACAGTGAGACTCACCTAGCCTAATTGAGTAAAAGTAGAGGGCACTTGATATAGTGCCTTTTTGTGGGCCAACCCCATCACTGAAGTGCTCAGGTATGGAACGCTTTTTGAAGAGATCAGTTTCGCCTGCCACCCACACGTAAATCTACGAATGGAATGAACCATACCTGCCTTTGCTTTCCCAGCCGAAGCTGGTCCTCATTTACCTACCACGGAGGGATGGAAGGCTGAGTTGGTTTAGGCACCACCATGGTGAGTAAACAGTCTGCCGTCCAAGGCAGACTGTTTACACACTGTTTACGCTACGTGACGGAAATCAGTTATTAGCTGCTCAGACAGACCATCACGCCTCACCGTTTCAGCTGCATTAAACTAATAAATGATGATAACTGTTATTTTGAATCAACTGTTTGGGACCACTCTATAGTTGATATCTACTTCGGTATCAATCGAGTAATCGATCAGATACTCGTGAGTCGAATGTCTATGCAGTATTTCCTATGTTTGGTGTCGTTATCGACGTGGAATTAATTAGCGATAAGCGGTTTGAAAAACATTTGCCAGTTTATTAGTTAGCTTAGTAGTCGTGCATGTTAGTGCATATTTTTTTACAATTCGCTTGCATTATTTCGTTGTGATTTTTGGCGATGTATATTTGGTGAGCGATAAAACAGGATATAGCAAGTAATCAAATGGGGATGAGTGGAGTTAGGGGTCCCGGTGGATGTTGGCTATATAGACGATTTTTTTGATATAGTAATAGGAATCTAACCTCAGATAAGCATATCCATGGTACTATTAATTAAGAAATTTCTGGAGAGGGGCAAGCCAACAAAGAGTCCGGGGTAAGGTCATGATGATTTCTATATTTAGGGTTGGTGTTCTACACTCATTTCCACATCTCTGCAGTTTTCTGCATTTTGTACTTACACCTATGTTGTCCCCCGTGTGGGTCTGGGGCTTAGAATAGACCCACTCCGTCTCTTGGCCGGATGTCATAAGAGGCGACTAAACCAGGCACCCCTCAACCTCCGTGGTCTCATCTGATTACCGATGATGGACTGAAGTGAAAGAGGGAACATTCAGAAGAGGGGCCTCTTGTGGGAACCCTTCCGCAAGAACTCAGCTCTTTGCAGCTGACAGGCGAACCAGTCATGGGTCAAAGAAAGAAGAAACCCTCAGGTGCCCGACGGAAGCGCCAGAGGAAACAAGAAAAAGCGAATGCTGCCCCACAGGCCGACGCAGGACCGGGAGCTCGAGGCGCCCACAGTGGCGAATTGTGCACTGGGACTGATGTTGATACCAGGGGTAGCAGTTGCACAAAAAGACCGCTGTCACCTGGTGGGACACCTCAGGATGCCCAGAGCTCAGTGAAGCGTACTAAGCAGAAACAGAAAGAAACACCATATAACAGTTAGAGACCTCCTGAGGTTTTTAACATCCTCATGGAGATTTTTATAGTACCCTGGTAAGAAATACCAGGGGCTTTACTGGGGGATGGACTATGGGCCCATCTGCGGCCTGGTTCTACGAAGGACAACTTTGCCTCCACCGAAACGAAACGAATATACCTATGTTGTCCAGCAAGATTTGTTGCATGTTTTTGTGTTATGTTAAGATGTGATCAGTGACGGTTAAACCATGTTTGGTGAGTGCTGGTGAAGAAGGGATGTGGTAAAATGCGGATGTGCGGGAATGCGGATGTTACATCAGTTAATTTGCAGATGTCAATGCGGATACATATCCGCATTTTACTCGTTTCATGGATGGTGATAGCGTAGATACAAACCATTATCAAAGACACCATGAAGCCGCGAGTTGATCATCCAAGGTTAACAAGTGAAGTAATGTACTCGCCGCGCATTATCAGCTTAATTGCCTTTTTAATGCATTCTACAATAGGCTGTATTTGAATGAATAAAAGTATACTGTATATACCACGCTGCTCTATGGCTGGTAAACAAAAGATATTACACAATGGGCATGTCAGTTTACTCAGCTGATGCTGACAGCCGCTGCCTATCTTCATGCAGCAGATGTTGTAGTCTGGCAGCGCAGCCACTGAGGTTGTTTGTAAACATTTGCAGAGAATTGCAAACAACATGCCGTACATCGGCTTCTCAGTGTGATACTAACTTGCCATTCATAATTTAAGTGTACACAGATCTCCGGAATTCAAACTTTATTTGTTTGACAATGTTTAGTGTACATTTACTTTTCGCTGCAGTACTGTTCGATATGGTACTTTCCAGTAGCACAATGCTAATAGTACGAGTGGCCTATTTGCAGTGCCAGTAGGATGATTTTTAAAGACGTTTATTGACTTTATGTTCGTGTTTATTTTATGCATTAACATTGCTATTTTACATGTATCATGTTATTTTACCACTACTACCATGTTGTAATTGGTTGCGGTCTGCCATATTTGATTTGATTTGATTTGAGTTGGTTGTTGGCCACAGAGACTTGGGATAAAATAGCCATCTATAAGACAAATAATTGGTAACGATACTTTTATTGATTTTTAACTTCTTAATGTCATGAGCTGTCACAAGTCTTCTCTGGAGACAGCAGTCAACAACTGGCAGTGTCTCCTCAGACTGCTGCGGCAGCGGCTGTCAGCGGTGCTGTCAAATCTCTTGAATCCATCTGTACTTGTACTTGTAGATGACAGGCTGTTGAAGCTTAAAGCTTTAAATGTCCCACTGCACATCGATCGAGTCTGTTCTTGAAGGTGTTAACTGTCTCAGCATTGACAACAGTTTCCAGCAGTATGCCACAACTCTCTGGCTAAAGAACTTTCTCCTCAGCTCCAGTCTGCTCCTGCTGGTGTAGAGTTTGAACTCATTGCCTCTCACATTGTGCAGATTCTTGTCCAGTGTGAAGAAATGATTCTGGTCAACTTTTTCTTTGCCTGTCAGGTTCTTGTGTGTTTCTATGAGATCTCCTCATAGTTGCATTTTTTCTAGGGTGCTCACTTTCAGTTTCTTGAGTCTAAATTCTTGAGGTAATTTCTGGAAATCTTTCATCATTTTTGTTGCTCTTTGAATCTTTTCCAAGCAGTCACTGTCTCTCCACACGTAAGGTGACCAGGCTTGAATAGCATATTCCAATGAGGCCTGACGAATCCTTTGTAGATAATCAGAAAACCCTGTATGTCCAATTTCCGAAATTGTTTTCTGACCATTCCCAAAACTCGATTCGCCTTCAACGCAGAACGCAGCTTCCCTGCATTGTCCCAACACCGACAGATCAGAACATGTCAGTACTCCTAACTCCTAAGTCATCAGTGTCACCAGTCTATCCTAAGTCTTTTTCTTTAAGAGATTGGATATCTCACTGCTTTTTGTCCTGAGTAATGTATTTTGTGTCTATACTGTGTTGGAGATGCATGATCTTACATTTCTCTGGATTGAATTTCTGTAGCCATTTGCTGGTCCATTCTTGATACAGAGATATTTGCTTCATTATTACAGGTGCATCTTCACTAGCAGATCATCCATCCAGTAAGGCCTAATGCTCAGGGGACTAGTCCATGAATAAACCCATCTGGTTGTCCGTGATATGCTTTAGTCTAGACTTGAATGCATTGATGTGCATTCACCAATCACTAGTCCAGCCAATTCCAATATGATACTGTGGATAGTGGCATGAAGGTCACTAAAAGATTTTGCTCTAACTGTGACAGTAGACAAAATGTACACATTGGATTTATTCAGTCAAATTGACGAAGTAGATAGTGGCTCTGGTGCTGTGTTAGCTGGCGATCGTGTTTAATGTGCTGTGATGTTTTTACGTTATTTCTCAGTCATCATAGCTATACATACATGTATTTTATACTGATTGACGCAGTTTTCTACCGTGATTCGTCTGATGTTACTCTTGTTTGGATTGCTTCATCAACCAGAATGCTTTTTAATGTCATTATTTTAACTCTATGGCAAAGTTGCATTTTGTCAACTGTTGCACTAATAAACGAATATATGAGTGAACCTGGATAAAATGCCTGTATTTTATTTTTGTTTTTGTAGGTAAAGATGCGAATATTAACAGCTGGATTGTTTTTGGTGACTGCTGTACACTTGAATGTATGTCCATACACTAAAGTGGAAGAAAGCTTTAATCTCCAAGCAATACATGACTTGCTTTATCATGGTACAGACTTTGACAAGGTAAAATATTTTAATCCCTATTCGAATCCTACAGTTACAGCTGTACTGCCATTTAACCACTTTACTACAAAGTGCACCATCTTTGTATTAAATTACATTTGTGGTGATAGCCTCCTCACCTTTCTTTGCTTACTGCACTATTTTTATCATAATATCTGGTGAGGGCATTGATTTACATATTTGCAGTGTAGTGAGTGTACGCATGTGCTGCACGCATTGGCCGATGCAGTTTCCGGCCTAGTTTCACCTGTTTGCTGGCGTCTGACTGGGTCACATGACCGCCACTGTGTTTAAACGGTGGGTGCGATTTCTGGTCACTTCTCAAGTCAGACGTTGTTGAGTAAAGATCGACAGTGCAGTGAATCTTGGAGAGAAGTCGAGCTCGGAGTTCAGGCAGTGTGTGCTGTGAGTGATACGACTGACGAAGACCATTAGTCGATCTGCTGTGCTGTTCGCCACATTGTGACACTGCCAAGGGCTGTCTGACGAACGATATGCTTGCCACATTCAGTCGAGTTCTGATGGCTACGACAACTGACGCTGTTCATCACCGACCGTCTGCTACCCATCCATCAACACCAGCAGTTCGTTTCGTCGGTGTCGTCTACCACGCCATGTGTCAACATGCTAACTGCTAGCTGCTAGCTACACTGTTGATGTCAGTCTTGTTCTTTGTATTATGTTATAGTTATCCTTTTCCCTATTGCATCTGTTTATATTTTCCCTAGACACTGTATTGAGCCATAATTACTATATTATACACCTGTTATTAATGTTATATTCTGTTTTCAAAGCTGTCCACTAATTATTTTCAGTTTTCCACTCAGGCTCACAGCTGAGTGAACCATTAGGGGAGAGGGTGACTCGTAACACATTAAATGATGTGCTGAATGCTGACCATGAACAGTGGCGGTGCAAACTCTTGAGTGTGTCGGGTGACTGTAATACTGTCAATAAAATCGGTCGCCTTGATCGAACAGATACGATGTCGTACGGTGCATAGCAAGAACTTTACTGGCGCTAAGTTGTTTTCGGGGTTTAGTGCCAATAAATTGCTGTAAACTTATGTGCTGAGCTGCATATAAGAGCAGTTGTGTGTCGTGCTCTTGTTTCAGTATTGCAATTAAGATAAGATTATGCTGAAACGGTTAAAGCTGGCTTAGGCCTAAACCCAGCTTGATTTATAGCATGTAACTCAGTATAACTGTTGAGGAAAAACCCAAAAAATATCTATGGAATCAGTTCAGCAGGAACGGTGAAAAGGTATTACAAATATTACAGACATCGCACACTCATAAATCATGACACTGACGAGTGACAACAAAACAGTTTTATCTAAAAATGTCTAGCAATATTAACTCACATTATTCTGTGATAAGTTGAGGTAAGCAACAAAAGCAATTGCATGCCTGAAATAAACAGTGTTATACTTCTCAGGCACGTAATGTAACGTAGTTTTTAAGTTGCTGAAAGACTCCCGAACTGGCTTCTGCCCTGGCTGGCTTAATTTTTTGTCTTAATCACCTGGCCTTTTCATTTTTTGGCACTCAAAGGGCCCTTCTGTTGGTATCTGGGAGAATAAAAATGCACAAAATCTTGGTCCAGGGGCACTAGAGGCTGCCCAGTGTGATCCGGGGCACAGCCCCTGGACCACACTGGGCAAGCTCTAGTGCCCATCAATTTCTACATCTCTGACGAGCCTGGAATGGATTTAGCACTGGGCTATAAAGGCAGCAACCCAAGGCCTCCATCCACAGATCAATGGGCCCTTCAGGCAAACAATGACGAAAAAATTTACCCCTGCCATTGCCTTGCTTAGCTGTAATTATTTTGACCTTCTACATTTTGGTAATTAGTGGGGCCCGCTAATTACCAAAATGTAGGAGGTCTAAAAAATTTCCACTTGATTTGCTCGTCAACTCTTGTCTGTTTATTTGCAAGACCATAATGCGACCACTGCCACTGGTGATACTTTCAGACACAGGTGCTGACTGCGGATTCGGGACGATAGGGTAAGGGTAAGGGGCCCTGTAAGTGTGTGGGGCCCCACAAGTGTGTCTGGCCTGCGACCGTCGAATACCATAATCCAGCCTTGATCTCAGACCTGTTCTTGGTCCTGTGACCCCTATTGGCTTCGATTTTTTGGCTCTTTGGGCCTTCGCTGCTTCACGCAAGATGACCTGCCTTACAACCTTACTGACCTGGAAATGACCTGGCTGCCTTGACGTCCTGGCACTGCCACAGATCACTAACACAATTTTCATCAGCAGAGCTGACACTCTGAGACAGCCAAATTGTGCTAGTAACAAATAACTTTTTTGTGATTTCGGAAAACACTTCAACGAAAACCTGGCGTGCAAGGATGATGCCCATATGCATTTTATTTGATTTTTGTTTCTAGCAATTTGAGTTGCATCAATGGGGATCTTTCAACTGGCACAAATTGCACCTTGTTTTAGCACTGTGTCATGTTTTGACTTGGTACAAGCAAGCAAGCATTATGTCGTCAAGACTGTGTCATGTTTTGACTTGGTACAAGCAAGCAAGCATTATGTCGTCAACACTGTGTCATTTGCATTTCAGCACGTGAAAGTGGCCAATTGATAGCAGTCTTCTCACATCAGACTGCAGCAGTCTTGCCATCTGGTAAATGGAAATGTAAACCATCATTGATGCTTCATGCACAGTTGCAGATGGTGTTGACTTTCAAGCATCTCCCACAGCATATTACTACAATCACAGTTTCAACTTTGGTGTGCTCAGTAATTAGCAGATTGCTTTAATAAATTAAGAGTTATTTTGTAACTGACTTAACTTAAGTTTTGTTACAGAACTTCTGGCACAGGTATATTGCTGTTTCATGTTGCACGTTACAGTATGACCATCTGGATTTTCCTGGAGTGGTACCTCGCAGTTTTCTTGGGCCACTTGCAGTTAGCATCTTTGCTGCACCACTTGTTCAACTGAGTGATCTTTTAGCTGTCAGCAAATTTCTGTCACAGTATGTTGGTAAATATTTCCTTGGATCTTTATTACGTAAAGGAATATTATGCCATTTTTATACAAAAATTGAGACTTAAAATGTATTTTTTGTAACGTTGCTATTGGTGCTTTTAGCAGTTGAGGCACAAGGTTTGTGGGGATAGAAAAACTCGTGAGCCGCTGTGTGTTGACATGTATATTGTATATGTTTCTGTGCAGTTCGCGGCTGTCTTGGTCTTCTCGTTTTGTTTGCATTGAATCGATTCACATCTGCTGTTGGCAGTAAGTTGGGTCGAGGCATCCAGCAGTGGACTTGTATCCTGTGTCTGACCCAGTTTCATTTGCTGTTCTATGCTAGCAGACCTCTGCCAAATATCTTTGCTTTGTGCCTCGGTCAGTCCTTGTCTTGCTAAATACTTATTAAGTTGTGGACAGCAGTGGCATCAGTCCACTGATTAGTGAAATGACCTGCATGGCCAGGTGTCAAACAAATTTGTAATTAGTTTGTATTGAGTCTTTGCAATTTGCTGGGAACTCATTAGCAACGAACAACTTTTAATATTTTTAGTATTATTTACAGTGTTGCAAAAATGGTACATTTGCAAATAAATACATGTTTTACCTGAAAAGTCACTGAAAATGCATTACTTGAGTCATGGAAAACCTTAGAGTTTGGTTTTTTAGAAAGAAGGGTATAAGCAGTTTGAGAACTTCACCTCACCACTACGGGAAATCACATGCCATATGGGATTACACAGCCCTGGAATGTTCGAAAAAACAGTGGTGAAACATCTGTGTGAATGCAGAAAATACCAAGCAGAAGACGTATAAATGTTGTTGCTCATTGTATAGTCTCGCAATATGTGTGCTTTCTATGAAAATTACATTTTTGTGAAAATTATATAGAACATTCATGTATTTTTTATTTAGTACAGCAATTTATAGTAGTATGTGATACTGTGTAATTATGCCATAGTAATTAGTAGCATTAAGTGAATGTCAACCATAGCAAAGTAGAAACTGTTCTATGCATCATATGTGAATTTGAATGCACAGAAGGAAGAGTTAAAGCTGTTTTTGTAACCTCATATGCTGTATTATTGCGACTGTGCACAGTGTGACTTGGTTCTGATATATAATGTACTGTAAAGCTTCATTAGTTGTTACTGTTTGTGCTGCAGTGTTGCATGCCATTGCCGACTGGCTGCGAGGTCAGTTTGGACGGTTCATCTGGTACTCAGCTTGTGCTGTTATCGTGTTCCGAGCAGAACTGTCAATCTTGCTCGGTTTGTTTGCTGTCGAGAGCCTGGTACGGCATCGCCTGACATTCAGCTATATGCTGAAGCATGCAGTGCCATCAGCACTCGTTTGGCTCGGTTGGTTATTGTAGTTTTACTGCAGCAGTAACAACAAATATTTACACATTTGTTAACAGTTTGTATGTGTTTGTAAATTGCACTTTGTGGACATAATGTTGGCTGCTATTCATTAGTTGGCAGCTGTTTTTGTATCTATCTGCAGTGCGGGTGGTGTTTTATGGATTATTGCAACAGCAATTCAGTAAATAAGTAAATAAATAAATAAACATTTTGATAGCAGTGAATTTATTTGTAATGGTTCCTCAAAGTCGCTTTTAACTGCTGACTAGTGATTGCTCTTTGAAACCAGTAACAGTATGTCTTCAGATTTTCATTATAATTATATGAGTTGCTGTATAATGTGATGAAACATTGCAGGTCTGACGGTCGTTGTTGATTCTTGGTTCTGGCAGAGATGGTTGTGGCCCGAGGCTGAGGTCTTCTACTACAACACAGTTCTCAATAAGAGTTCAAACTGGGGTGTATCCTTCCTGCTACTTACTAACTACCAGTGTTTTAAGTGTGCTGAATAAATAGCAGTAAATTTATACTGATTCTAGCATTAAACTGTATTGCAAACTTGAGCAATTCTGCATTCTGCTTGAGAAACTAGAAATTGATTTGACTGATTATGAACTTTGATAGCAGTATTGCACTATCTGTGCAAACTTTGTTGCAGGCTGGCCGGATGAACATATTTAATGGCAGAGTAGCTGTCAACTGTAGTTTTAAGTTTTGTTGGGAGCTGCTGCATATTCTAGTTACCTTTAATTGTGAACCAGTCTGCCAGATTTCATGAAATCAGTTTTGAGCTGTTTTAATAATGATGAGAGAAAGTAGAGCTGAGATGCAAGATATGATAATAGACTGCTACTCTGAATTGTGTCTTTTTTAGTCTTCTGCTGTCACCAGCAACTTTTGGACACACTTTCTCATATGTTATCCTGTATCCATCTTGCTCTGTCTGAGATTAAAACTTTCAGCTGACTGTAGTCCCTACTCCCTCCATTCCATTATATCGTCCAAAAACTTTTCTTTTCCTTCCTTGAGTAGGCTTGCCCATCATTTTGCCTTCTGTAATGTCATGGAGAAAACCGCCATGGCTGAGAATATGTCTGAGCCATTTATGCTTTTTGAGCCAAGTTATTCTCAATATGCTCCTTGTTTTACTGTCACATACCAACGCCTCTCTGAACCATGATAATAGCATAACTAATACAATAATATGCAGCCATGGCATACTGAATACTATGCGGTATTGATCGCAGTCTGCCTTGACTACTTGGTAAGACATCTCCAGCACTGTGGTACTTCTACTCTGCACTGCCTCGTGCTCTGGGTGCGTCACTTCTCTTTGTACCACTTGGCACTTGTATCGACTCAGGTGTGCGGAGCATAGTCCTACCGGCAGTACTGTTTGTGGTGGCATTCTCACTGCTGCCACACAAGGAACTGCGTTTCATCATCTATGTGTTTCCTCTGTTGAACACTGCTGCAGCTGCTGCCTGTCACCGCCTGTAAGTGTTGTATGGTTTAACTTATTTAAACTGTTATTTTGTATAGTAGCTCATTCTTTTCCAGTGGTCAATATCTCGGGTCTGAAGATTATCTGGAGCTTAAGAAGATTATCAAACTGTTTTTGCTATGTTGTAAAAGGTAAGGGATGCTTGTTATAGCGCCTCTTTGTAAGGCAACCTCATCACAGAAGTGCCTAAGTATGGCACACATTGTCAAGGGATCTGACAGTTTTACCTGCCACCACAAATGGAAAGAACAACACATTGCTTTGCTTTCCCAGCCAAAGCTGGTCCTGATTTACCGAGCCTTGCATTGTGTTGTATACTGTAAGTGACTCATTTAAGCAGTCCTGACAAGTGGACTTCTTAGATTTAATAAGTGTTTTTTTTTATTATTATGCAGCATTTAACGCGCCATGTGTCGGTCATAAGGCTGACGAATCGCAGGTGTGAGTTTGATTTAGTATTGTTCTCACGTGTTTGTTGTGAGTTGCACTGCTACCACTACAGTTGATTGCCTGCAAAGACTTACCTCAGAAATAACCTATCATGTGCATATGAGGCTACAAGCTAGTGCTCTGAATGAGTTACGTCTCTCTTAGGCTCAAGCTGCATAAGTTGATTTGTTGGTTACATTGGAGAAGCTTAATGTAAGGCGAGGCGTTATGGGTATATGTTGTGAATATTACTTTGAGAGTCAAGAACTTTGATATATTACTAGGACTGAATTCTATCCATCAGTGGTAGTTACAATTTAGTAACAGTGTATAATGCTTACAGTGATGTTCGTCCTGCATTGTCAGAGATGAACACGTGTTGTGACTTGGAGTATAGTGAGGGTGAGTTGTGCAAATCGTCAGCCTCACTCACCTGTCAGTGCCTGGGTGAGTTGTGCAAATCGTCGGCCTCACTCTCGTCAGCCTCACTCACCTGTCGGTGTCTGGGTGAGTTGTGCAAATCGTCAGCCTCACTCACCTGTCGGTGTCTGGGTGAGTTGTGCAAATCGTCAGCCTCACTCACCTGTCGGTGTCTGGGTGAGTTGTGCAAATCGTCAGCCTCACTCACCTGTCAGTGCCTGGGTGAGTTGTGCAAATCGTCGGCCTCACTCACCTGTCGGTGTCTGGGTGAGTTGTGCAAATCGTCAGCCTCACTCACCTGTCAATGCATGTCTGGATCCAGTGGCAAGACACAGTCAGGACAACTGCATCAGGCTTGGATACAGATGGATTGCCTAGAAGGCTGAGCTAGTTCCGTCTGCCCTGGTTTGAAATTGGAGTTTTCTCTCTCCTAGGCGCTTCCTGTCCGTGACATCTTCTTTATCTGGTGCTACCTTCTTGACCATTCTCCTATCTGCAACCTGGGGATGCAGGTGGTAGCCATAGTGCCCCAGCCCCAAACACAATGCATGTGGACACCAGTGCATATGGTGCATGGCTGTGAATACACTGTTTGTGTTCTGCTCCGGCGGTGTGCAGGTAAGTGTTAGATGAAAACAGTAATGCTAATTTCTGTTTGACTATGTACCTGCTGCTGTGTATAGGTGGCTGATGAGGCAGCAGAATTTGTGGCGATACTTGCTTGGTCTTGGCACACTGTTCCATATTGTAGTCAATGTTGCATTAACTGTCATACTTCTGTCCGTGTCACGGCTCAATTATCCTGGCGGTGTCGCTATGCACATGCTACACAGCATTGAGTCAAAGTCACTAGGTGTGTAGGCCTACACTATGACTTTTAGTAGATGATAATTATCTACTGCTGTTTTTGCATTAATTTCTCATCTGTATGTATATCTGTGTCATCATTTAAGAATCTTTCAATGGATTCACTGTTTTGGCCTATTCTGTGTGAAAACTGTATACAGGTTCTTAAGATTAGTGTTATGAGAGGCTTTTTTATTTTCTGTGAAAGTGTTTGCCTGATAGTAATGACTTGAACCATGGTAGAGGCAAGACAGTGGCATAGTCTTTAGAATGCAAGAATGTACGAAAGTTCACTATCACAGACTGTCGGTATTAAAGTGACTTTTTTGTTTTTTTTTGCACTGTGGCCGTGAACCAATGCACTGGGTCAAATTTGGCAAGGTGTGTCAGACCTTCAGTCAAATTTGACGCCATTTGGTCCATATTTGGGGATTTCCAGTGGGGGAAAAAATCGCTAATTTCTGCAACTTTTTGCCTTTCATGGGCAACTCCTTTAACCGATATTTCTGAAATTTACAGAGCTTATTTGCAGCTATAGTACCCATATTTATTTAAAATTTGGTGGATTCTGTGCATAAATCAGGGATTTATCAGCAAAAATTGCACTCGGCATTTCGGGAGTGCTATAGCAAAAACGAGGGGTCAGATCCAAAGTACAGTTGTCTGTTGGGAAAATGGTGCAGTCGTCTGCTATCCACATGTAAAGTTTGGTGGAGATAGGTTTATGCACAGCGACACGAGACTGAAAAAAGAGTTTTTATGTTTTTTGTTTGTCTATTATATTGTGCAAAACTCTTCTTGGGCGTGGCCTAATTTGGTCTCACAAACTTACTGAGATGTTTGACCATTTATTGATTGATTTTCAAATGATGTAGGGCTTTTTAGGGAAAGAAACGTTTTTTGAAACTGCCTGTGTTATTTTGAAGTAAAGTGTTATGTAGCACCACAATTTTCGTTGAAATTAGCAAAAATTTTAAGAAAATTTACAAAATTGCACCAAAAAGTTTATGCACATGTCTGTATGTTGCCTGTATATAAAATTCTGCAGGCATCCTGTAGGTATGGTATTGTAGATGTGCACCTATTGATAGCTGTTTACATGCAGACACAGCACAGTGTCAAATTTGTGCTTGTAGTGCCAAAATGGGTCGAGATTGTTAAGTTTGTGCTCACCAGAACATAGCATAAAATTTTAGGCAAACTCCTTGTGCCGTTGCATAGGGCAACGAATGTAGTTGTGTACCTATATTAAAGTTTTCAGCTGCGCCCCCCGGTGGTGGCATGACAAAGTGGCAAACTTGAAAATGCAAATTTTCTGAAATTTTGCAGTTGTATTTTTGATGTTTTTTTACACACCCTATAGGAACAAAGCTGGCTATCCATGCAGGATTATGCTAATTCGTAGCCGGTTTGCATTGCCTTCAGTTGGTGATGCATTTTGTTTCTGGTTTCACTAATGGAATGAGCCAGTTGAGGGAAAGTATGCACTGAACAAAATAGCTCAGGTCACAAAAGTTTTGTCAGTGCAATGATACTTATTGTGCGTACATATGTGTTATTGTACGTCAGACGTAAATGTTCACATCGACGTAATGACAGCTCAGACTGGTGTATCAAGGTTTACACAGTGCAACAGTCATTGGAGGTAAGTAACGATGGGCTCATTGCTTGTTACAGCCACACTTGTGTAAATGACAGACTGGGGGCCATGCTGCAAGCTTAAACTTGGAAAATGGTTATTAAGAAGTTGTCTTTTGTGTGCATATTCAGATTCTAGTAATTGTGCTTTCGTCAGTTGTTAATTTGAAATGTATTGTTATTACAAATGGGAGGTTAAATTCATTTCATTATCGAGAACTTATTGCGGCTGACAAAAGCACATGAAATTATTGGATGTTTGTGTTTGTTAATGTGATCTTGCAGATATAACAAAACAGAAGGTGAGATTGAGATGTTGCAGTTCACACATGTGATGCTGGGAGTGTCGGACACGTCAGCCACAGAACTGCTGCCATATCATGATACACATTCCGTCATCGGTGTCGTCGAGACTTTCTCACAACTGCAGCTCAATTTGTGGACTTGGCCACTTCTTGAAATTGTTACTGAACCGCGGATTTATTTACTCAAACGAAAATTGACTAGTGCCTAAGTTTTTGACTGTTACAATATTTGACCGTGGTAAAATATGCTGATACTGTGAAGTCTTCACTCTTGGTATATAAGTATTGATGAAAAATGGAATAATATAATATTAGCTTAGTTCTATGGAGTCCCAGGATTACAATTTTATGCTCGCTGTGTTGAAATTTGTTTTACATGCTGCACAGGATCTTGCACTGTGTATAATACAAACTTTATTAACAAATAATAATGCACTAACAAGGCTGCATTTTTAATTACTGTTGGACGCCTTCAGGCCCTGCAACAGTAGAGCAGGCCCAGTTAGTTCTTGGTGAGATGGTATAAGAGGCACCTGAAGGCGTTTCATTAGGCATAATTTTATTATAATTATACTAATAGATGTTTGTATCAGTTGTTCACTTTTTTCCATTGGATTCTTCATTTTGTCATAGTATTTCTCTGTGTTGTTGTTTACATTCCTTCACTCTCCTTCCTCACCTTTCCTCCTGCCCCATCCCTGCTGCAAAGTGCCCCCCCCCATAATCCAGTTCGGTGAGTCTGTGTTGAGCCCAGCTGCCAAACAGTAGTAGTACATTGTTAGTCAGAAGATGCACAATTGCACACTCTGTGGTCTATGTTCTGAGCAGCACTGTCTCTGAATGTGCTGCTTTCACATATTGTGAAGTATTTTAGTTTGATTTTCATATTTTCAGTGTTGCATAATTTTTGTTGCTCGCTAAGATCAAATACTTGACAATCCTTTTATTATATTTTGTATCAGCAGTCAATGCTACAATTCATTTTGCTTTTTCTGATCAACAGAATGGTGCTCAGAGTTACAAAAAAAATGTCAGCTGCAAGTTGCAGTATGTAATCAATACTGCTGCTGATAACCTAAATGCTGCATGCTATTTTTACTGTTTAACTGAATGTCAATGTCAGTACAACGTTTCATTTCCTGAAAATAGCGTGTGTTGATACTGCAGTTTCTATTTCTTAATGGCACATTAGCAATGCAGTCTCCAGAGACCACTGCCTGTACTCAACTCGCGTCCTGCACTTTTGTGGTCAAATCATTTTAAGTACCTTATCTCAACTTACAAAAACAAATCACTTGCTGAAAAGCAAAGCTATAATCAGCAGCCACAAGTCATCACTTTTAGCCATACAAATGTTCTATAATATGTCGAGTGGGACGTTAAGCCTTTACTTGCTCACTTAGTCACTTAACTGTAAAGTGTGAACTAATATTGTACCTATCTAATAGCTCATTAACGTATTCTAATACAACGGTTCGAAAAGCGTGATTAAGTGATGTTAACAAGGTCTGATAATTAGGACCTAAGACCTTCAAGTATCAAGCACAAGGCCGAGGTCACAAGACCAAAGCCGAGTACTCGAGATGTCGAGGTAAATTGCGAAAGAGAGCCACCAAAGCTAACAATTGTCACGAAGTTTTTATTGACAGTGAACACTTGCAGACATCCAAATGTTTATCCGACGTTTTCTATGTAGGCAAAACTCTGTATCTACGTATCATCAACTACACAAGCATTCAGCGGCCTCAAGAGTCAAGGCCAAGAACCTTAGGTATCAAGACCATGGAATAACATCATTGGCTTGATCCTTTTCACGTCTACCGCAGACGGTTAGAATGTTACCGTTATGTCAGCTAGTCTGTTTCGACTTCAATAAACAACTGCTCAGCAAGAGAAATAGATGGCAGCTTTGCATTATAAAGTAAAAACAGCTTATTTACTGAACGATGTGCGTGAAACATATTGTAGAAAGCTATTTCGATATTACTGTAGGCTATTAGATAGTAGGCTGCAGTATTTGTGTTGTTAAGTTAACATTATGGCTAACATTTTAATACAATAAGTTAATTTAATTCAGACCAATCAACACCAACTTCTTTACCCAAGAATGGGTAAAATATTCTTCATCCACTATTTTCCATGGAGCATATTTTGCTCCAAGACCTACATGGTGAATACGCCCATAAAAACCCTAGCGTGCAAGTTCGTTCATGTCCAAGTGATACAGGTGCATAGGCCTAGGTGCTAGCTGTTTTGTGCTGCGCGTCGCTACTGCTTCTGCTGCTGCTGCTGTAAGCTGCGCCACTCTGATATATTGTTTATGGCTACAATAATCATTGATCGCCGATTGCTATTTCTGTCGGACGTGGTAGGCCTACAACAGTGGCCTATTGCGTCATGGCGGAGTACGCTTAGGCCTGTAGTTGTAGCCCTCCAAACACCACTCAGTATCTCCGTGCAATTGATTCGATCATCTGTCGATAACGAGAGCCATGTCCGCTGGTCAGTACCCGTCTATAGAACGTGCATGTTATGGTATTGAACGTCCAGTACCGACGGAACATTTGTGTCTCGCGTCAGTGACTTTGTCGACGCGGTCCACTGCGTCACAATGTTAGTCATCGTCAGAACACTACTGTCTCTGCTGATGCTGGTGGTAGTGACGCCAACTAGTGCTCAGAGAACCTACCAGCGTCACTGTGACTGCGAATACTGGGTCAACGGCAAATGCGCCTACACTCTACTGGTACCCGCAACTAGCAATGGTGACATGACATGTCCACTAGCGAACTCCTCCGCGTCACTGAGTCGACTACAGGACGACGTCAGCGCGCTACAAACGTGGACTGGTGAACAAGCCAAGGCCGTAGTGATGCTACAGAACAGCATCAATGCCCTGATGGCTGCCGTACGGCGCCTCGAGACCGCCGACGGTACAAGGAGGCCAGCTACTGACACGTCCAACTCGTCGCAGAGTGCGGCGGCACTGGATGATATCAAAACTGCGGTCGATCAGCTGAACCGGACTGTCGTCAGGTTGACGGCGCTGTGTCGTGGCCGCTGTAGCGACGACACAAGCGCGACGTCGAGCTCTTTGGAACGACAGTTGGTCAGCAAGTACCAATTGTGTGCAGTACGAGGACTCATCGTCAGCACAGTTAACAACTCGGCCATCACAGCTTCCAGCGTCAACGAGTCAGTGTCAACGTCGGACGTCAGGATCAACTCCACTTCCGATGACAATAACTCTGGTGGCTGGTGTCCCTCTCAATCCGGTGAGCTGCTTCTTCTTAGTCATTTTTGCGCTACATTCTAGGCTAACTTGACAATGAATTAAAAGAACGCCGGCTGCCCGTTCAGCAGAGGATCGATTACAAAGTGGCTCTGCTGACATTCAAAGTCCGCAGCACTTCGACCCCGTCGTACCTGCGACTCCTAATCCAGGATCGAGAACACGGCCACAACCTGCGATCGACCACTACGGCGCTGCGTCAAC
>Ga0126335_1000575_pt1 | contig 18001 bp, 15 predicted proteins | sample OlaspJWI45metaG_FD_108409 | JGI IMG/M metagenome (GOLD analysis project Ga0126335, IMG submission 108409) | Marine gutless worms symbiont microbial communities from Oahu, Hawaii - Olavius sp. 1 OAHU.JWI-45 metaG | ecosystem: Host-associated > Annelida > Digestive system > Unclassified | place... | reverse complement strand
TCAGTGGCCAACTGGCTTCCTTCAGTGCTTTGACGCTGTTGGTTGGGTCATCTGGCCTGTAAAAATCGTCCCCGAAATAACCTATAAAGTGTCGAGTGGGACGTTAAACCTCTGCTCACTCACACTCACCCATACTAAGTGCTTGAGACTAAGAAGAAGAAGAAGAAGGAGATTCACGAGTAAAACATATAGCCTCCAGCCACTTTGGTTGCCGGCGGCTAAAGCAGAAGGATAGTTGAACTCGGGTCTCAACGCGTAGCATAGCTTCCTAGAGGGTAAGCCTCAAGGCATTTAACTAAGTCTAGATTCAGTCGCGTACATGTATATAAATCAGAACAAGTCGTTGATGCCAATGAAAGCTTACTTGTGACTGCTACGCCTTTGTGATATAAAAAGTTTTTCGTCTCTGCTGTTAGCGTTGTGCATTGAGAATATGGAGTAAGCATGGTTACGGTTACGGTTATTTTGGTTTAGCGTCGCTTGACATGACATAGATGATTAGCGACAATTAAGAACTAATTTATAGAATTATGTTATTGATACTTGTACCTGTTGTTACCTATTTATACCTATATCAAACTGCCAATGCAAATTTTTTATCAAGTGAAGAGATTATAACATTATGCAACCGACTATCTGACAGTACGACATCCAATGTAGGAATTAGATCAAATTTACTGCACGCCGCATGAACAGCTGAACATACCACATTATTCGGACATTCTATGAGAAAATGTGACACTGTTTCTGGTTTATTACAAATTAAACAGAGACTAACAGAGACTATCTCCATGTTTACCAATCTGATAGGCATTTAACTGACATTTACCTAACCGTACTTAGTTATAACTACTTTTGATGCGGAGACATATGCAGGTATTTAACTTTAGTAGAGACAGATTTTACTATTGACCTATAATGAGACCCGGTGTTACCGTTATCCCAGATTTCTGCCATTTATTTATTAGTATGCCTCAGAGAGTTCTAGTCCTATGTCTAAATCAATACTACACTTTGCTGTAGCAAGGTTTGCTAGTCTGTCAGCAGATTCATTTCCTTTGATGCCAATGTGGCTTGGTAGCCAGATAAAAATAACACTTCTATTATATTTATTGACTAACCCCTCTACTTCCATAAGTAGATTTGGTCTGCAGTTACTCTTACCAGCTGTTATTGCTTGTAAAGAGCTGTATGAATCACTGAAGATGCTGATGTCATGGTTTATGTTATCAATGGCCCACTGGAGTAAGCATCGTTGCTGTTTGTCGTTTTGTCAGCCTGCACATCCAACTGTGAGACGTGCTCCTACGATACAGCTGGTGTCAACTTGTGTCAGAAGTGCGAAGTTCGCTACGCTCTGAGTGATGACATGCTCTCGTGCAACCGTAAGCGCTCTCTAGATTTTCTTCACACTCAACTAGACTCACTGTCTAGTCCATCTATTTTTGGTATCATGAGTATGTGGGAGTCAGCTGTCACCAAGAAAAAATATTTCAGATTTTGGTCAAAGCTCAGCCGCACTAGCTGTAGGCTAGGATCTTAATCCTGATCCTAAAGTGAGCTGTGGTCAAATTAAAAAGCAACGCCTAGCTAAGTCCGGCTGATGTTGCTCTTCTTCCCTTTTAAAACTAAATAAGTCTATTTCTAGGTCTAAGGTCTAAATAAGGCTTATATCAGCGCATTTTATTCTTGTACTTCATATCACAGTTTCGTTGGTAAAATTTTCATATTATTGAACAGTTTCTGAGTGTCTCCATAATTAATGTTGTTGTTGCGTAAAAACAGAATATGCTGCTTTGTTTATTTAATTGGCTGTTTTACTTTATATTTTTTGATTTCATACATCTATTAAAACTTTTAATGTCTTGATATGAAATAAAGTTTGTAACAACAAAACATATATAAGTTTTTAAAACAGTACACATTATATGTATGTAACACTAACGGTTAAGTTGTGACTTGTGACTGTGTTCAGAATGTCCCGCCAACTGCCTCAAGTGTCACATGTACAACAATCAACTGCGATGCATGGGAGACGGATGCATCGCTGGGTATTACCTCAACAGCGGCACATGCACACGTAAATTTATTACCGATAATATTTTACGAAAAATCGGGTTTATGATATCAAAGCAATACAGTATAAAAAAACAAACAGTAACTCGACATTCTAAAAGTAGAAATAAATATAAAAAATTAAATACAGTATTGTAATAAACAGATTTCTTAAGTTTGTAGGCGCACTTTGAGTAGGCCTACTTAACAGCCTATAATACTGTGTGTAATTGTGACAAGATTTAGTTTTTATGGTCACTTTATATCATTACGGTTGTACAAATTGTTTTTGTAAGTTCGTAGCAGTGATTTCGGGTGGGTTAAGTAATGTTTCTAGAACTACTGTACTTATTTGTACTAATCAAATAAGGTTTAGTTTTTCGTTGAGATATTAATGACATAGTTCGATAGACTCATGGGGATGCGATTGTTTATGGCAGCGTGCAGTGACGCTAACTGCCACATCTGTGATGCTTCTACTTGTTATGCGTGCAAGACCGGTTACGTCAAGGACACGAATGGAATATGCCAAGGTAACATTATCTACTCTGATCTTTTTGCAAATATTGTCATTAGTCATTGTATGACCAGGTTTTATGTTTAAAAAATATTTTTACATTTTCTGAAATTGCATTGTACATATACCGGTGCTTTATATTTTGCTTTGTCATTTTGTTAGTAGCACTTGGTGCTGTTGTTCTTGTTCTTATTTAATGAATGGTGAAGACTGCAACTGCCACAACTATAAAGAGGTAACTTTGTGTGTTTGTGTGCATGTGACCAGCCTGCGATCCATACTGTACGGGCACTTGTTCGTACAGCAACGGCGCTGTCACGTGTGACATCTGCGGATCTGACACGCTCGCAGTCGCTCGCCGAACTGATGGAACCTGCGCCGGTATCGCCACAATGTTATTTTTCACATGTTTACACAAAACTTCCAACGTTGTTTCTTGTTAACCAGATATGCACAGAAACTTGTCTTGTGCGACAGCTAACACAAGTTTACGTTTAAAACTATTCAGATGCAAGTTGTCATTATGATCAACATAACCGGAGTTCTGGGGCGATTACGCTCAGCTCATTCGGTGATTGACTGAGTAGGTGGGTAGGTGACGATGCCTGCCCACATTTTAATGTTAGATTTTGTCGATTCTCAATGAATGCATTTTTCTGTATAACAGATACCTCAGAAACACTTAGAAATCGATACAACTTGAATTCAACAGCACTGTATAATAATAATAATAATAATAATAATAATAATAATAATAATAAACAGATTTGTATAGCGCCATAACGTCGTAACTTTAGAGGCGCAGGATGAAGCTGATTATGCAATGGCCGTAGTTAGGCTTAGTCTCGTCATTGTCCACGAGAATGTAAGTAGTTCGGTTGTTGGGTGATGAAAGTGTCTATGAGAATGATGCATTTGTTTGTTGACAGTGTGTGTAAACTGTGCGAGTGGCTGTACTTGGAGTTCCACCAACAACCGGGCTGAATGCTCTGTCTGCAACACTGCGTACATGCGGGACGCCAACAACCTCAACTGCATCAGTAGGCTATGTCGTTAACATCGTTAATAATTATGGAAACAGAACAGCGTACATTACAAAATTCTGCAGACTATTAAGTTACGTCTTATGTTATATTATGCGTTTGATTGTTGTTTCGGTTTGTACAATTGTTAATTTACGGTAGTGATGAAACCTTGCAGCTGTATAAGTATTTTATTGATTGCCGTGCGAAACTGCGTATGTAATGTTACGTTCATAAGATGATTTGTGTTTCTATGTGTACTGTCCTGCGTGGCAGATGTTAGGCCTATTGACTAATTGTGCTTTGCAGCGCTCGATCTGGCTGCAGTTGTAATGAAGACTTTATTATTATTATTATCACATAAAAGTAAACGGACCGAAAGACAGTAGTCCGGCTCATTATTCTGTCACGCTTCTATCATAGCAAAAACTGAAGAAAGTTCTCGTTTGTATCGCGTCCTCTATGTCTTATCTTGCGTGAAAACTTGCTTCTAAAATGGAACAAATACAATTTTTTAGGACGCTAGTCATATTTTTTTCAGGAGAGTCGCGGATACTTTCGCATGTGCAGCATAGTATAGTTTTATTTCTATGTTTTTTAAACTTTTAAAATTTCAAGAGCCACAGACGATTTAAATTTAGAACAGATGCTGAGATATCAAAGAAAAAGTTGTCAAATTATACCACATCAGCGTACAGTGAACACGTCTGTAGCACGAACTGTTAGTGGTTAGAGGTTTTTTTAAAAATGATATGCGCTATATAAATGCACGTTTTACTTACTTACTTTACTTGCTGTAAATGAAAGTTGTGTTAGTTTTTCATATCGCCATAGACGAATTGCTGCTTGCTCTAAAGTCTAATCACACCACGTGTCATGAAGGTCACAATTTCTGTTCACAAAATGATAAACTTGTCTGCTGCTGCTGCTGCTGCTGCTGCTGCTGCAGGTTGTCCGACCGGCTGCGACACGTGTGCGCTTGATGGCAACAATGTCGTGACGTGTACAACGACTGGATGTTCCGCTGGATGGTTCTACGCATATGACGACCAGTGCGTCGGTCAGTTGCCTTCTGACCGCTCGATTAATCTCCGTTAATACTATCCAATTCAATATGTCTTATACCGTCTCATTTGTCGCCAACAGCCGTCACTTATCGTCATCAGTTTGTTATCTAGATGATATTTGCTCTATCCATTAATTTTCTAAATCTGTTGCCATCTGTGGCAGAGTAAATGAGTATGATTTTTTTACATTGAGCAACGACAAAATTAAGCTGGCGACAACAACTTGAGTAAATTGGTCTCAGGATCGACAGCCGTTTAGTGTCGCATTTTATCAGATGAACTGAATAAACTCTCGCGATGTGTTTGCTATGATGACAGCACCGTAAACACTACCATTATATTATTATTGTTATTGTTGCTAGTATATTATGAGTTTGTTGATTTGATTAGCAGCAAATTTACAAAAGTTTGTCGAAATGTTTCAGCGTGTCCGCCTGGCTGTGACTGTCAAGCGGACTTCGCTTGCGTTGCGGACATTATCACCACCATTAAATGCAGATCTGGCTACGTCTCCACCGGAGCAACTTGTGTCGGTAAGGCCGAAATGATTTCCGTTTATTATCAAAGGAAACAATCAGAACAATCAGATTATCACCCAATTGCCAAACGCACACTTTGAAGAAATTTGCACCTATCAGCACCTGACTTCCCTAGGCTGTAATGTGACATAAGTAGACATAACTTCAACCGTGACGCGATTTTGACAAAGTGTATTTACTGATTATTACCTTGATCACTAAAAGAAAAGAAAATACATTCTCCATATGTCAGTGTCATAAAGACAACTGTCCTCTGTTTCTAAAGTTCACTACAGCTAACAGCTTATGCTTAGTCAGTGTTTCAATTTTTTAAGTTATAGAAACGTGAGTGAACTTGCGTATAGGCCTAAGGCGAGGCTATAAGTGGTGCCGTACTTCAGCGAAAAGCAAAGGTCTGACAATTACAATGACTTTAATAGCTGTATCTGAAGTATATAATTGTTTACAGTAATTGTTTGGTGTTGACAGCATGCCCGGCACATTGCACAAGCTGTACGTGGGATTCAACGTTGGCAACTACGGCATGCACGACTTGTGCGAGCGGCTGGTATGCTGCTGCTGACGGCACGTGCAAACGTAAGTGTCACTTAGAAACAGCTTTGAAGGCTTGAAACTCCTAGTTGTGACTTTGTGAGGCTGACTGCGCAACACAACTACATTTGTTTTGTAATAACGGAACTATAGATGTGCCGACAACGTTAATGATGATGACTGTGATTAAGATAATTACGGTGAATTTCTTTTAATTGTGCGTGACGGGCGTGTACGATATAAATAAATAAGTAAATAAAACACATAACTTGAATGTTAAATATCACAACACTAAAGTGTTACAAAATATGCCTAGGCATAGACGTAGAAAAGTTACCAATGCCTTTGTGTTGATTTTTGTTTTTTTCTCGGTGTTTTAATTTTTCGCTGATTTTTGTAATGCACCTATGGTCTAGGTTCTCTTAGTAATAGGCGCACTATAAATCTTCGATATGATATGATATGATATGATATGATATGATATGCCCGGATTACAAATACAAAACCAACAAAATAGTGATATCCTGTATAACTGATTCTAATAATGCAAGCTTCGGCTTTCGGTTCCGTGATATCTAAGAACTACCAAAATTTAACAAGATGAAATTTAAATTTATTAACGGTATCCCGTACACAACATGATTAGGCAGACTATTTCAGATACCATGTTAGTAAAATAATATTTGCGCAAGTCGTATTTTGTTCTATATTTTTCCAATTTAAGATCATTTTCCTAATGATATAACTATGCTCTCTTGTAACTGGAAGAGTTACAGCTGCGTCATATTTCCCAGATAATATTTTTTGTACATTTTAGTTATGTCTCCTCTTATTTGTCTATAGGGCAATGTTGGCAGTTTACATGATTTAAGACGCTCGATATATGCCATATTTTGAAATTTCGAGATTAGATTTGTTGCTCTTTTTGTACTTTTTCTAACAGTCTAACAGCGACGTGGCTTAGATCTATGTCGAGAAAAAACATTAACCGATTAATCAAAAGCTTTTACTTTGTATAATATCAGTTGAACTGCGCGATTAAATGCGGCACACTTTATACCAGTTGTATATATATCTTGACCAAATAAGGTCGTTGGTAATAATAAAAGCAAATAAGGTAATCGAAAGCTAAATTTATTTCTCAACAATAGCCTACTGTATAGTTGGTCAAATTTTTGTTGCAAATTTTTCAAATTCTGTACAATTTATTATCCTGTTATTGTTGAGTTGGGCGAGAATTGTCGTAATATTGTATGGGTGTATTTCAGCGTGTGCTACTGGATGTGAAACGTGCACTGACGCATCTCTGTGTCAGTCATGCAGTAACCTCTACGCGCCACAATCTCAATCGCCTCCGTACACTTGTGGAGGTAGGCCTACGATACTGTCATACTGCACTTTCTTAGTTATCGGTGTCATTCTACACTACAAGAGATTTAGCTTGACTTTTTGTATAGTTTTAAGATACAGAATTTTCGTAGCAGTTTATCTGCATTCATGTGCCATTATGTCTAGTTGCAATATTGATTTACTGCAAATACAAATCGTTAGTTTTAGTATCAAGAATGAGAATAACAAAAATAAGCTAGCAACGCTGATGGTAAATTGACGATATACAGTACTCCAACGGGTGAAGTACACAAGGTTTGTGATAATGTGAATTGTAAATGTCCGTATTTCTGTCATTTCAGATTTTGCAGCTGTTCACAAAAATTGTAATTATTAGGCTGCATCAAATGTATGAGATGCAGACTATTGTTACCGATGTTATTGTCTGTCACGCGGCTTTGATGCACAAGACTTTTGGAGGCTCAAGGAACATTGTGTTAAACGGACGTTCCGATCTTCCCACGGCGCGAGGGAAAGCGTATTTGATGCAGCCTTTGCCAAATTACTTTGGCCTCTTGTTTATGTACTTGTGGAGTCTAGTTTATGTAGACTTTTTACGCATGCATGCATCCATCCTGGTAGGCAGCTGACAGATATTATCACAGTTGTATTATTGGTTTTGTGTGCTGTATACAGCATGTGCTCTGAACTGTCAATCATGCACTGGTCAAGGTTCTGGCAAATGCGACACATGTAATGAAGGATACTACATCACTAATACACACGTCTGCAGTGGTGAGGATATCATTTTATCCTTTTACACTGCAGAATTGCGAAAATAATGATACATCCACAGAGCTTATGTGTAGCTAACTTTGTTAAATTGTTTTTGTTGTTTAGTCTTCAAGAAATTGCTTTCATTTACGCATGCTTATGATTTGTGGTGTGAATTTATTAGGTAATGGCATAAGCACTATACTGTAAGAACAGGGTCGGCCGTCGTAACCCTGGTTGCGCTGTGGCAGCTGTAGCGTGTGACCCGTTGGCATTGTGCAGACGACGGCAATCAACCAGATAGTTCCCAAGATAAGAACTTTCAAAATGTAGAATACTGATGCCGACACATACTTTGACGCTAAATCCAGCTGTCAGGCTGCCATACAACAATAAATTGATTGACCGATTATCAATTTTCAACAAACTAGAGATTACCTTGTTCACTTTTGTGTTGTACAGCATGTGCGCAGAACTGTCGGAGCTGTCCGATCTTTGGTCCTGGTAAATGTGACATCTGTAAGGACGGCTTCGGTTTCAACGCTGCGCACACTGCTTGCCTCAGTAAGTCTAACTCTCATTTCATTGGACTTACAAGCGCGCTTGGTTCATGTTTCTTTTAATTTTTTTTACGACGTAGGCCTACTTTTCCGTTGTTCTATTTACGCTCATATAGATAACTAGACAGTTGTTTTGAGCTCCCTTTTACTGCATTTGCTTCTCTTCCATAAGCGCGATTCGTAGACTAATTACGCTGTGTGTTGCAGCCTGTGCACAAAACTGCAAGGCATGCAACATTCAAGGACAAAACAAATGCGACCCCGAGCAGTGTCGAAATGGCTACGTCTACAACTTCGGAGATCAAGTTTGTGACGGTAATTATCCTTCCACATTGCTCATATTCAAATTTTTAATCTACAGGGTGGTTAAGAAAAAAAACACCTCAACACAACGCGATATTTCAGAAAAGCGTGAATATATTTGCACCATATTTTCATCATTTACGTACGACAAAAGTGTGCATCAATAGGCTGCTTCGGTCCATATTTACTTCATCTACACCAAAATGACGGAAACGCAATCTTCAAGAACGAATTTCACAACAGAACAAATGTTGGTTGCTGATAAAGTAAGCCACGCAGAAAGTATCAGCTTCATGTGATATGTTCCGTATTAGTGTTGCTCGTAGTATTGCAGTTGGTCATTTTGTGTTTGTCAGCGTGTTCTTCTACTACGAACTGTGTGTCCTGCAACACGAATGGCGCCGGACTGTGTGACCTTTGCATTACCAACTACCTGCTTGACGACACACACTTTAACTGCTCTCGTTAGTTCTTTATTCGTTTTCTTACTGAGTACTCATGTGCTATGTATTGTTGCTATTGTAAATGTAGACGTTTTGAAATCCGCGGTTAACTTCAAACGAAATCCAAAGGGTCATCTCAACAAGCGTAGCAAACAAGGAGGCTCAGAACACGCTTATAGGCTCCTATACTGGAAGTGTTGTATGCAATCTGTAAGGTCTTTGAGACAATAGTTATGAGCCAGGTTATTGAGTTCGTGGAGTTTAATGAACTTATTAGAAACTCTCAGCATGGGTTCAGAAAAAGTAGCTCATATTTAAGTAATCTTTTGTTATTCTTAGATAAGGTCTTACATAGTGTTAATGAGGGGTACTCGGTAGATGTCGTTTTTCTCGATCTAGCTAAGGCTTTTGATAAAGTACCTCATAAAAAATTATTGGAGAAATTAAAAAACAGGGTATAAGAGGAAAGCTGTTGAGTGTGATTGGTAATGGACTGAGCAAAAGGTATGCATGAAGGGTAAATGGTCAAACTGGATTTCAGTATGGAGTGGGGTTCCGTAGGGGTCTGTACTAGGACCCCTGTTATTCTTGATATTTATCAACGATATGGATGAGGATAATAGCAGTAACATCCTAAAGTTCGCTGATGATACTAAGATATTCAAGGAAGTTAGGAACAGTACAGAGTGTAGCCAGTTGCAAGCTCATTTTGATAAACTAGTTCTGTGGGCGCAGAAATGGCAAATGGAATTTAATGTCAATAAGTGTAAGGTCATGCATGTAGGTAACAGCGATGATAGAAGTACATATTACATGGAAGGGAGTGAGTTAACTGATGTAAGCTTTGAAAAGGATTTGGTTATCAGCTGATATGAAATGTTCTAAGCAGTGTATGTATGCCTTTAACAAGGCCACCAGAGTATTAGGAAAAAAGAACAATATGATTTAGGGACACCAGGGTAATGCTGAGTCTGTATAAAACACTTGTTAGGCCTCATGTTGAATATTGTATCAGTGCTTGAAATCCACATTATACAAAAGACAAGGAGTTGATCGAGAAGGTTCAGAGGAGATTCACAAAAATGATTAATAACATGGAAGGAAAGTCATATGTAGAAAGATTACAATGTTTGAAGTTTTGGACACTTAAAGAGAGAAGAAATAGGCAGGATCTTACTGAGGTTTTTAGGATGTGTAATGGGCTGTCGAGGCTTAAGTTGAACGAGGTTTTTGCTTTAGATGACAACATAAGGGGAACCAGAGGACATATTGGAAACTAGTTAAATTTCGTTGTACAAGGGACTGCTGTAAGTATTTTTTCACTAATAGAGTAATCAACAGATGGAATCAGCTGGATCAGCGGGCAGTTGGTGCTTCCAGCATCAATGCTTTTAAGGGGTGTTTGAGCAAAATAAGGAAAACAAGGATGGGCTTCTTCACGGACTGATCCGCCGAGCCCTAGGCCTCCCCGGTGAGTTTTCTGGCCGGTGAGGCCGCACAAGGTGAGTTAACAAGGTGAGTAATCTGAGAGCACTGTGAGCTTTTCTTGATGCCACAAGACGCTCATCATAGAGAATTATACTAGTTTAAGTTATCTTTGTCATGTTATGAGTTACTGATAAAACTCACGAGGTAGAAGGGTACACGTAGCATGCATATCCGATATAAAAATAGATATGTTGAAAGTTTATTCTAAAACATCGCCTATCACTTAAGCCTGTTAAACAAAAGCAGCAGCCTTAAAGACAAAAAATGGGAATGAAAATAAATGAATATAAAGAATAAATAAACTGAATCAGGACAGTATAGCGATATCCGATTCCTTGCCGCAATTGTTGTTCTACCTCGTTGTTCGTCATGTTAACTGATGCTGCTGCTGCGGCTGCTGTAGAATGTGATGCCTTCTGCACGTCTGGCTGCTCTACGCAAGGCGCCGGCAAATGCGACTCAGCGTGTGCTACTGGCTACTCACTCAACACAACCGACTACACCTGCATGGGTCTGTCTTCTGTTTCTCAAATATTTTATTATTTAACTCTGCTGATATTTCTAGCTGTTGACTACAGAATCTTTGTTTTGTCAGTTCTCTGAAACTAATGCCTAAAAAACAAAAGTCGGAAATTCTCCAAAAAATCGACTAAATTTCTGTTTTTCTGTTTGGCATAAAATTGTGGCAAATTTTGAGACGTGCGGCGAAGTGCATTTTGTCGATGTTTTGACGTATATACACTGCCATAGACTTATAAAATTAAATGTAGCAGGCAAGATGGACATCAATTGTATTATCTACATCATGGACTAGGACTGTAGATTGTAACATTTTCAGATAATTGGCGATAGCGATAGACAAACCGAAAGCACCGCTATGGAGCAGTGTATAGTCATTCTTTTTGTGTGTATTTCAGCATGCGATTCACACTGCACAAGCGGTTGTGCAACACGTGGCGCAACACTGTGCGACTCGCAGTGTGCCAGCGGTTACTCACTCGTCGTGTCAGGAGTCTCAGGCGAAACCAACTACACGTGCTCGCGTATGTCAACTCACGCTGTACTGATCTATTGTAGTTCGTCAGTAATAATAACAGTAACAGTAACAATACTGCATTCTCTGTATGTTATTGTAAACAAGTTCTTTTTGAAGTTTTTCAGACAAGTGATATCAGTGTTGTCAAATTATGCCAATGATATTGCTCCTTTATCCTGTCCAGCGAGCTTCTCAGGAACCATAGTCATTCAAAATCATTATGTATAGTTTATCGCAAAGAACGCAGCAGAGTATGCAAAACGGATAAGTACTTGACATTATAAGGGATCATATGTTTTTAGTGCAATATATCGTTGTAGTTTGCGACAAGCATTGTTCGGGCGGCTGCGTAGTACAAGGCACTGGCAAATGCGACTCTACTTGCATGACTGGACATACGCTGAATTCGACTGTTTACGTCTGCAGTCCAGGTACATCACTGCGTGTGTCGTACTCACATACTTATTGTATAGTACTTAGCCAATGATAGTGAATATTTGTCAAAAAAATTTTAGATTTGCATTTTAGCTTTGCTAAAAGGTTATTTAAAAAATATAGCTTATAAGTAATGAAACAAAAAATAATCCAAAAGTTTTTAGACTTTTGGCATTTACTTTGACATTTTGCATAATACAGAGGCTGCATGTAGTACATTATCCTGTATATAATAATAACGCGAAATGATTAATTTGCAGTCACTGGTGAGTTGCAGTAGCTTAACGCTTAATTAATAATAAGTTTATTGTTAAAGTTAAAACGTCGCCGGTAGAAGCTAGTGTATGTCAAAGTGTTTGTCCAAAAGTAAGCGGTAAAGGCGGTAAAAGCTTTAAACGACGCGCGTAAGAATTTAAGATAATTTCGAAGGCCTTATATATAACATTATTGTTTGGAAACGAATTTGACTGACTGGAAAGTTATGTGTGTTGTTTAGTTTGTAATACCAACTGCACCTCTGACTGCTTGGTTCAGGAGGAGGGTAAATGTGACTCGACTTGTGCGTCTGGGTCTTCTCTTCAGAGTGACTACACGTGCGCATGTAAGTAGCGGCTAATAATGACTACAGTTTTCCACAGTGTAAGTTAGGTTTCGTACGTTTAGTCGTAATGTGGGCCTTTGGTTTGCGGAAAAAGCATTCATGTTTTCCTCTTCCTCTTCCTGATCGTCATCGTCATCATCATCATTTTTGCTCAAAATTTTGCTTATTCCGTTCTCGGTGTTGCGCGACTTTCTGTCTGTATCTATTTTGCTATTCGAGTTTCTATGACTATGGGCATAGTTCGAACTCTCATCGTCCTTATCATCATCAATACTTTGTTAACAGGTTGTCAAACCGAATATTAAGAAAAAATACAATGCAATCGGTTACACGGTAGAAATCACACTATTTAGGCTACTATGTACTTTGGCTTCACTTTGTTTCGACTTTTCACGGTATTTATTGACTGCCTTCGTAGCGAAGTTGATTGACCTTAAAATTGAAATTGATTGACTAAAGCACTATACTCTTACCCAGGCGACCCGAGTTCGATTGAGATAATGTCGCTTGCTTGTATAACGGTTTGCAGATTGTGACTCGAACTGTAACGGAGGATGTGTCACCCAGGGCGCCGGCAAATGCGACGCTGTCTGCAAACCAGGCTACACGCTTTCGTCATACACATGCGTTCGTAAGTATAGCTCATAACTTCTTAATGTATTATGATGTTTATATTTTCGCTGGACCTTATTAATGTTTGTTGCCGACTTAAGTGCTTTCCAGACAACAAATACAACAAATACAATACAAATACTATAAGTGACTTATATAGCGCTTCTATACAGATTGTCCAGGGGCGCTGAAAGCATCAGTAAACAAATAGGATTTTAAGTTACGTTTAAACACAGAGGTTTCAGGTGTAGCTTGAAGATGCAGTGGGAGACAGTTCCATGCTGCTGGACCGGCGTGACTGAAACCGCGTTCGCCAAACTTTGTTCTTGTGGTTCGCTGTGTCAGTGGACCTCAAGCGTCGACGACTACCAGAAGAGGCTGACTGTACAGTCCACCAGATGGTGCTCGGCCGGTGTGGATGTGGTGCATCAGCAAACAGAGTTTGTACTTGATCCTGCTTGCAACTGGTAACCAGTGGAGTTGCTTCAGAGCTGGTGTCACGTGGTTCTATAAACGAAAGTCAAGCACCAGACGAGCTGCCACGTTTTGAACTCGTTGCAGCGGTTCGATTGTTGTACGCGGTAGTCCAGCTAGCATGCAGAGCGTTACAATAGTCTAGATGCGAAAGGATAAATGCTGAGACGAGCTATGCTGTGACATCTTTGCCAACTAGTCATCTGATCTGTTTCAATCGGCGAAGATGGTAGAAGCAGCAGCTTGCTACCTTTGTAAGATGCTGCTTCATAGTAAGTTCATTATCCAGCATCACCCCGAGGTCAGGTACGACACTGACAGGATGAACGACACCAAAGTCAGTTTGAAGTAAGTGTAAGGTCATCTCCAGAGACTTTGTTCAGCGAGTGACGTGTACCAAACCAGATTAGTTCAGTCTTACTAGCGTTGAGCTGGAGTCTTCTCGACGAACACCAGTTTGCGACGTGACGTATACAGACCTGGAGTGTGCATCTAGCTCGATTAACGTCATGAACCGGCACGTCATCGTATAGGCCTGTTTGTCGTCAGCGTACAAATGATGTCTGACTTTGTGATGGTGGAAAACTGTACTGACGTCCTCTGTGTAGGAGATGAACTGAATGGGCCCTGTAAACTGTGAACGATGGCTTGTTAGTCTGTGATGTTCATTTTTGCAACATTTTCAGGTAGCAGCAATAAAAGCTTCAACATAACACGTCTGAGAGCCCAGATAGCAAAAATAATCATCAAGTTGATTGAAAACTCACTTTACAATCAGCTGTAATGTTGTTTCGTTTTGTGACGTTTATCATATTTTGTTGTTTTTATTGCTTTTTATTACAGAAATTTGATGTTACTAAAACGTCTTATGGTTCGATACCGTACAGTTTGAAACTGTGTGCTAGCTGACTTATCAAAAATCTGGGGCATGTAGCATACACACGAAGAAAAGAAAGAGTGGGTATAGAAAACGAACTGTTTGTAACGATGTTTGCAGAGTGTGACGCCAACTGTGCGTCTGGATGTGGGTCACAAGGTGTCGGTAAATGCGACTCCGCCTGTCAGATCACTCATAAGTTTGACACAGTCAACTATCAATGTGACGGTAAGTATAGGTCTGTTTTTGTCATTTCATTGTGCCATTAACAAAGTAATGTGTCAGTTAAGTTAATGTACTCCATGCATGCCATTCATGCACGACACCAAGTCAATTTTTAATTTATGACTGCAAAATGGGGTTATATTTGAGCTGAACATTTTAAGGAAACATGAGATTCTTAGCAAGCAGTTTTAAAGTGAGTGTACTCTTATATGCAGTCATTTATGCCTGCGGCAGTAACTACGTATTGTTTATGAGAAAAAAAGTAAATAATGCTTGAATGTTTTTAATAAATTTGCTTTAAAAAATTACATCTTTTGACTATTTTACAAAATGAGTGCCGCTGCCTATTTAATAGCAAAACACGATTTTCTTTAACTTTTCACGAATGATAAAAGTGTGTCTACTTTATATCGTTAATATGACTACAATGCTACAGTGTAATATCGGTAAGTAACTTCAGATGTAACAGATATTTCCGCTAGCTCAGCTGAGCTGTAATACTTACTATACGCTGGTCGTTTCAGCATGCGACGGAAACTGCGCGTCTGGCTGCGACGTTCAAGGCGACGGAAAATGCGACACTCTGTGCAACACCGGTTTTGTTCTGTCATCTTCAACCCATACGTGTGACGGTAAGTGAAAATGTCAGCTTTGTCAAAAAAAACCTACTCTGTAGTTTAGGCACAGATGCGAATCATGCGATACAGGTTTGCTATTGCATAATGTGTATTTCTACCGGTTACTCACTTTTAAATTTTTCTTTCGTCTGCTTCTGTGTCGAATAAACGAATTTAACAAGAGGTCAAAATAATTTGGCGAAGGCGAAGCCTGCATCATGGAATTTAGTGGCGCCATTTGGCGAATAAGTTCGAAAATTTTTCAACTTTTTCAACGGGCAATTCCCCCTCCCCAATTTTTCTCTCCTTGTCGTAGGAGGGATAAGACCCACATATATACAATATGCCTTGGGCCCCCAAAATTCGTCACCCCAAACAGGACCTCGATCTGTACAGTCTTTTTCTCACAGCATAGCCGCGTGTCAGACAGAGTGACACACCGCGCTATAGAATTATCAATTGCAATAGTCTGCATTATGCACGTCATTCATTCAGTGCGACACAAAAACTAAATTCCGGTAAACTAAGTTGTGTTGGTCGTTGTCTGCATTGAATTTCTTAAAACTGCTGCTAGTAATTGATTGAAGCACATTGTCTAGAAGGCGATCAAGGCTAACTAAGTTTAGATCCAACTAAGAGTAGCGTATCTGCGTTCAGTGAGAGTGTTTGTTTGCTTTGTGGATGTTACAGCTTGTGCAACTGGCTGCAACTCGTGTATTCTGAGTGGGGCAGGCAAGTGTGATGGACCTCAGTGTGGTACCGGCTACTACATCAACTCAAACAATCTCTGCACCAGTCAGTGTCTGACTTATCGACAGAGAATAATTATTGTTATAACAATAATAATATACGGATTTCTATCTTGCCATAAACTCGTAACTTCAGTCGTCACACTTACGAAATATCGTCAAATTTTTGGCGTAACAAATTGTTTAATACAGGTATCTTTGTGCAATTCGTTTCTGTCAAAGAAAATGACGAAGGAACATCGGGAAGGGTCCAGTTTTGGTACACATGTTCATCAGGGTGCAATTAACGAGAACTAAAGACTATCATTTTTATTGACTTTCCAGGTAACAAGTTTCGTGTAAGAAAACTGACAGTTATGAAAAGCATGGTGTGGTTCTTGTACGACAGCAGGTCAAAATCATATTTTTATGTTTAAAAAAAAAATTAATTGACATTGACAGAGTGTTCGACGGGATGCACGTCGTGTGAAATATCGGCACAGACAACTCCGGCGTCTGTCAAGTGTGATACGTGTGATACTGGATACAACCTGAACGGCGCCACCAGCTTATGTGATGGTTTGTCTGCTCTGTCTCTCGCACTTTGCTAGAACGGTTATGGTTACAGCATTTTGCCATATTGCATAGTGGTATTTTCTGTATTTATTTGTATCTATATACATTAATTGTTAATGTTAACTATATTGTTAATGCCCAGTGGCATACAGTGCAACAAAAGTCATAGGTTGGGCAACTGTGTGTCTGTTGGTAGACGACATAAGCTTATACAGTTGCCTTATCCAGCGGTTGCGCTGCCGATAGTGAATTTTAATAATAGTAAGAGTAAGCTGAATAGCAAAGCAAGTTAGGGGCTAACAGAATCTAGAAGATAACGATTACGTTTGGCAGAAGAATGATTACTGAACTGCAAGGAATGAAGCTTCTGTGGCATCCATTAAACTACATTACAGTGACCTATAAGTAAGTAAGTAAGTAAGTACATTTATATGCGGCGCAAAGAAATCATAAATGTCACAAATGCGCCGTGGCCTCACACGAGATGGAAAATAAATGCGTCTTCAGGTGTGCATTGAAGATAGTCAGCGATAGTGCAGTGTCACGTAGACTGAACGGCAGCTCATTACATGCACGCGGCCCAGCCGCCGCGAAGGATCGATCGCCGAACGTGCTGTTCTGACGTGGCACAGAGCAGACACGTCGCTCAGCGGATCGCAGAGATCTCCGTCCAGATTCGGCAACCAGCCGACAGTCGCCGGCAAGGTAATCCGGCGCCAAGCCAGACAGTGCACGAAAGGCAAGACTCGCCAGCTTGTAGTGAATGCGTTGCCGCAAAGGCAGCCAGTGCAGCTGCCGCAGTGCTGGAGTGATGTGTTCACATCGTCGGGTGCCAGTGACTAGACGCGCGGCAGCATTCTGAACGGTCTGTAGTCGCCGAAGGAGACCATCATTGACGCCGGTCAACAGAAATTGCAGTAGTCCAGGCGGCATGAAATGAATGCATGGACTACTGCCTTAGCTGCCTCTGATGATAGCGACCGAGCGACCGAACGCAGCTGCCTCAACTGATAATAACAGGAGCGACAGACTGCAGCCACATGATCGGCCATTGTGAGTCGGCTGTCGGTGATGACGCCAAGGTCACGAGCAGTATCTGACACTGTCACACGAGCAGACGTGACTGGGACTTCACGGATGTCGATCTTGTCCAACAGCTGACTGGATCCCAACCACATCACGTGTGTCTTCG
>Ga0126335_1000574_pt1 | contig 18030 bp, 10 predicted proteins | sample OlaspJWI45metaG_FD_108409 | JGI IMG/M metagenome (GOLD analysis project Ga0126335, IMG submission 108409) | Marine gutless worms symbiont microbial communities from Oahu, Hawaii - Olavius sp. 1 OAHU.JWI-45 metaG | ecosystem: Host-associated > Annelida > Digestive system > Unclassified | place... | reverse complement strand
GGAACAAGAATGAAGTTTCTCTTTCTTCGCCAGACACACTGCTGATTTTATGACCAAGGGCCGAGATAAAGTCTGAGGACGAATAGCTAAACGCTCCCAAGTTTTCCACAGCAATAGGCTGGAAGACTTTAGTTGGCAAATTGCTGTATTTCATTAACTTTCGTTCGGCTGCCAACTCTGCCACCATTCCAATTATTATTTATTATGTAAATTAATGAAGGTCTTAATTAAACTTGAATTGGAATTGATGCCGTTCGCGTGCATGGCGTTCTTCGACCACTGGCATTTGTCTTTAGTAAGATACAGGTCAGTATTTTGCGGCATCACTAGCGTCACATCGTAGAATTATCTTAAAACCTACAAAAATTATTTTTAAACTTAGGTCTGATTACTGACGATGAGTTTTGCTCTGACTATCTAGGCTGCCTCAAATGCATGAAATGCAGACTACTGTTACCGATGTAAGCGATGTCTGTCTTTCACTCTGTCTGTCACGCGGCTCAACTCAGCTTCACTGTGCAAAAACGGCTGAACGGATCAAGATCCTGTTTAGGATGAACACTCTTGGCGGCCCCTGGAACATTGCGTTAGACGGGAGTCCTGATCCCCCACAGCGAGGGGAGGGGTATTCGATGCAGCCTTCGCCAAATTACTTTGGCCTCTTGTTGTAATACGTCCCGATTATTTTTGCAGCAGGATGTTATCAGTATCACTGCATGGTCATCCAGTTCCCACGACTCCGCTGACCACTGTCGGACCTTGTTTAGTCGACTGACCGGAAAGAGAAATGTGTTGTTTCTGCTCTGCGGCGGGCGGAAGAGCCAAAGAGAGACCGACGGAAGGAGTGAAAGCGTAGAATGGATCGGCGACACAATCGTGAAAGGACATTCGTGACGAACAAATCGTTATAATCAAAGTCTGTGTGTCTGTCACGTTGATGTATTGTGCCCAAACAACATCATGCGACCTTCACCAAATTGTAGCCCAGCCATTCTTGCTTTCCCGTAACAAATATGAACCCGATAGCTCGAGGACATCTCCCTTATTGAGGGCGTCAAATGGGAGAGGGGTAGATAAAAGTCGGAAAATCCGGCCAATAAATAGCAGTCATTCACCAGCAGGCAGCTCTTGACAGCAAAGCATGGAACATCGGCGTGCACACGCCTCGAGCGGTTTGTCAGCGACAGCTTAGCTTCTTGTACTTTAAACAGATAAAATGGCTAAAAGTTGATTTCTTTTAGGGGCCTACTTAAAAGTCTGTGGATCTTGAAGTTGTTGTGGACCCGAATGCCGCATCCGCAGACCGCACGTAAGAGGGCGAACCACCATGGGCGTAGCGAGCAGGCAATCACTGCAGTGAACGATGACACCCTGCTCTTGACGCGACGAGACCGTTCGACTGCAGATGGCCAACTAGCGCCTGTTGTTAAATGAATCGTACCAAATACTTACACTTGATGCACTCGGATTCTTGCCTAAGAACTAGGCCTACTGTACCTATTCATTAGATAAACCAACGAACATGAACTTTTGTGCCATTTTGTCCGACGTTCCTTAATTCTAACAAGTGGTTAGAGTGATGGCCGCATCGGCTGTAGCGCTATCTGGTGAATGCGAATCTAGTCGGAACAGCAGTATATTTATATTGCAATATTTTCTCACTGCCCTTCGGATCGGGACCCCACCTTGAAGTTAATGTGAATAGCTAGCCAACTTGGAAGTGAAAGTCATCAGTGGCATGCATCCTGACGGAGCGTAGCCGTGTGCACGATGCGGCTCCAGGTGACGCGGTTCTGAGCACTCCTCCAGGCTGCGTGGAAATGAGTATGAAATTATTATCTTCAGACGGAGCGGGATGGATAAGATAGACTGCTGCGCTATTGTCGGTCGACGACCGTCAGTGGTTGAAGACGCTTGCATTGTATTCACGCATATTCAGGCCACCTGCTCATCAGCTACATGCGGCTGAAAAACTGCGGGGGTGTATTGTTGGACAGACAGGCATGAGTAAATTGCATGTGATTTAAGACGCGGCATCACAGGTACCCTCAGACCAGGCCGGCTGCCAAATGGATAGTAGGCCTAAGTAACCGCAGTTTCTTGTTGGGACAGTGACTTTCTGTCGGAGAATGTTGAGTTCAAAAACAGACATCTGCAGCGTTAGACAAGTTAACACAAAGCTCGACGCACGATGACAGTTCCGATTCGTCAAAGTTTCATCCAGCTGACACCTGTTACTACTGCACAGCAGGTCATTTAGGCCTGTAGGCCCTAAGCCGACAGATACGTCGGGGATCCTGTGGAGTAATTTAACTACTGGAAGCTTACACAGTTGCATCTTGTCAGTGAGACGTGAAAAGCCATATCTGATATTCAGTAAATCTAAAAATGTAAACTTGTAAAGGTAGGCTAGATCAGGTATGACACGCGTTGTCGAGGGATCACACTGTTTACCTGCACACCCTCGCGTTTATCCACGAATGGAATAAAGTTCAATGAACCATAGCGGCCTACAGGCCTTTGCCTTTCTAGCCGAAGGTGGTCCTTAGAGGGACGGAAGGCTGAGTTGGCTCAGCAAGTAAGTTTATCACTTTCTACAACGCCACTGAATTTCACAGCAGGCTATTTCTGCCCTCAGATACTGACGATAGTCTTGAAGTCCGGTGGTTGGGCGCACAACAAATACATAGATACTTACTTACTTACTTTTGTCTCCTTGGCCTGTGAATGCTATGATTTGGTGCACCGCCCACCCACGCCTGTGGCAGCAGCTTCATAATCTTGGCACCGAATTCATAACGCACAACGTCACAGTAGGTGTAGGTTGTCTATCCACCTGCAGTTTGTGGGAGGTCCTGTGGAGCTTGGCATGGCAGGTGTCTGAAGTGGGCGGACACTTGTACGAACAGCGTGCGACTGGATTCACTGGAAACAGACTGGACCGACGGATAAAGCTTGGTTCACACTTTCACACCACCCGCGTTCACGGCCCGCATTGCCCACCTGTGCGTGTAACCGTGTAACACACAGACACGTGTGATAAACGGACAGGTGGACAGCCAGGAATTTGCTACATTGGGAGGGACAAGCTAAGGGTCAGTAGGGTCCAGAGGCAGAGCCCCAATAGGAGTCTGGGGGCTTCACCCCCAGAAGCTGTGGAGACAAATGTGCATGTAAACTTGTAAAATAGGCCCTAAGCAAAATACACGGTTTTGCGCAATTTCAGTTTGCTATTTCCAGTCTGTTGATCACCAAAAAAATTTTTCGGACGACGATGGGGGACAATAACCTCTGTCCCTCTGGCTACGCCCTGACTGCATGTTTGATCCAGCCATAGACCATGTTGGAGAAACACACGCAATGCCTTTTTGTCTACCACGGCGGTGAGAACTGAGCGTTATTGTGGAAGCGACATTTATCTCGCGTGCAGGAGGCGTGACGGACGCATGGATGTTCCTCTAGTAAGAAGCTTCATACTGTAGGTTCATGGGTCATGAACGATGCTTGTTGCTAATGTACGTGCCGCGGGCGGGAGTTTGTGGACAGACTGTGTCACGACATTCCACGACAATAAGATTGCCTTCCGTCACTTTCTAGAAAGTGTTGACACCACGCGTCGGGTGAACAGAATAACAAGAGGCCAAAGACATTTGGCGAAGGCTGCACCGAATAACCCCGCGCACACTGCACGCGGCGTACGCTGCACGCGCCGCCGCCGATTTAAGCCGCGTGACAGACAGACAGACACCGCGAACATCGGTAACAATAGTCAGCATCTCATGCATTCGAGGCAGCCTAAAATACAAGAAGTTTGGCTAACATAGCGCTCTTCGGTGGTAATGGCGCCACCTGGCGAATGAGTTTAAACGTATCAAGATTCAAGACGATCTGATACATGGCCATTACTACGCCAACTTCACTGGCTGCCGGTTTGTTACCGAATCGACTATACGTAAATTGGCTGTGATGACCTACAAGGTCCGCATAACCGCAACACCAGCGTACCTCAGTCGGCATCTCACGTTGCGCCAGCCTGCGCGGACATTACGCTCTTTGGACGTTCCGCTGTTTATCAAGCATTTCGCCAGAACAGAGTTCGCGAAGCGCGCTTTTCGACACTCTGCACTGACTGTCTGGAACTCGCTACCGAAATCGATCACCAACTGCGACTCACTGCCAGTGTTTAAATGTAGACTAAAGACGTACATTTTCTGTTTAGAGTTTAACTAGCACACACAGCTGACTGACCGACCCCAGCGCCTCTGAAGTCACGACCTTATGTCGCTATAGAAGCTTTTATTATTATTATTATATGATGGCAGTTATTTTGCTGTTTTTGTGAAACCTCTAAGAACACAAGGGCCCAAAAGTGGGGGACACCTCATTATGTTCCTTGTGAGTTGTACCCCTGAAATAGCGTAGCGAAATGTTAAACTCTTCCGTGCTGGTGTCCATCGTAACCCGCGGTTCTAAAACTTGCAAGAATTCGCGAACTTTACGAAAGTTTAAAAATTCGTTGAGCGAGTGTGGCCATCCAGTGGAAAATTACTTTTGGTTACTTATAACAATTCACAAACGGTTTTTTGAGTAGTAGCAATAACAATTTGACGTGTTTCGTGCTAACACTCAGTGGTTTTTAATGAACGAATGCATCACGCAGACATAAGGTACAACATTCAAAACAATGAAAATCACGATTTTTGTTCAATCTATTTTAAAAGCTCGTAAAAACTTGTAAATTTTTAAAATAAATTTTACAAATTCGTAAAATTTTCAGTCTCGGTCTGTGCTGGTGTCATGTGTGCAGTGCGGAAACAAAACCACGTGGTCCGAGGAGTCGCATACAATGACGTCATCATCACAGTCAAGTGACGCAATAAAACATGGCGGTTGTGCCGGGGGAGGTCGGTCGTTGCACGGCAGTGTCAGCGTCAGTATCATTCACAACATCGACGCCGCCGGACTTTATAACGAGGTGGCTTGCATTTCACGTCTTTTGCCGCAGTATTGTGAAACAATAGCCTACATCGTTCAACTAGGCTTACCTAATATATTATAATCATCACACACACACACACACACACATTCAAGTACCAACAAATCAGCGAAAAACAAAGAATAAAACAGACACAATTGAACTGTGTCCGAGGGGGACACACCTGCATGCGGCCGCTGTTGTGACCTTGATATTAACCACATGACCTTGAAACTCGAAGGTGACCTAGATATTCTGAAAATGTACCTTCACTCCGAAAATGAAGTTGCTAGGTTAAGGCATTCGAAACTCTTAACGGTGGATGAGATATGTGCGGTAAATAAAAAAGTACGAAAATATCTCTCAAGGTCAAAGGTCACCAACTTTCAACCACTTCATATAGCGTTCACCATCGATATATTCCTACCAAGTTACACTAATTTCTGACGAGTAGTTTTCGAGATTTTGTGAGGACAGACACAGACAGACGCTGCCAAAAATAATACCTGCTCGCAGTAGGCGCGCGGGTAATAAAACGAGTCCTCAGATCTTTCAGATGCGGACCTTGTAGTTCAACAGTTTCAACTACTGAGATGAATGTTGTAGTCACAACTACAGTGAGCAAAGAATCTCTTGCTAAGTGAAAGTTGTCATGCACATACAATGTTCCAGTTTGTACGGTTTCAGAGTGACTACAGTGTTTGCCGTTGGCAATTAATGAAGCGGGCGAAAACAGAAATTCTGTATCAGTAATTAACAAATGTACATGTTGCAATATATTTGTGAAGGCAAAAGGCGAGATCAAGTTGACATTCAGTTCGACACTCGGTGCTGGAACAGTCGGAACGTCGAATGGTGAGGAAAGATCAATGAAACTGGAGCCTCGAGAGACGCCCAACAGTATGGATGTTACATCGTCAGAGAACAACTTGGGTGACGCTGACGACATTGTCTCGGAGTTCCTGGGTCAGATCAACCGTGCACCTGCTGACGTTGTCTCCGAGGTGCGAGGATACAGCCCGGGACATTGCCTGCATAATGAACCACACAAGACGATGGATAACTACGGTCGACTGCCGGTGTCGTTCGCCATCGAGCCCGACTCGAAGCTGCACAGCTACGCCAGCGGCGGTGGCGATCTACTTCCGGGTAGCGGCACAGGCGACATGGGAGGTGGACCGGCGGCAGAAACGCTCAAGAAAATGGCGGCGCTGCATCGCCGACTCGAGCAGAAAACCGGATGTGGTTCAGAAAACACTTTCGACTATACTTCCGGTTACGGCGATGGTCGGCATGCGCTGAACTCCGCACCGTATCAACTTCCGGTTTCGTACTGTACCGGAAGCAGTAGGGGCGGGGCAATGTACGCGGTCGGAGCATCGAAACCGCTGTCGCATTATCCGGCGTCGACGGCTGTCATTACCCATCCAGCTGCGTTGTCAAATTACGGACACCAGCGGGCGTCGGAACTGGATTCCGTTGGCGGTAGCGGGAGTTTATGTTACATGTCACAGTCGCAGTGCGTCGATTTCCGGCTGTCTCATCCCGGTGTCCAAGCGCGAGCCATAATGTCGCAGTCGGCAGCCGTGCGCTCATCGCCGTACCGCGTACACACGCCGTCATCGGCCGCTGGCCAAAACCGAGCCGGGTACCCATACCCGCATCCCCGCTACCATTCAACGGACGACCACAAGAGCTGGAATTCGTCGCACTACGGGCGACCGGAACAATGCAGTCCGTCCGTAGAGATATCCGGAAACGGAAGTGAAAATCGGAAGCGAGTTTTTCACGCGTATCGCGGTAGCAAGGAGCAGTCGTTCAGCCAGGAAGGTGGGCTACAGCCGCCGCCGCCATATTGCGACTTCGTGCGCCAGAAACATCGGCTTCAGTTTGACCAAAAGTACTACCAACCGCGTGTTAACAAGCGCTGGATGCGTCACCCGTGGACTAGCCAACACGACCACGTTTATCCCAGCAACCCCAACATCACTACGCCGGCGCCGACAGCCATTTCCGGTCACGTGACCTCAAGTGACGTCACGTTTCCCATTAATGCCGACGAAGTGCCGCTCAGCCAGGAATATCTCTTGAACGCGTACTGCAGCAGTAACGTAACGGTCGACAACATAGACTTTAGTTTCATCGACAATATATTCAGCGTACCCTAAATTACAAATGATGATGCGAGTGAATCATTCACAAAGTTGTACTATCTTACATCATCAGAATCAGCTGAGTCGTTATGTTGATCAGCAATTAATAATCAAATCGCCCAATTGAAGAGGAAGGCAGACCTAGAAACAGAGATGAGTGCACATTGGGAATTCCCATGGGAACTGCTACTGCAGTTTTGCGGGAATGGCTTGATGGGAATGCGAGGGAATGAAAACTACTCGGATTTTCCCATAGCTGATAAGCCTATGTAGGCTATGTATACTCTTGTGAGCAAGACCCGCATTGGAGCAAAGTTGCCAGTGACAGCGTGCATCAGCATCTCTAAACTACAGCATCAGGTGAAATGTTTTAATTTAACAAATCAGTAACATTAACAAAGCAGATGTATCTACGTTGACAAGTCTACATCCTGCATACCTATTTCCAACATGCACAAAATATTAGCATTGATTAGCAAGTAAAATGCGTTCACTCAGCAATCCTTACATTGCAAACTGTCACGGTAGCACTAACATTATCAAAACAATAAAACAATACAGCTAGTACCACAAATTATTACTGTACCTAGAAAATCTCACTGTAACGTGCCCTGCACCAAATGCCCATAGCTATTTTCTGGCTTGTAAGCAGGGCTTGCTATCTGAAAACAAAGTGATGGAAAAACTGATTGCTGCACAGGGTAGGCGATCGGTTATGTTTGGACCGGGATATCACTGTATTTGATAAACGTACGTCACCCGCCACCCACAGCGAGTAGGCCTAAATGCACAGACAAATTTTGTTGCAGACATTATGTCATTAGCTTTAGGCCTGGATGTTTGTTTCTGAAAGCTACCGCTCTGCATGAAATGACAAACATAACTAAACAAAAATTATGCTGTCAAAGGTTACCACTTTTGGTACCAATGGACCCTATGCGACTTCCTATTACTGAATAATACAAGCTTACATTCTATCTCGCTCTGTTTGCAGAATACATGGATTACTGGTCAAGTCTTGCTGTCAACAGGGGAAGAGCTCTCTTTCATGCAGTCATTAAGGGTGAAATCCAAAATTCGGGATGCAAAATTTGGTGTCACTAAACGAGACACTTCGCTCTATCATATGGTGCAAAGCATACTCTGATAGGCTCGCCGTGAACCATTTAGCTGTGACACAAGAACGCGACATTCTCGTAGCAAATGACACACTTAACAACATTATGTGGTCAAAACCAGACCAACAACTACAAGTAACAGCCTGTTAAACCTATAACACTTGGACACTAGCCCTAACATTACTGTCGTTCTGCCAGAACATGCTATATATGTTTGTAAGTTGCAGCCTAATTTACGACGTCGGAAATCGATTGACCGAAAATTCTAGGTTGAATGTGCCCAGCGAGTAGGTGATCAAAAAACTGATCGATCACCTGGTGAGCGTTTAGGCAATTTGACTGATCAATCGCCTCAAATGGCAAGCCCTGCTTGTAATGGAGATGACACACAAGCATAAAACTTATGTGTTATTGCATCACTGGCTATATGTTTAAAGCTTTCTCTGACTTTCCATAAGCAGAAAATTAAACAGTCATATCTACAGCTCTGCTGACTTCTACAGTATAGTTATTATTCGTTCATTGGTGCGAAGAATGCAACATCTACTGACTCCTCTAAATGCTGTTTACATTTCCAGCCAGCCCTGCTGACCACATGGGCCAGCTGCCAGGATGGCGCGCTGCAGAGTGGTGCCACCTACTGACCACAGTTAACACGTACGGAGCCAGCCTAAGCAGAAGCTGTTCTCTATTTAGCTGCATTTTCGAATTTATTATTCAAAGAATAAATGATGCTGATAATCCTAACTGGACTTTGCAAGTTCATCGGATAGTTTGGCCTGTGTCTTTTTCCTACGATTCTCTGTCTTTGCTTCAGTGACGGGTAATGATTCAGTGACTGTACTAGATTCTGTACCAAAAATAGATTTAACAGTGACGCCTGATGATTTAGTTTTCTTCTTCTGTGTCGCAATCTTCTCCTGCTTGTCACTTGTAACTAGTGAAGATGACTCCAGGATGGTGTTGCCATTTTTGGCAACAGCTGCAGAGTCAAGTTCAGCAACAACCGAGTCACTTTTCTTCCTCCTGGCCCTCTCTTTCCTTTCTCTGGTACCTGAATCTGGAAAAGATGATTCTGCATCCCCACTGCTAAAATCCGAAGTCCCCTCTGATATTTTCTCAACATCTGGAGAAAAGAAAGAATCGCTTTTCAGCAAATGTCGTAGAAAATCACCCGATTTCACATCTTCCTCTGGCATCGCCACCTCCAAAACATTTTCTTCACCCAGTACAGGTTTCTTGGACGAGATTTCGGACCTTCTTGGCTCAGAATAGGTAAAGTCTTGAGCAATGGCATTGCGGACTTTTTGCGTGAGGTACCGAACCCTCTTCACGACAGGTAATTTAACATCAAATTCGTTGTAAGCAACCTTGAAACACACACAGCAGCCAAAACAACTAAATCTGTTTGAATGAAAAGCAACAAGTGATACAGAATTTGACATCAAAACCATGTTTGTGCCGGTATGTCAGCGTTTTAAAATCACTAACACTGTAGCAATTTATTTTAGGTGACATGGTTCAATGTATAAACAAGGCGGCAGGCAACTGGGTTCGCACACTGCCAACTTGCAAGACATTTACAGGCAAAACTCATGACAGTCAGCAAATGCCCAGCAGTTACAAGAATCCGACATGTTGCAAAATGAAATTGTGTAAACAAAGACAACAGATCACCACATATACTGGCATATAAGCCGACAACTTTGGGCTGAATTTGGACGTTAAATCTGTGGGAGGTCAGCTGACACGCTGGTCATGCCACACAGCCAGTGTCAACATCCAGGATCACTGCTATATGTATGTGCCACACACAGCATGGACCATTCGTAGGCCATTAGGACTACATGAATGTGTGGGAGAGTGAGCAGCCACGGGGTCGACCACACGCAGACTGACTACTGCTGCTGCCCACATTCACGCCAGTCATTGTAACTTAACACTATTCCACCACGCAAAGCACAAAGCCGTCATTCATTGTATGACGACTGGTCTGAACTAATGTGTGAACAGTATGCCGCTGTGTTTGGCAACAACTAGAATGCAGCTGGTGATGACTTCAGCGGCTTTGAACAAGCGGAGTACGCCTAAGTCTAACGCTGACATGACTGACAATGTCACGTTACGTTCCGTAGTTGTCATTTGCACTACGAATTCTGTGACCAGTGCAATAAAACTGTCATGCGCATGCTAGGCCATACATTGCTTTAGTCGTTGTTGTGCACTCGTATTATCAAGGCACGCATCTAGGGTGGAAAATGTTTACTCGTTCATCGTCAATTTTGTTTAATGGCTTATACGTGGGGCACTATTTTTTGTTAGATTTTCGGCCGTGGGAATAGGGGCTGGCTTATGAATCAATCGATCAATCAATCGTGGATTTTTAGAGTGGTCCAAGTATGATTTAATGGCTTATACACAGGATGGCTTATACGCGAGTATATACGGTAATGAAAGACGGAAGATTAAATGGTGTTAAATTAAACGCAATTTTTCTGGAAAACTGCATCCAACAACACAGTGATTACTCTATTCATTAGACTGACCTGAACGACTTTGTATCCAGCTGTCGTGAAGCATCGCAAAGCCAGCAAATTCGGTCCAGTAGGCTCAATGTTCTTACCACCTGACACCATGTCACTGAAGTCCAGAATCTGAAATGCCATTCTGCACAACACAGATCATGCATGGGACAGCTTTAATGCAAGTTGAGTTGTCTTGAGCAAAATAGGGTTAACTGAACACAGAAGAAGTCAGACAACTGAGTGCACTGCACTACAACTTGTGCAAAGAGAATAACACAAATAAAACTAGAAAGTCCATGGCAAACTAGGAATGTTCCAGATAGGGATTTTCACTGTCCGGCTAGACCGGATAGTTAGATCTACTATTCAGCCAGAACTGGAATTTACCAGATATTGACGTAAGGACCGTAAGACACATTGACAACTGAGTTGAGTAGATGCACCATCTGACTAAGCACTCAGTAGTTTGCAGACAGTTTGACTTGGACACCTAGACTGCGATGTGGGTGGAGTAACAAGTTTCATATTTGAGCTTGTGATGTGCTGGTTCGAATCCAGGGTGCAGCAAAGGAGTCACCTGACTCTATTTTTCACAGTAAGTAATGAAATTATCCAGTTTCTTGACTCTCAGGAACTGGAACCAGACAGTGAAATGTGGCCAGATATTTAATCAGAACCGGATATCAAGTACATCCCTATGACAACAAGCCCATTATATGGCTACCGTGCAGTGTGCAGGCTGTCACAGACAGACATTGACAGAAAATTAGTAAAAACCTGCATTTATCTATCGACACATTTAATTAGTCGCATTACTTCAGTCAATATCTGGGGCCTCGTGGTCAAACATGGCATCCTTTCTGTCTCAGTGTTGCCGTGAAGTGGGCTTGGGAGTGAAATGAATCTAGTGAAATTAATTTAGTTAATAGAGGATCTAACTAAACATTGATATCTGACATTACTGAATTTTGTAGAATGTTACAGAATACTGAGCAGCCTACAGTAGGCCACAGACTGCCATTTTCAATGTTCTGAGTTGTGCAAAATTCTTTGTAATATAGTCCTTCATTAATGGTTACAACTGTCGGTTAAGACGATATGTATGTGAAAAGAAATCGAACTAAACCTGTGAATGCGTTTGCTGGGAGGGATTCTAACAGCAGGTACAGACTTGTCTTTGGCGAACGGCTGAGGATCGCCGTGATCATCCACCAACATCAACACATCTGCACCATCACATTGCCGCTGTCAGTAACTATAAGCAAGTACAGCTTTATGTCCAACATGACACATAACAAGTCATTTTGACTTGAAGGCAAGTCTTTTCAAACAATCAATTGCACTCGTAACCAACATCAAAGTAACAGAACAGCACGTGAACCCGAAAAACAAAAATGAACACAAAAAAGTCCTAGACAAATACAGAGTAAAAATGATGCTCAAAAGAGAGAAACAGGGAACACTGCACTGCAGTCAGGCATGCTACCACTAGACCAGTGTCACGCAGACAAACAAGTCGACAAAATAATTGGACAATGGCCACATTGAATCATGTTCCCTCCTCTTGTCATGCCTGGATCAGGACCCCCATCTAACACAATGTTCCTTGAGCCTCCAAGAGTCTTCATTACAAATAGGACCTCAATCTGTGTAGCCATATTGCAGGGTGCAGGCGAGCAACAGGCAGACAGACAAACCACACTACAGGAACAACGGTCGCAACACTCTGCATCTCATGCATTTGATTTGGCCAGAGATGTTCAAATGCAGATAGACAAACAGTTCGTCACCTATGACGTGTCCAGACGGGACCATAACATTAGTCCGAAGGTAGTTACTGGCGGGAGCGATCTCCGACAACGCACTGACAACCGAGTTAAACATATCGTTACGAGAAGTCATCCTGGTGGTCAGCTGTACAAAAAAACAAACGTATCACTTTACTTAGCCTGAATACAGTGAATAGCATAGAAACAAATGCTACAGCAGTAAATATAACAAACAAGTGAAGATGTAATACTGGCTTCAGCATATAAGGGCAGCGAGAAAGAGTGGGGTGTTAGCACCTCAGGCAGAAATGCTGCATCAAATGCATGAGATGCAGACTATTGTTACCGATGTTTGCGGTGTCTGTCTGTCCATCTGACAGTCAGTCTGTCTGTCGCATGGCTCAAGTTCAACTTGGCTTCACTATACAAAAATAGCTGAACAGATTAAAATCATGTTTGTGGTGAACACTCCCTGGAGCACAAGGAACATTATGTTAGATGGCGGTCATGATCGACCCACGGCGAGGGGGAGAGGGATTCACTGCAGCCTTTGCCAAATAACTTCAGCCTCTTGTCAAATTCAGTATGCTACTACTGGCCTATGGGCGCCGGACGAATATGCCTTGAGCTAGGTTACCACAGGCTTTGCACAAAGTAATAGCGGCATAGTGCCAAGTTCATAGTTTGGTGTATGATTAAGTCACCTGCTCAACTGAGAATCAGGCTAGGAAATTAAAGATCAACTCAGCTCTCGTGCCCTCTGCACTTGTCTTTCGAGTATGGACTACTTTTACCTTTAACAATAAAGTGCCAAAAATACCACCTTTAGGTGTGAATATTTCAACCACAACCTTGCACTGTTACCGACAAATCAAACTGAAACTCACAGCACGGTTCAGCCTGTCAACAGCCGAATCAGTGAGATGGGGTTCAGTATAGCCAGGCAGCGTGTCATGAGCAACAGCGTTGACAGCCAACAACTTGGCAGCGAATGACGCCGGCTCAACACCATCGGTTCCTTAACAACAATGAACCATTCAGTGATGTAAGGTTGAAAGAAAAATCTAATTAACTAACTATTAATTAATGTAACTAACTAACTCCACTTGGCAGTAGAACAAGATTTTGGCATCCCAGGCCAAGTCTCAAATTCTAGATCCATATTTACCTCCTGGCATGTAAACAATTATGCAATGTAGTTATGTATAAATTTAACTGAAGCACTTTCTAGTTACAAAGTGCATATGTTTGCTCACAGGAACTGGGAAGCAAAACATGAATCACAGAGTAACAATTTGAGAAATGGATGCCACATAAAGCATAGAACCTTAATCTGTCTCCTCTCTTCAGTCTGCAATTAACGAAAAAATAGACCACAGCGCTCAAAAAGTTTGGCCTTCGTAACAAAAAATCCCCTAGCTGACAGAGGTATGAATTAAAATTGCAACCAACCAGAAACACAAATACGATCACTTTAATACTATGACAAAAGTGACCAAAAATGAAGAAAAGTGGATGCTATATACAATCATGCCTCTAACTAAACAGCTAGCTGCAGAGTGATGTCAAATCAGAAAAAGCATCATCACCTTCTAATTTAGCAATGAACTCTGGACAAAGAACCGAAGAGGCCAACTCCGGAGAAAGTGAATTGAGTACACAGCATGACCACACTGCATCCAACCACAGCACAGAACTGCTCTCAGACAATGATGCTATCTGTTTCACGATATCCAAGAGCCCATTCTTTCCCAGTTGTGATGGCAGGTAATTGATTGAGGCCAGTGTCAGCAGCAGCCGGACCAAATCGGACATCTCTACATTTGTGCATGTTAGCTGTTCAACTGCCACATCCACAAAATGCTTATCGTACCATCGCAGAATTCCCAGCGACCGAATAACTGATGATAGCATGTGGCAAATGACATTTGGTGGATGCATTCTGATCTCGACAAATCTACAAACAGCTTTTATAAGTTTCTCCATCACTCCTTGGTCATGTACATTGAGCACTGCCATGGCATAAGCAAGGTTGGAAAGATGCACAGGATTCAGATCCAGTGGTTGTCGGTCCAAGCAGTACATGAGTGCACGAAGAAGTGGAGTGTTTCGACGCTGTCGCCGTGCCAGGCAGTAGACCATTCGATACAGCTCTTTCGCGGTCATAGTATCACAGAGGTCGAGAGCTCGATCTTCTAACCGATCGAGAAAATGCGTCGAGTTGTCAGAAGCAATGTACAGCAGTGTAACAACATCGCGACTGGTTTTGATTTCCACCCACCGCTGCTCAAGTAAATGCATTGCACTACCACAAATGGACTGGTCCAGATTCGGTGACTGTACAGCACGCAGCAGCTGAGAAACTGTCAGATGTCGCATCGACTTTCCCAACTGACTCAAAATCAACTGTCTGAGAAAATTGTCCATTTCTGGAAAAGATGGAAGATCCATAACTATATGAAACAATGCTAATGGTGTTAGAGATGCTACAGCATCACGTAGCTCGTGTACAAATTCAATAGATGAACGGTCCTCCCACTGAGTGCTCGGCTGTAAACCAAGTTTACTGACCTTCTCACAAATGACAGAAACCTCTCTTAAAAAGTTTGCAATGCCTTCATTCATAGTTTTACCAACAGGTATATGTGTGTCAGACATTTCTGCTGCAGATGATTTTGAAGTTTGTTGCACAGCAGCCTGTAGATGCGAGTCATGTTTCATTCGTACTGATGACGACCTAACTAACTCCACTTGCAGCTGACTTACAGCCGAGTGATAAATGGATCCCGAATGTAGTGAAAAATGTTTAAAATGCATTGCACTGTAAAGCAATTTGTGTTGCCATAGCTTCTTCATTCGAGACAAGCAACACTGATACAGCACATCATTCCGCAGAAATAATTGGACAAACGACATGACGGACACTTCACTGACGACAATCTAAAACAGTTTACAATTACATGACACAATCAAACTCAAATGACAAACTGACATCATTACGCACACTTATTTACGAGCTGTGGCATATTTGCTGAACCATGCAGTGCACACAACAAAGCAGTATACCTACATTATAAGCAAAGTAAGCACCACAGCTTGGTTTGGCCTTGTCAGAAAAGTTAACTGATGCCTTTACTCTTACTGATTTACCCTGTTTCCACTTCTCACTGCCCTCCTGCAATGAAGATCCAATTAGATGGACTTGGGTAACAAACTTGCCCACACACTACCTACTAGCAAATTACATACATGACTACAATGGACCATTAACCGCCAACTCCATTATGCAGTTGGTGTAAAAAAGATTTCTGCATCTAATTTTCGCATTTTATATGCTGTTGTTTTCGCACTCTTGCATTATATTCTTAAGATCTTCTACAGCCATCAGCTTTCGGTAATGATCTGCAGATTTGCAGATGTTCAAACCGGTAAAATGTGGAGAAATAACGTATAGATTATCTGCAGATGCTGGCAAGGGCTGGGTTTGGGTTGTCGTCTTAGTGTGCCATCTTTGTTCACATCAACATCCACACTTTACCTGTTAAATGTCAGCACATCTGCATTTTACCTGTGGTCACTGCGCTAGCCTATACCCTACGCTGTCTATACCGAACGCACTGGCTAAAGTATCGCCCACATGATATGGTCCCGGTGATTATATGCATGTGAATTTCAGTAAACTGATGTTGTGCATGTGCAGCAACATTGTTTTGAATGTTCTGCTTGTCAACAATGTGTTGTTTGTACATGTAATGTACAGCTTTGGTGCTGAAAACAGCATCATGCCTATTTCTGTTCGCATATAATTGACAGCAGCACCATGCTACCACGACGTTGTTTTAAATAAAAGTTATACGGTAGCAAATATACATGTCAGTGGACATTTGGCATTGGTGCAAACCGGCTAGTTAAACGCCAAGTTTTTTCTCTAAATTTGATCCGATTTTATAGGCTGTTTTGTTTGAGGTCTGGAGCGACACCACAGAGCATCTACCTTACAGGCCTACAGTACAGTGCCTAACTAAATGCAAATCTAGTACATTCATAACTCTACATATACGGCACCAGTGTAAATTAAAACTGTACTTATATTTCGTAAGTATACATTCAGGCAAACAGAAGCTAATGTGCTGCCTAGGTCACAGGTCCAGCTAGGCTTAATACAATTACTAGTAAGTCTGTGTTTCGTCTCTTAATTTGGTAAAAGTGTCGAATATGTCCGGTGCTGATAATCGCCATTTTTACCACTTACAATGACAGCAAATATCATTAAAGACATAAGTATGAAGAAATAATCTACCGTCTATTTCAAATGTAAATCATATTTTATGTGTAAACGCCTAATTTCATATGTAAATGCCGTAAACATTACTGTTTAAACGTTAACATTAGTTTTAATGCATAGCTCGAACTTTATCTTCAAAGTTAGAGTGCCGTTTAGACAGAACGGAATCGTCTGGCCAGTGCGTATAGTATACCGAATGCTGGCAACTGGCTAGTGGTTCATCAACAGTTACTCGATTATTTAAATAACCTAAAATGCAAAACTATGCTAGACTAAGATATTTACAATCACACCAATCCTGTGTAAGGAAAACAACAAATAATGCCGACCTTCCGCGCTGTTTTATCATCGCAAACTTACAACATAGAATACCTATTTTCTTTCCGCTTCGAGTGGCCTTGACCTTACAGAGGTACAACTAATCACTATGCATAAACCAGTATGCAGCGTAGAATTTAAGGCAAACATTTGATGCGTTTACATAGGACAAGGAATGTAGTTGTGCACTTATATTACAGTTTTCAGCTGCGCCCCCTGGCGGTGGCACGGCGAATTGACAAACTTGAAAGTGTGAATTTTCTGAAATTTTGTAACTGCATTTTGTGTTTTGGCACACCCTGTAGGAATAAACTGGCTATCTGTGCAGGATTATGCAAATTTTTGCGGGCTAGCCTTTTCTGCCGGTTTGCATTGCCTTCGATCGTGAATTTCGTTTTCTGCGGTTCAGCGCGTCAGAACCAAATTTTGGTGTCCATGTGGACACACTTGAATGGCCGCTATACACTTTCAAGTAAGAAATGAGATCACTGACAACGAGCTAAGTAAATAGAACATACTGCGCGCTTAGGCGCTCCAGGCGTTTTCGATTGCCGGTCTGGAATTCGTTGCCGCGCGAGCTGAGAGATCCGGCGTGTGGTTTTGACAGTTTCTCAAGACAATCCTTTTTCGTCTCTGCTAATGTAACCAGCGCATTAGAGGTTTTCTAAATGATGTGCGCTATATAAATTCACGTTTTACTTACTTACTTACTTAAAATCGTTTCTATTTTTAGATGCTGAGTCAGTTCTCTCGGGGTTCTATCATCGTAGGTATTTTTAAAGTGGGCTAAACAGTAAAAACTATTACAAGGACCACTGTTCCGGAGAGGGGGAAGATAATGACTAGGAAAGGGAAATGTAATACAAAGTCAAACAGTTTCGTAGCAG
>Ga0126335_1000573_pt1 | contig 18033 bp, 12 predicted proteins | sample OlaspJWI45metaG_FD_108409 | JGI IMG/M metagenome (GOLD analysis project Ga0126335, IMG submission 108409) | Marine gutless worms symbiont microbial communities from Oahu, Hawaii - Olavius sp. 1 OAHU.JWI-45 metaG | ecosystem: Host-associated > Annelida > Digestive system > Unclassified | place... | reverse complement strand
TGTACACTGTTGTTGCATATTTTCGTTGTGTATGTCGTGTTAACTGCTATTCTGAGTATATAACATCATTAAGCATCTGATTGTTTAATGGCACGCCGATTACATGACACAAATACAACATAAGCTACAAAGAAACGTAAACATAGCATCAGGGCTTCCGTACGTTAAGCTTTTGGAATTGGGCGTACGTACTCCAGGGGGTCTATTTTTGGGCGTATTGTACGCCGGGGGTATCAACTTTCGGCGTTTTCGTACGCCAAGCCTTCCGATTTTTGGCGCAATTTTAGGCCCACTCGAATCGAAGCGACGAAGATCTTTGTAGGCCTATAAGTTGTTCTAGTGACAATATCTAAAGATGGCCGGGCTACACATATTACATATATAATAAAAATTACGCATGTGACTGTGAGAGATATGTTGTTGTAATGTAAGCTTTCCATTACAAGCCCAACAAGTGCGACTAAATGAAAAAAGAAGAGTGGTTGTCAAACCGCACGCCGGCTAATAATTTTTCGGCGTACGTGTACGCCAGCCATTTTATTTTGGGCGTACGTGTACTCCGGGGCATCTAAATTTGGGCGTTATGGTCAACTTTTCTGGCGTATAATACGCCCGTACTCCCGCTAACGGAAGCCCTGCTGAGCATTCGTTGTCAAAGCAACTGCATAATTAACACCATAGATCAACATATTATATTGATCACAACCAGCAAGCAAACCATCCAATCCATTTGTAGCAGTGAACCAAAACCAGTTTCATGATTGAAACCGAAACCGGCTTTGACAAATGGATTACGCCCTAGGGGTCACTGTCTGAAACTTAGTAAGACTCGGTGCACCAGGGATAACACTATGCATTTTTTGAATACGGTGGTCAATAGACAGAAACTGCTGGATCAGTGGACTGTCGATGCACCTAGCCTGAATGCATAAATAGAATAGCTTATCTAGAACTAGGGAAAACAGATGGGCTTCTTCATGGACTGGGTCCGCTAAGCCCTAAGCCTCGCTGGGTGTGGTCTCGCCGGGAGGCCGCACAAGGTAAATAATTACATCTATTTGCCCCCTATGCTCCAGATACTCTGTCTATTTATCCATTATCTGTAATAACTGAAGTGATGTTGACCTATTATTAATATAGCCATACTGTTTACTACGTAGTGAGTCATTATCGGATCTCAAATTATAGACTCAAGAATCTTGCAGCATACACTAGATAATAAACATCATTTCGATACATGCACGTCTTCAAACTTACATTAACAATTAGCTACTAATGCATACGTTACACTATTATCCGATGATAACCGATAAACTTCGTAAATTATTTATCTTTCTACACAGACGCCATATCCTAACGGTCCGTCTACTTACCACTCGGAGTCTCGGCCCTACCTACTTCCAGTTCACGGTACCAACCGAAACCGGTCGAATTTCTCTCCCCTTAGGCTCACGGTGGAAGCATGAGAATGATCCCCATTAAATACAAAGTGCCTTAAGTTCTCAAAAGCTTCCAGCCTAAACAGGATTGCGATCCGGTCGGTCAGCCCTTCCTAGTTCCTACACGTGTTGTACAGACATCGAAATGTCCCATCGCCGTGGCCGTGGGGGATCGGGACTTCCGTTTAACAGATGTACCCTAATGATTGCAATCCCGGGATCTCAAGTTTAGACGAAGGCGCAGGCCGTAGCCTCTATGCCCTCCAAATTACATTAAACATATTTTGTACAAATTGTACATTATTAATGTAAATTATATATTAATGAAACTTCTATTTTCTATTCCGGTTAATTCAGCCTTGTAGTTATAAAGAAGATCTTGGTTGCTCCAGAACACGTCTAGTTTATTCTTAAAGGAGTCAGTAGTACCAGCAGAGATGACAGATCCTGGCAAACTGTTCCAAGTATTTATTATTCGTGTACAGAAGAAATATTTCCTTAAATCATAATGACGGTTGATGCTTCTTGACCTACAGAGGCTGAGCCGTATCCGTCGGTGAGGCCTTGTCCGGTAAGTTATCCGGTAAGACATCTATGGTTGACTAGCTTTAAATTACCCCCTGGTTCTACAATCTTGACATTTTTCAAAACTGTAAGTAACATTAGTGTCATATTAGCCTGTTAATATTTTAAAAACTTCAATCATATCACCTCTTAAACGTCCGTATTGCAATGTTGGCAGTTTCAATTGCAGAAGGCTTGCTTTACACGTTAATGCTTAATATTTAAGACCAACTTAGTTGCTCTTAGCGTCGTCTGCAAACAGATAGACGTTAATAAACTGCTTACATACCTCTGGTAAGTAATTAATATAAATAATATACAAAACACCCAAAGCAGGACCTCGATTCGATTCACAGTTTTTCTCATTTATTGATGGGCAATAGTCCGCGTTTTAGGCATGCTTCCGACGCCGAATTTAGTTCAGTCCAGTACTCTAGTACTCGATAAGATACCGTACTCGAGTAGTTGACTTTCCAGCGCCTCTGAAGTTACGAGTTTACGATCTTATGGCGCTATACAAATCTGTTTATCATTATTTTTATTATTGTTGAAAAATCTCGATTCGCAGCTCTAATTTATATGAAATGGTATTAGATGTTCTATGCAAATTGTTGTTGTGCTTTTTTGAGTGTGATTTTTTAATGATTATATGTGGTCGTTATGCCAGTTGTTCCTGTGCATGTGTTAAAGAAACGGTACTTTACTGTGTCTGTCAGGGAAGCTAAGTTAATAGTGACTGACATACATGCAACGCCGGAACTGCTACTGTTGGTCGTTGGCGTGGCGAAATCGTAACGATCAGCTAAGCAACGGTACTACCAAACACCGCAAGGGACCGCCAAAAAGTCCTAAGTGACTGCCGTGGTCCGGAGACCGCAAGGGACCATATGTGTCTTATAAGTGCATTGAATGTAATACTGTGGTATTGTTGAAAAATATTTATTTTAGAGTGTGAATGTTAAAGTATACTGTATATCCTTTTCTGATCTCATAATGATATTTATAGTGTCTTGTGCTGCTCAGAAGCGTAGACATATGAAAGAATCATGACAAGTTAGGCCTAGAGCATGAAGAACTGCAAATTACATAAGAACCGCAAGGGAAACCGCTGATGCAAACTAGACCTATGCAGGTAATGCAAAGGTAATTAGCGCAGTTTAATCACTCGTCACACTGTAATCAACAAATAAGTAACTCAGTCAGTAATTCAGCTCACTGTGCTAGCTGAATCATTATTAACCTGCTGAGACTGACCAGTGCATTTGCTCACGATTGAGTCCGTCGTCGTGAATAACGATAGGCCTGTTACGGCGATGGTTAGCATGGACACGAGTAATTAGGCACGGACTTGGCTAGTACTTATGCAAGACTGACACGTTAATTAGCAGTGGACCTATTAGCTACTGATTCCAACAGTACAAAAACTAGTGCTCGCCTCGCTCAAAGTCATGTCACTGTAATTGCAAGCGTGTACGATGCCACCTAAACGGATAAGGTTCCTATGTGGGGTTTGTGATCACGAGTGCCGAAAAGACACGGTTAAATGCGATGACTGCAGCACATGGACTCATCGAACATGTCTCGGCATTACCGACAATGAGTTATGTTATAGTGTAGTCAATTTGCGGTACCTTGTCGTCTCAGGCGGTCACTTATGACTTTTGACGGCAGTGTTTAGTAGTAACTGCTAGGCAAAAGGTAGCAAAGCATCGCTACTTTTAAACTAGACTGTATGAACATGTGTTCACACAGTACTCATATAGTAGTTCACCACATGGTGATAATAAACTGTAAACTGAAATTTAAGCTGATCCTAAGTCATTAACCATGAACGTAGCCCTTACTGTCATCCTACTCCTGAAACCTAAGCCTAAAACTGACATGAACCGTATTGTGTCTTGCATGTGTGGTGTACTCCAGAAGAGCCAAAAATGATGCATTTAGGTATTCGATTTAGCATTTTAAAACACGGTTGTTATTTTGTGCATGAACACGAAATCGTGACGTGCTGCTGTAGAGAACCAAGTGCCGAGAATGTTCGATGCCAGAAATGTCTCCAGAAGGGTCACTGGACATATGCTTGCTCTGGCAAAAGAAAATATGTCACCAAAGAGTCACGTACCAAAGAGATGAACAAGAGACATCGACTTCAGGAAGAGAAACAACGACTACAAGAAATGTAAAATGTCAATTTTTTTCATTATTTCATCTATCTGTGTTTAATTCTTAAAGGCTGTTAACTTTACTGAATATTGTTATATATGTCAGACTGAAGTAACTAATTGAGGAATGCAATAATAATGTGATGTTTAGTTTGATATAAGATAGTCTGTGTTAACTATGGAACACTGTGCAAATGATTGTTGTGAAGTTCACATCGTTACCAGAATCTTTTAAAGTGCCAAGTGGTTGGCTATAGTAGGCTGTATCTGTTATAGTACCAGACGTTTCTATGATGTGACTGTACAACATTACTGTAGCCACTTGTTGGAATTTGGAATATATCATGCAAAGTTGTATTTGAATTTTTTAGGCTGCATCGAATGCATGAGATGAAGACTATTGTTACCGATGTGTGCAGTGTCTGTCTGTCAGTCTGTCTGTCAACTATCTCGGCTTCTCTGTGCGGGAGTCAATCAGTGCAGCCTTTGCCAAACTACTTTGTTATTTATCAGAAACAGGAGAGCTCTATCAGCTGGCGAGCTGCGTGTTGTATTATAACTAGCATTGGCCTGGAACCTTCAGATTTTATCTGATATTTGTTTCACTTGTAGTGACTATAAATTTGTTTGTAAGTTAATCTTTTTGCAAGGCAGAATTGTTGTCAAACTGCATGATGATTTATCACTTTGTAATATTTATAAATTGTAATTGATAGGACTTTTTATTTTTTAGTATAAACAGAGTGCCAGGGTACATCAGGATAATGTCATCTTAGATTTAGTTGCCTGCATTTTGCAGGTCTGCCGTGAGTGCTGCTGGTAAAGAGAAGAGATCAAGAGAGAAATCTAGGTTTTTTCACTGTTTATTCGGACTTGTCTTGTAGTAAATTACAGAGAAATGTAAATGTTAAGTTGGCTAGTCAAGTGTTTCAGAATCTGTGCGTTATTTCTGCACATTAGTATTTCTATATTCTTAAACTTGTTAGTTCAATTGCAACCACATATATTAAGCTGTAAAAAGCTTGCAAGTAGTAACAAAAATAAACATTTGTTTGTAGATCAATCAGACATATTTTTATTGGAGCTGCCAGCATTGGTAGCATATTATTAAATATATTCTTTTGGTTGGTAAAGTATTTGTATAAAAATTAGATCAAACACAACTATACATTAATTTACCTTAAGGTTTCGATCTCTGTCAGAGACCTTCATCAGAGAAAGCTTGTTCAGTTCTTCTTCTGATTCTTTCCATGGTAGTGATGCGTCGTGCCAAGAAATTGGTCATATGTGTGGCTCAGTATGTAGCTGCCCTCGTTGCGGTTCATAGAACGCCATTCCTTTTTCTGGATGTGTACCACTTCCTTGATCCATCAAGCTTCTTCTGATGAAGGTCTCTGATAGAGATTGAAACATCAAGGTAAATTAATGTATGGTTGTGTTTTATGTAATTTTTATACAATTGGTAGCATATTGTTGTATTTTTGTGATGTTGTCATTGTGATGTGGGACTATTCTTTAATTAATTTATTTGTTTATAATTGATGTTTTATTACAGTTCAGAGAATTCGTCGTCGTCATCTGCAGATGACGACAGCGACTCTGATGATGATGATGATGCTTCAAGTGAAACCTCAGACTCATCAACTAGTGATTCCGAGTCATCATCAGAGTCTTCAACAACTTCAACAACATCTTCGTCAGAGTCTGAAACTTCAGAGTCAGATGTCTCGTCAGATTCAGATGACAGCAGTGAGGATGAGAAGCACACGCTGAAGAAAAAGAAGAAGAAGAAGAAGCATACATGAAGAACAATGTGTACTGTACAGTCGTTATTTTTATGTGCCATGTATTTTGCGAATTTTGCGACCTTAACACATTTGCAAAAATAACACGTCACAAATATAGATTATTAACATTAGGTGTAGTGTTTATTAAGCAAAAATGTGAAAATGAAGTGTGCCAAAATAATTAAATAGACCCTACCACAAAGATTAAAGGATCGTGAAAATTATGGGTTTTACATTATTTTGAAACTGTTGCTGCTGCGAAGCTCTGTTATGTTCATACTGCACTGCATAGATTATTGTTTCACTAGTAGTGAGTGATTTTATTTCAAAACGTTGATAATTGCTTATGATGAGTGAATGTTAACTCTTAGAAATTGATGATTAATTATTTTAATTAAATTTTAAAATTTTTTAAATCACCCCTGGTAGTACAGATCCCAGGGGTTAAAAACACTAAAAACAAAACTGGTAAAAGCAAAGGTCTGGATCATTGTGAAAATGAACGTCTGACAAAGTCTTTGAAAAAGAAACGAACCCTCTCGGCTATCACCGGACACGTCAATTATGTCTGAGAATTTTGAAGAACTCGTATGCCGAGTCATTCATTGGGCCCAGTCTCCACGGCGATTGGAAGGAACAGGTATGCTGTGGATAGCTCAGAGTACTTCTGACATTTCCTGATGGCAGCCATTTCCGCCACCTCTCCCTGTCTGTGAGCTGTGGCAGCGACGTAAGACTCTGCCGTGGTGCTGACGACTGTCTATCCCAAACTAAGAGCTTCCCTGAACGCCATGGGATCTGAGTCATTCTGTCCAGGCATTTACCGTCTCTGCGTATAAGACCGAGTGGTTCCTTTGTGGCATGGATGCCCGCTCATACCAAGGCACGGGTCACCAGGTCGTTCCGGTGCTGATGTGTGGCTATCCTGTTTGCAGACGAGGCTGTATTGGCTGAGAGCGTCAACAGTCACTCCACAGCAGCAAGTGTGAAGGGCCCCATGGTTCAAACCCAGACGAAGTGCTCTCGCCACATGAACCACCTCATCATCTAACTTGAACCCACATGATGCTACGGGGAGCGCCAACAACCAGTCCCCGCTAAGAGGGGTGGACGCTGCCAGAAACTGTCTCCTGAGTAGCGTCGGATTTTGACTCTTCCACTTGCTGTCTGGCCTGAGTGATGCCGGGAGAATCCCAGGAGTGCTTGGTTGGAAGAGGGTCTGATGATAAGACAGCACTTGGAATAGACTGCCATTTTGACAGATAGACACCAAGCATCTCGTCTTCTGATGGTCTGACTGAATCAAAAGTGGTATTATGAAGTGATGCAGTGCTTGCAGCCGATGCCAGATAGGCCGGAAGTGCCAGCGACGACACTTTTCTCACTCCTAAACCACCCATCTTGATAGGTGGCTAAAGACGCTTGTAACCACTGCTCGTCTGACAAATCACAGTTGGTCAAATAGCTGATCGTGCATCTCAGCAGCTTGTCAAAGTCAGCCAGTGCTGGGTTATCTACAGACGGTGAGCAGCGCATGAGATGTTGCACTCCTGGTGCACTAAACGAGACACAAAGTAGAGTAAGTGCATCCTGGGCGCATATCAGCTGAAGTCTGTCGATAGCTCTAGACAGTTCTGAGCAGCGGCTAACCCAAGCTGTGTCGAATACTCTGCTGGCAAACAATGGTGCGCCCAGCAATTCTGCGTCGACGTTGTCTCTGTTGAAGGAGCAGAGCATCGGATCTGAAATCACGGTTTGTTGGTGTGCTATTATTTCACACTTGTTATTCAGATGTAAACCCATCGCTTCTCCTTCAGTGATTGTCGTCTGTATGTCAGCCGCTACAACGTCTTCTGAGCCACCCAGAGTGATGTCGTCTAAATAGGCCAGTGTTAGAGCTGACGACAATGGCTGCAGCAGTGATTGCAATGTGTTGCTGAACAGTAGAGGACCGAAAGGGTCTCTTTGCTTCTTGCCTTCTTGAGACAAAACTATGTCTGGACCGTAGAACAGCCATGAAGGGTGTGCATACGAGGTGTAGCAGTATGGAAACAGCTCAGGCATTTGAGAAGTCTAACTTGACTACAACCTCCTTGTCTGTCATTGACTGGATGTATGCGAGCTGCGTGGATCGCCACCTCGCATTCGCCTGGAGTACCTTCACTGAGCTGCTGAGGGCTGAAGTAAGATACCAGCCATGACATACCGAAAGAGCTGGCACATTTCAACACTAGCCGGCGATGTGTCATACCGACTGCTATGGGCCGGATGCCATCTGACTTCTTAGAGGGTGCGATGAGCCACCCACCAAAGAACAGTGGTGAAATGGTGACTGGACAGTGACCTGCAAGAACCATATTGACAAAACCAGTCAATGCTGTAAGAAAGACAGAGCTTGATTCTCTGCACTTGGCTTTTTGCAATAATTTGATATATATGAATACTGCAGTCATAGGGTGGACTGATGCAGAAATGTGACTTTTTTACCAAGGCCCTATATGGTACCTGTTTTCTTTCAGACAATGTGACTTCTCTAACCTACGTGACACTTGCCCCTGGAGTGTGTTAATCCAATTATAGGAAGGCGTTAACCCATAGCAACTCGTGTGACAAGCCACAGAGATCAACTCTCTAATCTGCTCCCTGTTCTCCCAGATCTGTCATTGCTCAGCTACACAATATTTGAAGGCTCCTCTTGATGGCATTAATTTAAAGTACCACCACTCTGTCCACTATTCTGAAATGCTGTTTACATCATTCACAGCTGACAGAAGACACACATGAACACTATCTGTATGAGAAATCAGTCTCTAAGTGTGTGCTCTAAGAATTGTTACAAAGTATCTGACCAGCCTTGGGATTTGAACTGAAACCGATGTTGTTAATTGTTAACACATACACAAGCTGTGCTGGTCGTGTATGCTAATTGGACTTTGATAAAGACTTTAAATTGAAGGTTTCATAAAATAATTGCATGCTTAATTATTACTGCACTTTTAAGATATGTAAAGCTGATAATGTTCAATTGAAATTTCTATTATTTTCAGGTTTTAAGTTCTGTTTGAATTACTGCAATTAGTATGTAAAACTTTTATTATTCATTATTTAAAACTTCTCTTAAAAATTATGACTACAAACAGCAAGATGCGAGTTGACAGTTAATGCTTCTGTTGCGAGCATCACGTATTTCTGTCATGGCAGCAGTCGTCATAAGCTGCTGCTGCTGCTGAGCTTGGTTGGTGACTCTTGCTTGTAGCTTCCGTGTATAAATATTCTCACTCCCTCAGTGTCACTGCTGCTGTTTTCCGTGTCGCTGTCTTCCTCATGGCAGCGTGTAGACAGCTAGTGTGAACTGCCATACTATGTATGACTCACAACTCTGAGAAACTGCAGTCGCGTGTTCGTTCCATTGTCAAAACGTCTGATGCAGTTGTTGATACGCGCGTCAATCGTTCAGTTCTGCGCTTGTTGGGACACTGAATTGATAGCCGACGAGTGAGTCTAGCAGTACCTGCTTGCGCACAATGGACGAGGACAGCGACACACAGATCAGTCGCCTATGCAATAGACCTGCACCTTCTTGTTGATAGTCACATTGACGATAGTCTGGTCCATTTTCTCAAATTTCCCGTTCGTTTGGCGTTCCGTGGTCGGTTTATTATCCTTCCGATTCCACTGCATCAGCTTCAGTCCTCCGCCTAGCGCTCATCATCATCATAACCATATTGTTATGCTCTGAACTAAAATTATGTTTCTCTGGTACCAAGAATTATCAGTTTTTGTGTAGCGTTCAAACGAGACGAGCATTGGTGTCACTGAAGCTTGGTTATCACCGCCGTGTTTACGGTTATGGCCAGGCCCGTGTTAACGGGTGGTGTGAGCCGAGCTTGAAGTTATATTTTGAGTTATACAGGCCTGTATAACTGAAGTCATTTCTGCCCGCTATAGACATAATATGCATTGAGTCAGTTGACAGAACGTCCCGATTCTAGAAGTCCAGCGCGTCATCGGGTCCGAACAAGCTAGATTGCAGTTGGGTGCGAATGTAACGAGATTATAACACTGAAAAACGTCAGAGCTGCCCCTTTGCACGCTGACGACGACGATAGAGCGGAAGCTGACAGTCAATAATATCGGCAGCTGCAGTGGCAATGGCAGTTGGTCGTGCAGATCGGTCAATTTTCACAACAAAGACGGATTGCGACCGAAGCATTTATTCTATTCATTCCTCGTTTCGTTTGGGATGCTGCTGCTGCAGCTGCTTGTGCAGCTGGCGTCTGGTTTAGCAGATTTGGTAATGTCGGTCCTTGTTGACCGAACCAAATTTGAAGGCTAGGCCTATACGTAAGGTAAGGGATGGCGCATCTTTATGAGGCAACCTTATTACAGAAGCGCTAAGGTAAAGCACGCGTTGTAAGGGATGTGTGTTATCTGCCACTCGCATGTTTATCCGCGAACCAGGGCCTAAAATTAGGTGTTTTGGAACACAAAATGTGTAGGGTCTATAGTAGAAATTTGAAAGTGTATAGTAGACTACGATTTTGTGAAATGGCAGCAGGTGTGTAGTAAGGTTTTTGCCCCTGGACCTCGCTGGTTAGCTAGTTACACTATTGCATGGTTTACCCGTCCGAAGACGGTCACCCATCCAAGTACTAACCGGGCCCGATGTTGATCAACTTTATTGATCAGACCATGCCGTTAACCATTACACGTGCTTCCTCACTTGGTTAGAAGACCCGTGGTGTCAGCGGCCCTGTATAGGCCTAAGGCCTATTCCGTAAACACATGCAAATTCTACTTTTTATTAGGCTGCATCGAATGCATGACGTGCTGACTATTATTACCGATGTTCGCGGGGTCTGTCAGTTTGTCTGTCACGCGGCTTAAATCGGCGGCGGCGCGTAGTGTACGCCGCGTTCAGTGTGCGCGGGGTCATTCGGTGCAGCCTTTGCCAAATGCCTTTGGCCTCGGTTCAATTTATAGAGAGTTCTATACATATTAGGCCTAAATGAAGCTCGGTGCTCATGATTTTATGCGACCCTCCGTGGCAGAGGCCATATTATAGATGATAGCCTTTGTCAGGCCTACCCTATCTGTTTTTCAGTCAATTTGTTACGTGCCTGTCGCTAACAAGCTCGGGATCACGAGATCACGATAGGCCTATCGCATATCGGCAATGCTGTTGAGTTGCTAATGGACTGCTGCTGTTGGCTTGTACGGTAATCTCACACAACAATGATAAGCATTAAAAAAGTTTTTTGCACATAGGGCGGCATATTGCATCAGCCGTGATTTGTTGATCGCACGTCGCAAAGCGTTATCGATTATACATGTAGATGGTACTCTGTTGCCATGCACTGCTGCATATTTCAGTTGTGCCACCACACTAGTGCGTTGTGCGACCTATGTCGCTGGACCACCGACGTTGATGATATGCAACAGTATTTTGAGCTTCAGAATACCACTGCTCACACGAGCAATATAACACATACGGCGAGTAATGCCGCGGCAGTCGCCGAACATAATATTGTCAAGTCGCATATGTGCCGCGTCACCTGTCTGGGACTACATAGTGGCATGTCACGTACGTTCGGAGGCTGAGAATGGCGTGATGGATGGTGGTCGTAGCGTCGCATCAGCAGCAGCAGCGCCGTGTACGGACCACACATCACAGCATCACTCTCTCAGCTGATCCACTAGAAGCGTCACGTCGGCTAGTCCGCATCGCCGTGCAGCAGACTGAAACAACACCAACGGACACTATCGCTGATACAGTCTCTGACCGTGTCTAATGACCAGCGCCAGGCGTGCACCGCTTACACATCATGGACATCTAGTGCTGTACAAGCTCTCTGAACTAGAGATCATTAGGTACCGTGTCACAGCTTTTCACATAACCTATCATGTTCCTACTTTCTCACCACTGTATCAGTCACTATCATTATTAACACATCTATAGGTATGCATGTCTTTCAACGGTATCCGAGCTGCTTCACATTCTGTAACTGTTTTTCTCGTCATGTGGAAGAAATTAAACCGCATAGGCCTACACTATGATACACTTGGCACTGCAGGAATAACTCGACGTTACAACAACTTCTAGTCTGCAGTGCCGAAATAAGAAGCTGATAAACCGCCCGACTCTTGTGCACACCATGCTGTGCTATCAAGAGCCGCCCTTTGGTGTAGGACTGCTATTTATTGGCCTGGTTTTCCGACTTTTACTTTTACCTCTCTCATTTGACGCCCTCGATGAGGTGGATCCCCTCGAGATGTCGGATTCATATTTGGTGTGAGAAAACTAGAATGGCTGGGCTACAATCTGCTGAGGGCGCATGATGATCGACTTTTGTCGTCTGAGCACAATACATCAACGTAACAGACAGACAGCCACGTCGCCATAGCAAAGACAGTGCCAACACACTGCGTCGGGCGGCAAAAATTGAAAGTGGTTTGCAGTACTGCTCCACGAAGTGGTATTGCGCATGCAGCTATAGCTATACAGTAGGCCAATATACATTCGCAAAATAAAATGAAATCAAAGCTATAATACATGCTATGCGAGACACGAACAAGTTGTGTGGCTTGCATAAGTTCATCATCCGAAATGGCCTATATTGCACACACTGCAAGCTTTCTAGCAGATCACAGTAGGCCACGTAAGGTTTCCATGGAGATGAATATCGCTTTGTAATAATAAGCTTTGTAATTGTTTGGACTCTGTTATTTTCCGAATCCAATTCCAATCTGTTATCTCTCAGTCTCGTCTAAAGTTCAGGCAGCGTTTAGAGCGTTCTCTTATTTTCTTCTTTGTTGTTCTTTTGCAAAGCTGCTAAGGCGGAACCATCTGCGTGTTGCATGCACTGCTTCTTGATGACCGGGAAATAACTGATATCACAGTATTCAAAAGGCAACCTAATAAATGTGTTTTACTTCAAAGAGCGTTTTCTTATACGACTTACATTTAGACCTATACTGTGACTTAAGACGGCCATGTAGCTCATCAACTGCATCATGTCAGTGATGAAATATTTAGAAGTTTTAAAATATTTTCTATAGCATTTTGTGACAGCAGTAAGTTTAAGAGAGAGTTAGTGCTGATATCTAAGCTTCTAAACTTCTGTGCAGTTTAACAGATGTATGCGAACATACGTCGCTGTTGATCATTCACGTGGTCTTTTTAACTTTTTGTTCTCGCGTTTTTACGTAGGCCTACTATAAGCACTGTCTCTGATTGAGAAGGCAGAAAACCAGCATGTGGTGCGCCGCCGTCCCGTTATCCACAGACAACGGACACAAAGCCACTCGGTCGCTCATTGTCAATCGCTGGCATCATCTCCCGTCATTCAAGTACTTCTGTACAGTCTATGTTTACCGGTAAACAGGATTATATCTGCAGATAAGCTTACGTCACAGACAGACTGCCAGCATGACGACGTTAGTCAGCGTCTGTGGATTAGGCCTACTGTACACGCCAGCAGCGTGTGAGTGCACGCGTGGATTGTCATTGTTTGTCAAGGCAGCCTATCCATATAGGTGCTCCTAGTTCTCTTCATCAGATAATTCACTTTGTCCATATGTCCGACAGTAGTTATTGGGCACATTAATACAACCTCTACCTTTAGTTATCGCTGTAGTCTATGTTTTAATGCCAGTCTAGTTTTAGGCTGAGTTGTCTGAGTTCTAAAATCGTCCGATGTGCATGTTGTCGGCGATTATTGAGTTTGATCGTTGCAACTTTATTAATTGATTTGAAAAAATACGCATGTAGTGCATTACTATTAGACAACGTCAATATCCCAGCAATACAAAGTATAAATTTGTGTGTCCTTTCATCAGCTGTCCGTCTGTCAGCATTTACATTAACAGCCAGCGCACTGGCGGGCCAGTCTATGCAGCAGCCGTTCTTAGCCTGGACACCATTTTGCTAAGGATGCTATTTTCTTCCATCTTCTCCTTTCTTCATGTTCCATTTTCCAACAAAATTTGCACTCGTTTCTCCTATTTGAAAACAAAAGTGATCGAAGTGAAGCTACATTACACAATGTGTTAACAGGCCTCAATTTGTCGTCGATTACTTTGTTTAGTCATCTGACGTTCGGACTCTGAAGTAAAGCATGTTTGCGTATTTTGACCCGTCGACTCTTCACTGATTTTCGTCGTATCTGTAGCAGTATTATTTGCCAGGGTAAGCAGCTAGTTCTCTGTTTTTTTTTGTAAATTCTACATAACTGAAGCTAATGGCGATTCTTTACGTAAAATTACTCATACTGGGTCACATTAGTTGGAGTTATTTGAAAGTATATCGAAGGTCCGGTACTTACGGTGTCTAGGCTCTGCCGTTTTTGCATTGGTCTGTAAATTGGCATATTTTATGCTGTCTGCTTCAGTAACGCAGTGAATATTGCTGCAGGAATATAAATATAGTAGCATTTTCGCTGAGTACCTCCTGCGATGTGCGAGAAAGCTGCATACGTGTGATGTAGTGATAAAACTCGCCAAGATCTCATTTTCCCGGCCATCTGTTGGTCCTCCGTCTTAGTCTTGTAGTCCTATTTGATCGTCGCATCCGCCGGCGGCGACTCGTCAACAATCAGATGCGTGTTCGCAATTTCCTGCCCTGTCTGCACCCGGGTGGCCTGTAGACGTAATTACATCTGTACATTACACGCTCATCGCATCACAGCACTTGCTGCTGTCAGCTAGTCTGTTGCGTCGCAAATTCGTTTCAGACTGAGTGACTGCTCCGGCCTTATTAGCTGCTTTGCTCTACAACGGACGCGATTTTAAATTAAAAACAAGTCTGACTCAGAGCTTCACGTGTCCCCCGTCTCGAATAGTAGCTTCATCTAAAGTGGCCCTGTACATTAGATAGGCGAAGGACAATATCGAATGAAATTCTAGTCTTTTGGCCTAAATGTCGCATGAAAAGCGCCCAACTCCGATAGCGCCGATACAGTCCACGTATGTAAGTTGTTACTTTTTAGGCTGCATCGAATGTATGAGATGCAGACTACTGCTACCAATGTTTCTGTCTGTCAGTCAGTCTGTCTGTCTGTCACGCGGCTTTACTGTGCAGAAACCGCTGAATGGATTGAGGTCCTGTTTGGGAAAGACTCTTTGGGTCTCAAGGAACGCTGTGTTAGATTATATAACACAACGTTTCTTGGGCCCCAAACTTAGGTTGGGGTCCCTGTCCCCCATTGCGAGGCGCATTTGATAGGCCTATTCGATGCAGCTTTTGCCAAATTACTCTGGCCTCTTGTTTCAAAGAGTTGTAGCTCCAGTAAATTGTTTATAGGTGATCTAGCGTTTTCTTCACCTGCAGTCGTGTTTTTAATCACACATACAGGATATATATGTTTTATTTCAACGAGCTCATTGACATGATGGTGCTCGGATCGTTGACAAGATACTGAGCTATTTCATGCGCATCAGTCTTGAGATGTCAATATAGTCTCTACGTGACCACTTGACCACTGGCCAGTTGACCAGTCGATATGACCGTCTGACGTCGTCAATCGATGTGCCACTAATGAACTGTTTTAGTCTACTGTAGGCCAGGCCTATCTGTCCTATACATTGTGTCTCAAAAAACTTCCTCTTTTGTAATCGGCTCTAACTTTGCCAAACCTTAACCTGCTGACATAACTAAAGAGTGCGAAATTTTCTACAAAATGTCAATATTTTCCCCATCACACCGTAAGTGTGTTGCTGCTCTATATTGCGTAATCAAAAGCTCAAATTTGCTGAAAATCTGAAGGAAATTGCAAATGAAATTAGTTCTTTTTAGCCTAGTTATATCTTTTCCCTTTTATTGCATTTTGCTTACCGGTACTTATTTATTACTAATTTGCTTACTACTTCAGTTTTTGATTCGTGTTACATGTTCTTTAAAATAGCAGACTGTTTTATGTAAACCGGCCTAAATGTTAACAGCGCCCTGCATACCAGACACGCGACTCTGTACGACGATCTCTTGCGCGTGTTACACCTCTTTCATTGAGGGGCGACTGAAAACACGGGAGTGGAAAACAGAAGAGGGTCAAAAATTGGTGGTGGTGGAAAACACATAAGTGGAATATTCGGGAAAAAATTACAGGGTTGGAAAACGAAAGAGGACGAGTTATGGAAAGCCGAAATAACTCTTTAGCATTCGACAGTCACCTATATTATAATGCAACAAGTTGTTGCTATAGTTAACATATGTGCATGAAAATTATGACTGAACGCATTGACAGAGATACAATATAGCACGCGTTTGCTCTTGAACACTGAAAACAGTATGCATATAATGAAAGTAAAATGTCCGTACATACAGATATTACCGACACAATCGCGTGACAGTTAAACGGCGACAGTTCACCGGGCGACAAACCGCAGCGACAGACAACATTAGTAACTGCGGGTCAACACAAAAACCGCGTTTGTTTGGCGTTCCATAGTCGGTTCTTTCTCCTCCCGATATTTCCACTCCCGCCTTTTCCACTCCCACGTTTTCAGCGCTTCCTCATTGAGGTTTGAGCCGTTTGGTACGACAGATCTAGTCGAATGAAATTGGTCTTACCTGCACAGTGTCGTGTGCATGGTGTTCAGGGAATGCCATAATCACACTGTCAGTGCCTGCAGCGCACAACGCTTAGAGCTGATTTAACTACAACAAGGTGTTGGTTGTCATACAATATTAACGGAGAATGGACACACCACAGCTCGCTAAACCCGGCTTTACGCAGTTTTTATAGGCCTATAAACGAAAAAACTAAAAGAATGAATTGCTGAATAAATTATGTCTACATGAAAGCGGAGCTGTCGTTGAGAACTAGAAAGCAATTCATGTAAGCTTGCCAGAGTCTGATATAGGCCTATCCAGACAAGCAGACCTCTTTTTAATAGTGTATACTATAGGCTTATGCCTATGCTCTGAGTCTCTGGATGCCTCTGTGTAGATGAAGCGTAGACGACGCGATGCTATACAGTATACTGTGATAGGCAGTTTGGCTTACGTCCAAAACGTATTTAGTGATCAGAGACCAGAAGAGAAAACAACAGAAAATACCAACGAGCATGAAAGAGACGTACGGCCTAAAGCATGTCACACTCTTCGTTCCAAGACGGCTTAACAGCGTCACGTATGTACGTGAAAGTAAGCGGACTTCACAGAGAGCGCACAACACGTTTGCGTTGTGCATCAAGCGTCTGCCGAGACACACACAGAGTTAGTTGTCTAATGATATCGTATGGCATTACATTACATCTGATGTGTGGTCTATCCTGAATGTCCAGTCACCAGCGTCATCTCACGTATTGTGTTAATGGACATCAGCTGTCACCTAGTATCTAACGTCATCGGCATAAGTCTGCTGATAAAACATTTTCACACCATCACACATATACGTTGCAGTTGTAAGTTTCTTTAACTTTTAGCAACTTGGCTACGTCAAAAGTTATGTTTTGCGGCTAATGACAGGTCGAGTGACCCAACCAAGCAGTCGATTCTAGGAGCTGAAAATGTTTACGCTTCGAGAGCTAAGTGCTGTGAACAAAATGATTCTCTGTTTGTGTTTCGCCTGTTGACGTTTCGCTGTCTCAGGTGACGTATGACGTGTACAGCTAACAATGATAAATCACGGCGCACAGACACATATTTACCGCTCGTAGTTAGGCTACACATCGGCGACTCCGTGCCCATTCTACATCAGAGAACATGTATAAAACAGTAAGTAAGTAAGTATGCGTACAATAGAGGCAAAATCACTGCACTTACGCAATTCACCACGTTTATAATAATAATAATAATAATAATAACACAAAATTTGTAAAGCGCTGTGTTGCCGTGGCTTCAGAGGCGCATCAACTATGGTGTTACTATCAACAATGGTGTTATTTTTAGGCTGGCAAATGTCACAGAATATCGTAATGTCACAACTGGTCGTGCCATGCCATTGCCACTCCGCGATCGGTGGATTATGTAGCATTTCGCAGGTTAGCTTCTTCCCAGTGGTGTAGCACTTCGCAGGTTACTTTGATGTTGCGTCGCCCGTTCCGGCCCGGCCAGGGGAGGTTGTAGACATGGGGGCGTGG
>Ga0126335_1000572_pt1 | contig 18050 bp, 11 predicted proteins | sample OlaspJWI45metaG_FD_108409 | JGI IMG/M metagenome (GOLD analysis project Ga0126335, IMG submission 108409) | Marine gutless worms symbiont microbial communities from Oahu, Hawaii - Olavius sp. 1 OAHU.JWI-45 metaG | ecosystem: Host-associated > Annelida > Digestive system > Unclassified | place... | reverse complement strand
TATTATTATTATTTAAATTTCATTATTTATTATTACTATTATTGTTGTTGCTGCTGTTATAAATTACTAAAATCACAATTCTCGACATTTGCTAGCATCAGCTTCTGTTCGCAGAACATTCTTGTCGAGCATTCAACAAGCGATGATCGTTTAACTCACCTTGAAATTCGCGTCTTCATTATTCAGCGGTGTCCACGTGCTGTTCAAGCGATTTGTTGTCAATTTCGCCATTCACCGCAACTAAGTGAAACGGTAGACTTTAACTGAATTAAAATCACAGTTACTTCATTTTAAGTACGATCATTCACTATTATCGCATTTACACCGATTCCACATTCCTATCATTCTATGTCACATCGCCATGTTGCCATGTACGCCATGACCATAGTAACGTGCACCTGGGGCGTAACGTAACGTACCGCATATCAGAGATGTAGTGCTTGGTACTCGTAGTACTCGTACTCGTGGGCGATGTACTCTTAACAATCGTATAGCAATTTTCTATAAATTTAATCGCACTTGTAAGTTGTTCATAAGTGGCCAGTAGATTGTAGACGCAGACTCTGCAGCTATGGCCTATAGACTATAGACTATAGCTGCAGAGTCTGCGTCTCCAGTCTATAGAGCGTTTCACAGTCTGTTAAATACAGTGATGCCATCGTTATCTCACCCCCACTTTAGAAGCCAATTCACCTTTCGCCGGGAGTGGATCTGGAACAGATTTCCTCCTACGCACGTTATATCTTCACACCACCATAATTGCTCACCACTCGCCCTCAATCGCTGCAATTTGAAAGGTTTCACTCAGTGCAGATAGCCGTCTGTTATGGTCGTGTGTCCTGTAATAAACCTGTCGGCTCGGTTTAACTAAGTGTACGTATCTACAGCAATCTCTTTTAGCAGCTGATCCAGTCCCTGACATTTTTGGAGAGCCCTTAATGACTGTCGTAACTAGTAATCATCTACGGATGCGTTGCTAATAGCGATCGTAACAGCAACAGATTGCGGATATTGCATTAGTCTTAAATACATTTCAACTTACAAAACGTATAATGTGAGGATTAGGGATTTCACGGTTAACCGGTTAGTAAATTAACCGAAAATGGCGGACAAAATGACGGCGTGATAGTAGTAGTGATAAAACGCAACTTATAAAGCATCGTGTTTTCATTCATACTGCTTTTGAAACAATGTCTTGTCACATTGTAATTTGTAAAGGCATTCATGTACACCGATAAATTTCGATGATTATCTGCATCGGACCATCTCTAGCACTGAAATTAAACATTTCTAGCACCGACTGATATGATCGAATGACGTCCCCGTATGACCAGTTGGCGACAGTATTGGAGACGCTACCGCCGTCGGTTAATAGTTTCGGCTAACCGGTTAATAAATTAACCGAAAACAGCATCCCTAGTGAGGATAAAAATAGCAAAGCCACAAGTGAATACTGTCCACAGAGTAGTAAGCGAAATCTACTAGCTCAGTAATTTAACACTTGCACAGATCAGACTCCAACCGGCTTTTAAACCAAGCTTAGTTTTTAATGACCATTAACTTTGGGGCTTGACACCTTTTAATTATTTCATTTCATTAAATTATCTGTTGTTCAGATTCCAGACTTGCTCAGCATTTGCAACTTTTGCATCACTCTGTGATGTCAGTAACTGTGTACAGGGGCGGATCCAGAGGGCCCGCCCCCCATTTTTGGCAAAGTCAATTTTATGTTTTTACATTGTATACAATGTCTGAAAAAAATATTTCTAAAATTGAATTTTATAGAGGCCGAAATCCGAGGAGTTTTTAGAAGTGTGGGGATGTATGCGTGTGTGTGTGTGTGTGAATCGAAATCGTAGCCGCTACTGTTTTTTGTTCAGCAAAGGCCCAATTTTGAATGATATCCGAGGCCATTCTGATCCCAAAAATATATGCCAGATTGCAGGAAATCGCATCTTTTTAAAATTTTCTGGGGGAGGCCGCCTAGACCCCCCCGCACCTTCGGCGCTCGGTTCGGGGCTTCGCCCCCTTACGGGGCCTCACTTTCCAAAATTCCTGGATCCGCCCCTGGTGTATAATACAAATAAAAGATAATTTAATATTTAAATAAAACTAACACTACATTAAAGAAATTTAATCAAAAGTTATGTGAGAGTTTGATTCAGACCTCTAAGATACCAGGCAATATTAAATCCAAAAATTTCTCAACTGGCAAGTGATAAAAGCTGTGTTATTTACGAAGCCGAGACTACTTGCAGTGTTAATATACAAGTTTGTACCAAATAGTAAATGTCCAATTAACTCTTTAATTCTGTCAAAAATATGACCATCTAAAACAGTTCACAAAATATCTTAAATATATTCAAATAGTATTTACCGGTAATAATTCACTACTGAAATATTAGGCTTACGTAATAGGCAAAATACAATAAATTCATTAATTTTAAGAGAAATAAGCTGTAAAAACTTAAGATATTGTTAACTTTATTCACAAGCCACCAAGTTTTAGTAATGTTCAGTGTGGCATTTAGCCTACCCAATGTCCATAAACTTGCTCTTATGTACACCAATAAACACGGAGATAAGCAGTGTTTCTTGACATGAACTGCAATTAACTAGCTCAAAAAGTGGTCCTTGGCATCATTTTATTAACATTTTATTCAATTCTTCATCTAATTTGCTCCATACAAGTTGCACACAAAATGCACTAAACAAAGACACGAACAATATGGAAAGGTTTACAGGGTTTTGACAACTGCCTGTTTTAACAACAGAATACTGTTCTTTTGAAATAAATCCAAATAATAATAAAAACCAAGCAGAAGTTTATACAAAGAATCGTTTAATAGAATCCAAAAAGCAGTGCATACAACAAAATTGGCACTGTTCTTAACATAAACACTTCAGTTAGACTATACGAGCAGACGCAACACTCTATACAGAAATTTGAAACTAACGTACTGAAACCAAAATAAATCAAATTGTAAGACTAAATAACTCACATACTACTATGCAGCACGATATAAAACTGGTATTTTTCATTGTGACACCAAGTACAATTACTGCTACTGTGAATAAATCTTTAAGAAATATAGCAATACTCATTTTTTACATATTCTAAGCTTAAGCATAATACATAATGAAGACACAGATGATATTTACAAACATCTCAAAGTGCTCAATGCAAAACACTTCACTTAACTAACAAGATACTAAGATAAATTACACGAGTATAACTATCAAACAATGTCAATGGAGCAAGTGGCAACAGAGGAGCAAAACTTTATTCTGTTACAGTTTACGAATATGAAATGTTTTCTGCTGCCGAATCAGTTTACTGCACACACTGGCTGATGTGTACCATACCCATGTACTTAGTGCCAGCACCGCCAAGACAAAACTGCTGTCCTCGAAAGTGGCAAGCTGGCTTCCTGTTCAAACCATCTGCAACAATTAATTTGCATCAAACTTTACTGTACATGTTGCACTGTCATATGCCTATCAGGCAAATGGCAAAGGTACATCCACCATAAATGTCGAGCATCTATACCCTATTTCCCATAACAAGTACTGCAATAGGTTAGATGGACAGCTCAACAGATTGGCAGCAACATATAAATATGATCAAACTCTTAAAATTAACCAATTTACTCCCCAAAGGCAGTTGTTTCACAATGGGATGGCACACATAGTACAGCATCACTATGATTTACATTCACACTTGGCATAAGTCATTTTTTGCCTGGCTACCATACTTTTGGGCGAAATTTGTGGCTGATAATATTGGCAACCCTATTTTCACCTTCTGACCTGCAAAACAACAATTCTTACCCTGTGGTTGGTCATCACGGATCAAACGATATGTCTCTAGGTACTGACAGTATCGGAGAACAATACTTCCAAACTGTGACACATTAATGACCTTCATGGACAACACACTGTAGTCATCACTGATTATTTCAGCATCTGTTGAATCATATCCTGCCTACATACACCCAATAACGTAAGCCATTTAGACAAGTACAAGCAAAAAGTAAACTTGTCACACATTTTGTCAATGCATCATCTTCTCTTAAAATAACACCTGTAACATGAAGTTGACAAATGATGCTATGAATAAAAATAACATCAAATGCAGTACAAAATTATTTACATATTCAAGCTTACCTCAATATTTTTAACCAGCTGATAGAACTCATCAAGTGGTGCAACAAATGTAGAATTGAGAGGTAGAACGAAACAGTGACCCCGATAAAGATTGACAATTGCTGTCCATTTCTGTTCATAAACAATATTATTATTACATGCACATTTCACACAGACTGCTGTCGTTTAAAAAAGCCAAACAAACACAAAACAGTAAAAACAAAATTTCATCTACTTTATTCTTTCTTTGATTCTTCGCTCACTACACAGACTGTCATTTCTTAATAATTTTAAGATACGTTTGAAGCACTCTTGAGCTTGTTACTTAAAGCACTATATTAAGTCGGGACAAAAGCAAACAAACAAAATAAACCAAAAAAATTATAAATAGCAAAAAATAATAAATTACTAACAGTAGCCTAACGAAGTAGCAAAGTTCTTGAACACAGCTCGCCTAATACTGTACACAGAGTTGGCATACCTGTACTTTAACTCAAGTATTTTCTATTGCACAATGTGGACAACATGCTATTATATGCTGTGAGGAATATAAGGATTCTTAAGTTAAAATTTCCATTTAGACACATCTGACAGAAATGCTAATAGCAGTTCATTGCAGAAATATTGCAGAAGTTTAACAGATTCATATCGCCTATAATTAAAAATACATCTACAACAGTCATTCCAACAAATTGCAAGATCATTAATACAATATCTCAAGATATCATGTGACACCAAGTGCACTTAAAGCTAATGTGAATAAATCTTCAAGAAAAATAGCAATACTTGGAGAACACCTGTAACACAAAGTACTGTCAGTATCTAGAGACATAGACAAGTAAAACTATACAATAGATTAATAGATGCAAACAAAAGGCCATCACCACAGAGAATCTAACAAACTCATTTGCAGATTTACAGTTGCTCAGTATACTTTTGCACAAGACATAAAATTTCTGTTTAACATAATTTATATCGACATTCATGCACGATCTGCTTTTGAACATAACTCCTAAATATCTAATAACGGATACACAAGTTCATTGTCACCATAATAGTAATAATTATAGTAACCTAATCACAAAACGTTTTTAAAATAATGTTTGTGCAGAAAGTAAATATTGTAAACAGTACAAAAATAACCACAGAAAAAAAATCAATCAGTATCATAGTATGAACCGTTGGCCTAAAGCTGACAGCCTCTAGCTTCAAATCTGTAAGCAAAATACAAAGATTCATGCAATACCTAATGGCACAATATATTTAGCAACTATAAAATTGAGTATGTTAGACTCTCGTAAAAGCCACTTCTTGCTGGACTGTCATTAACTATACACTATGATGATAAGATTTTACAATGTTCAATATGAACATTGTTCATACAATAAAACTTAACACATCTTATAAATGAGGCAGTACAAACCAGCTGGAAATCATGCAGTATCTCAGCACGTTGTGCCTTCAACACTGGTGGCACATTTAACTTCTCGTAAGTCTTGTTGTGAATGTCAATTTCCACTTGCTGGTGGAATACTCCTTCCACCTTAAATGCTCTCTTCTCACCAGCAGCATTGTCTTTCCACGTGTGGTAGTGCATCGGGACCAATGCAATATATGGCTAAATAATGACCACATACAGCATACAAGATGAAGATACTCAAATTCTGTCAAAAATTATACATGTAGGTTATTAGAAGATGAACCATCCAAAACATAATTAAGCATTTTAATGTACAACAAATGCAATATATATACTACTACCAATGATATACATAAATGTCGTTAACAAATTATTATTCTGACCTTCAAAGGTTTGCTGCTGGACTTTCGGTACCAGAAGATGGTTATAAGTGAGGAGAAAACAACAAACACCACCAGCAGTACAACAAACCATGTAAGAACGCTCATCCTACGTCTATAAATCATTGTGGGTCGAACTGTTTTCACTTGATCATCATTTTCAGATGTCTACAAACATGACAGTAAAAGTCCCATAAAATGTCACAATGTAACAAACTGTATATTAACATTTGTCAAAATTCTCTGGCACCAATACATAAGTAAGTAAGAGGATTTCTAAAGAGCTAAATTCACATCAAAAAAGGTGGCAGGTTGATCCAGAGGCATGGGCCGGCGTCAGCAAAACTCCTGTCTGCAGCATCACACATCATGACATTAACTGACTGCAGTGCACATCGAATGGTCTATTAACAGGCAACCCACATGGGTTGTGAACTCAGCTGCCTGATAATGCGACATGGCACAAGTGCCAATAAAGCAAGCTAGGTGGTCTAATAGCTGATGTGGATCATCATCATCATCATCATTGTAACAGATAACTGCCTGGTTTACAAAATACATTAGAACAACCGTGCAGTATAATAGTCCACGGGTCAGTAAATTCAAAAAGAAATAATAACCAATATTAACTTCTAAAAACTAAAATTGGAAAAAAGCCATTCCGATATAAACTTATGATGACCTACAAAGATATAGCAATGTCAGAGTGACCTAGTCATTGGTGTGTGATCAGAGTTTGTCAGTAAGTCTGCATTCGAGATTACAGTTTCTGTCTTGCAGTTGATTTCCGACACCCTTGTTAGCAGACATAAACAGACAGACGCTGTTTGAACGGCTGAATACAACTAGCTCAGCTGCGTTATAGTAGCCAGCTTGCAGGTCATGTCAATTATATAATTTACATTAATAAAACTTTTAAACAAAAATTTCAATAAATATGCAAATATGTACAGCGTTTGGCGAGCCACTGCCATTGTTTACATTTCCAGGTGCGCAATACAGGTAAACAGGTGGGTCAAAATACCTGCAACGTGCCATGCATACGAACACGCAGCTTACACACCTCATCGTCGTCTGTCAGAACCACTGCTGGATCTTTGCTAAGGCTCTTAGTTTGCTCGTAATCTTCCGATTTATGCTTGTAAATCGTCATTATTGTAACCTGTAAATCAAAATCGTCACTCACTGAGTTGACACTGACACCAATATGCAAATCAGCAATAGCAGCTGATTCTCAGTCCATGGAAATGTTCTCACGTGTAACGTAACGTAGCAGCAGGTGAGCTGTCGTGTGTAGACTAACGAAGCAAAACGACGCGTTGCACTGGCACCAAATTATTTTAGGCCACATCGAATGCGTGAGATGCAGCCTATTGGAATCGATGATACTAGAGTCTCCGCGTCTGTCATTTTGTCAAAATACTGTCAGTCTGTTTGTCACGCGTGCGACTGTTCGGCGAGTGTTCGCCAGATGGCTCAACGATGCGGCCGTCGGCTGCGGTCGGCATTACAACATTACTGCACATAGCCACTTGTTTACCAAATAGGCTTTATAAGCCTGCTAGATGTACGCCGTAGAAGCTATGAAATGATTTTAAAAACCTGGACAATGGAGGTGAGTGGACAATAGTAATGTCATTTCATTATAGATTTTGGCCTGTTTATTCTGACGTATGACAAAATGACAGCAAGTCCGGTTTTACTGCACAGTTTAATTACGTCTATAACAGTACTAGGTCTAAGGCTTTAGTGCCCGGTTTGTAGCAGGCTTTTGGTAGAAATTTAAATCACAATAAACAGTGGAAATAGAGCTATGGCAGCAGCAATAGAACAACCAAATTGCCACGTTTTTATTTACAACTGGTACTTTTCTCTTCTGTGGTGTAATTTTATTTCAGTTTAGCCATATTGCGAATATTTTAGTCTAACGTGCATCGGTGGCGGTATCCCGGGTTATGACGTCCGTAATACAAAATACAGTTAAAAGACCGTAAAAGATCGTGCGACGGCGCGATGCGGAATTATAAAACCGGGCGGCGCAGCACATAACATAACGGTAAATCATCGTTAAACGTTGCATTATTGTGTCCGTCTAGTCTTTACCGAGAAGCTGGCATAGTTGCACGAGCGCCGACGACCGCGACCGATCGCCATGCAGTTGCCGATGGATCGTCGTGGATTTTGCTGGTTGGCGCGCTTTCGATGAATAAAACATGACGTCACGGCGACCCGGATATGGAATTAGTTGGTGTAACGACGGCGCCGACGTCGATAAATCACCTGGCCGTCGTGAACATCTTTGATATTGGCTTCGCCGAGGCGGCACGGCGCGCACGGTGTCATTTTGGCGCCATTTCGCAGCGCCAATTTCCGGCCGCGCTCGCGTCCCGTCGTTGTGCTGACATCACGCGAGCGGTGCCAGTGCGACGTGGATTCTTGTAAGAGCGACGGCGTGTGTGAGACGTCATCATCACGCTTCGACTGCTGTCCACAACGCCGCTCATGTACGCTCGCTCTGGCAATTCCGTCCTGCGTATTGTCAGAGCTGACGCGTGCGTGCTATGTCGCTGGTGACGTGTCGACGACGGCTGACGGAAATAAAATTAGATCGAATGGTGTAGATTTGTTCACAACGCTGGTGGACCTGTAACTGGATTGTTACCAGACGTACTTGATATTTCAGCATCTAACGCAATATTGAGGGCAGGAGTACTGTACGAGACGAAGTCACTGGGTTTCACAATGGGTTACGGTGTGATATGGAAACACACGAAGCTCTATTCACCAAAGATGGTAATACAAATACAACAAAAAATAAATATATAATATAACATAACTATATCATCCTCTTATAATGAACAAATTGTAACACACAAGAAATTTTCAACCTGAGCATATTTACATAGAAATTTATTTGTCCTTTTGTTACACAATCAAATACAGAGTCACAGTTAAAGTAAAATTCGCAATCGTTAATTACATCTTTAGATCTAATGTTAAAAATTTTTGCAAAACAAGTGTTAACCACAAACTGCAGGAAAGCAATATGATATTTTTTCATAGGACATGCCTCAGTGCCATAGAGCAATAATGCTAAACATTTCTTTTTGAACAACTCAATACGGTTTAACTTGTGTAATAATTAACGTGTTTGTCTCAACTATTCGCTGTATATTTTGATGACTCGTACTGTCAAACCCATGTAGCCATACTGATTCATTAATTAATTAAACAAAGAAATTGAGGCAGAAACGCAAACTCTTTGGAAGAAGTGAATAAATAATTTCTATTGCCAAGTTTCACGTCTTTCCTGTATATTTTGTATTATTTGTATTGGTAAATGCACTCTTTCCTTTTACCGTGAAATTTTGACTTTCAGTTACGATCGTGTATGAAGTGGGCAAATAAAAGAAGTGTTATGCTCTTTCTAATAAGGTTTGTATAGTTTACTGCCAGTTGAATTGGCTTTTATTTGTACCGAAATTGTTCGTAAACAACATCGGTTCCGCCGTTCACATACCCTGGACACAAACGTAAATATAGTCTTGTTTCGTCGTGCTGACTGGTGTTGTGCCAACATCTGCTGTTGACTGCAGTGAAATCAGCGAAGCGTGACGGGAGTTCGTTGACCCAGCGAGGCGTGGTGCGATGCCATACCGCACCGAATGCCTCACGCTAATTAGCATTATGTCGTACAACGTCGGAAACGCTTTTATGTTCATCACCGTTCACCCACTCACTCACTCACTGCAGACTACGGTCTGCAACAGATGTGTGTCCTGTGTCGTCTAGATGTCCTGGTTCCGACGTGTCGTTCATTGTGAGACAGATTGGTACCTGCCATTGGATTATATTGGTATTTAGTTACGAAAGTCAGGTTCGTGTCCGAAATGAACTGTTATGTGTCGAGTGAGATGTAAAACTTTACTTACTGTACTCTACTGTGGAGTCGGTAAAAGTAGAAACTAGCGATTCCTCAGCAATGTAAGATAGCGCCAAAAGCGCAGAAACGCCACAAAGCGCCGGTGTAAATCGCTCTATCTGCATGGTACCGCACTGCGGGGGGGGGGGCAACTTCGAAGGACATGCCGTGCGTGTACGTCAAATGGCTACTGCGTGATTGTGTCGTGAAACGTTTTTTGGCGTACTTTAACAGAAGATAAGAAATCCAATGGGCATGGGTATCATATGCAAGTTCCGAGAGATTGTGAAGTATTCACATACGGATAGACAGACAGACGAACTGTACAAAAACTACTAGTTTTCCCTTTCCAGCACCACCTAAGCGGCGTGTTCTATGAGACGTTGTCGTAACATAGATATGGACAGACGGCAGACTTCCACAGTCCACACAGTGGGCCCATGGAATGCGAATCACTAATTATACTTTATATTAGTGTAGCTTATTCAGTTCCCTATAGTTTTCGAGTTTTTAAGGTTAGGGTTAGAGTTAGGGTTAGTAATAGTGTTAGGGTGAGTGTTTTTTTTATTTTACTGCACAAAACTTGTGCTTGGTTTACGTTAAAACAGTACATAATTGCGATCAACGTTGAAATTTTCACGGAAGATGACACCAGTCATCATTACCATGTACCAAATCGTACTACGATTCTACCCGGAGATAAAGAAAACTGCCCCATGCTTCCCTATGTGGGCTTGCTGTAGGACGCCGCTAATGTCAGCGGCGGTAAAATACCGTTGTTGACGGCGAGACGCCACTTGATGGTACACGACAATCCCTGATGTCAGTCACCTACTGTCACCTACTGTACTTGACGTTGTCCGTGATATAATTATCCACGGCGCTGAATAACTAACAAATAGCTGGCAATAACTTAAACGGCCTATAATTGCACGATATTTATACAAATTTCATGTCTGTATGCAAGGTGGCAAACAAGTTTCAGTCATCTGAGCATGTTTGTTGCGTATTTGAACACAGACAACTGTACAGAATTGACTATAAAGTGCACAAAATGGAAAAACTCTAATCGAGGATAAATATCAATCATACAGTCGCCTATAGTAATTGCACTCTTCCATATCTTCACGTGCGTTGCGTATCTAAAATGTAGCGCGTTCTATACAGCGAATAAACTCTTCAAGCTTTGATACCGTAGGCTATTCGAGAGAGCTTATATTCTTTCGTGGAAAAACGTGTAAATAATGTTAACGGTGACTGGAAAACGTATACTGAAACTGCGGCCTATACTATTCATTCGAGCATCGTTATGGAGGTATACGAGCACCGTATGCCGACCGACCGACATCCGCTGAGTCCGGACGGACAATATAATCCGAGCGAACAGAGTTTCGTGTATCTAATGCTGAAAGCACGATAGGCCTACTTGACGATGGTCTCTAGCTCAGTGGCTCGGTGCTTAACATCAATCCTTGTTACGCGCTTCCCAACTATTGACGACTTGCTGCAGCAGCAGCCTCCGCCGCTAATGTCCCGAGCATCTTTGCGCTCTTCAATATTTAAGCGGCGCAAATAGATTCGCGAGCGATTTATTGGCGCTTTAACTGCCGAGACGCGATTGATATAAACGACAACCTACACTTAGCGACGGAGAGCGTCAGTCGCCGCTGCGTTCATGAAGCCGTTAGGTTGTTGTATACTACTCAAGCCACGAAAACATTATCATCATCGTTATCATCCATCAACAGACATCATAACCACAACTGCTGTAATTGTTCGCTCGTAGTCCACTAATTGCCTGGTAAAAATTTGCGGTTGTAATAAAACCGTAATCTGGTACTGTTAACGAAAAACGACCTACGTTTTACTATTTCAGCGCTAAATTATAAATTAGCAGCTGAGGAATAATACTGTAATTTTACAATATACATACAAGCAGTTCTCGAGTGGATGCGTTGCAACTGATATGGTGAAAAAGAGTAAGTCTACATGCAGTTCAATCAGGAATGCGGTGTTGTAACTTTGTAGCGTTGTTTTAAGTCGACTGAAAAATACAGGACGTGAAATTGCAAGACACGAAACACTTTAGCGCAACAGATAATCTCTCCCTTTCTACCATTACCATGTGAATATCAGCAAGACAGATTGGGCAGTCATTACCGATAGCAACAAGTCTGTCTATGCAAGCGGAGTAGAGACAAGCATGACCACACAGAACCAATGTGACTCCTTTACGCAGCGCTATGGAGCACACATCGCAACGGTCACCAGCATGTGCTGGTGATGATGACGCGGAGGGCGGAGACGCGGTCGCTTACTGATCGTCATCGTTGTCTTCATCGCTGGTGGAAGCGTCGTACGGTCGTCGCGCGGCTGCAGAGCATCTGTGCGCGCGCCGACACCGACTCACGGCGTGGATTGTTAAATACGACGTGTGTTCCGTCTGTGAACAATAACAGTATGTGTTGTACGACTTGTATTCTCTAGCCTGCGTACTGTTTGTCGCACTTGTAGGCTGAAACCGACGACGGTGTCGTTAACAGCTACAAGGACACACTGTTTGTACAACGACCGCCAAATGCTGTCATAAATTGCACAATCAAGAGTTTTATATTAGGCTACCCTCTAAAGCGTCGTGTCCACTGCGCTGTGCGATGCGTTGTGTGGCAACTGGCGAGTGCCATCGACTCCCCGCTGGAGCGGGTTCAACAGTGGCGACTGGCGAGTTTATTCAATTAAGACGTGTGGCGTGAGGTAGGCGTACAATGCAGTGTTTCAATTTGATGTCCGGCATTTTCAGAGCCGCGTTGTTTTCTGCGCATTATGCAATCGACCGTGGCCGATTGACTTAGCAACCATGCTGTCTTATGAGCAAAATCATCAAACTTTACTTTACAGTTAGTCACTGTTATAGGCAAAATAAGAAAGACGGGTGCCGACTTTGTCGGAATGGTGTGTGGCCAACACTAGCAGCAAGTGTCGGCGTGTGTACCGTGATGACGACGTCTTTGTGCCAAGTCACGTGCTTTGCTGACATCTAGCGGCACCAAATGACATCACTGCGTCACGCTCCTCACACACTATCACACTCACAGGCCTGTAATGACTGGACACACGTGCAACATGCAGCTTCTTTGAGTGAGCGCAGACAACGAACAGATTCACGGTCAGACATTAATCACTCTCAGCCGTAAATGCTGAGACAAGAAAAAGGTGATACAATAATACAATACAATACAGCGGGCTACATCATGTATGTTAAATTTGAAATTTAAGAACGATCTTGTTACTCAAGTTTATATTTACTAATATTAAAATTAAAATTTAGTTCCTTTATTTTGTTAAACAATATCTGATCAGAACAAATATGTAGGCCTAAGCTAATTCAAAATTTCAGTTAGCCTGTGTGCCAGATGTTGAAGGAATGCCTTTATCAATAATGAAATATTTGTTCTTGTATTAAAAATCACCAAAAAATTAAAATTTGTGATTATTTTTGTGGACAGCATACTACATACTAACAAATTCAAGCTAAGCTGTTTGTTTTGTCGTAAGTCGGTATGTACATTGTGTACAACCTGTGTGTATTATATGACTCGCAAGATCGTTATAGTGCGAATACATTAATTAGAAGAGAAACTATTTGTTAGTCAACAGTCTGTGCTACGTCGTTGGCGGCGATCAGCGTGGGAAAGCGGTCGAAAAGAGGACGCAGAGAAGGTGCGGTGGCCATAAAGACACCGGGAACATCTATTGTCATTGATCGGCAGAAAGAGCTAACAGCTACTGACCGATTATAGTAAAGATCGTTAGCTAATAGGTCGAAACTGGCCGGCCATGAGACCTACGCTCAGATTGTCGTTCCCATCGCGTCACAAGTGTGCAAACTTTCAGTCTAGCTGTCCAAACTGTTTTATTTCTGACATTCAGTCTAGACAAAATTAACAGTTAGCTTGGTCATTTCAGACTCTCAGACAATTAGTTTGGTTAGCTCACAGGGTACGGCTGCTCCAAGGCAATCATCATCATCGTACGTCAGATTGTGACATAAGTAGCCAGCAGCAGCAGCCAATTAGAGTTATGCGGACCAAGTGTCTATAAAGAAACCTATCTTCTTGCATCTGTAGTTTTCTGCTCGATTTCTACTACCACTTTTATATATGCATGGTGTGACGTTCGCTAGCTTCCAGTCTAGTGGAACTTTAGCTTCAGCCATGGATCTATTAAACAGCAAATTGACGGGAGCTGAAATTTTAGGATAAATTGTTTTTAAAAATCCGGATGACATATTATGTACACCGGGTGATTTGTCTTCTCGTAGTCGAGAAAGTCTTTTCCTGGTATCACCTTCGGATATAATCTTGATGTTCTTCAGTTTGTCAGTATCACTTCCAGAGTACATGCTGACAGGTTGGTTATTTCAGGCTTTCTTGACTTTTGCGTGTAAGTTCATTTCACTTTGAGTTAACATATAATTTTACTATCAGGTTTTATGTTGCCATAATTAGCCAATTTGTAAATTTACTGACGATAATATATAATATGTAAATTAGTTTTAAAGAAGTCGAATTATGCAAGTAGGCTACAGTACGACACCGCCGGAACTAAGAAATTTGGAAAGCCACGCAGTACCGATTATCAGAGCAAAACCGAAGTCGGCAAAGTAAGATCGCAGGGCCGTTGCAGAGATTAATGATCGTCATCACTTGTGATAGATGCGTCATATCAACACAAATTTGGCGACGTTCGCATACGAAATGACGGCAGGCGGCTGGCGCGCTTTATGGAAGCAATAGAGTCGGGTCGGCAATGACTGATGGCCAATAATGATGCCCACTGCCCGGCTAATGCTGTGTGGATTATGGATACAGCAGTCGCCGGCGTCGGTCGGTTGCTGAAACAATGTCTGCCAGTCAGCGCCGGGCGCAACCAATCAGCGTCGTGCTCGGCGATGACGTGAGTGACGTCACGCAGCGGTAGGTGTAATTGTCGCCGGCGCCTGCTGACTGGATGAGAGGCGATCAGGTGCGCGGGCCGGCGCCGAGAACTTCCGTTTAACTGACTGCAGGACGCATGTTGTCTCAGTCGACGTGTTACGCTGTCGATGACAACGATTGAATCAAGCGACGCCAAGTTGACGTGCGTGTAACTTGGCGAAACTTGTATACGTACATATGACGACAGCGTCATGGACATAACCGACTGAATACCAGTCTGAACAAAGAAACAAGCGGACAGTTATCGTAAGATGACTTTTATACAATAGTGCATTATCACAGTCACAAGATCATTTCTGTTTCAGTGACGCAAGAGCAGAGACTGTCAACAAGTAGCGTCAAGTTATAGCATAATATCTGCAGAAACAACAGACATTTCGGATTTTGCGAGAATTGAGCATGCTTATCGACTAAAATCGGGAGAGAATTTACGTTAATATTCGTCTCAGTGAGCTTGTATAAATCAACTAACAGTTGACCGTATCTGTAATAGTTCGTCGTTGTTCAGACCAGCAATGAATTTATAACGAAGTACATAAGTTTTCAGGACTATCCTCGATTTTGACGCTTAACCTGCAGCTGAGACGCCAGTGACATGTTTTCGAACGTCCGTCTAGGTCTGTCAGAAGTTTATCCTCAAACTGCCGCTGATCAGTATCATCATGGGGCGAGTAATGCTCCTCCAGCAGCACCGCAAGATGCGTTCCAGACGTCGGCATACTGTGTCCTGCCATACCATCAACGTCAGCGTCAGCATGTCGACCCACAGCGACCATCAAGACAGCTGGCAGGCGTCGACGACGGGAGCCTTCGACCGACATGTGTGGCCGGCACCACTCGGCGAACTTTCCACCATCACGGTGCCAGTGCCGGCTTCTTTCCGTACCTCAGGACAACGACGGTGGCAGCGGCGGCCGCGTTCAGCGCCGGCTTGAAGCAGGAACTATTCTGTCAGTGGATCGACACGTCGTACGCGGCTCTGACGTCGCTGCCGCTGACGCCAATCATGTGTCGCCGATCGTTTGCCACCATGTACGAGTTGGTAACGCACATTAGCGTCGAGCACGTCGGTGCCGGGTCGGGCAGCAGCGAGCAGACCAACTATGTCTGTCTATGGCGCAACTGCGGCCGTCAACTGCGACCGTTCAAAGCCAAGTACAAACTCGTCAACCACATCCGCGTTCACACCGGAGAAAAGCCGTTTCCGTGTCTGTTTCCCGGCTGCGGCAAAGTGTTTGCTCGCAGCGAAAATCTCAAGATTCACAAGCGCACGCACACAGGTCAGTCTTTCCTTTCATTTACTTACTTATATGAATGTCAATACAGCGAATTTCATCGTATCGATATCGCATTAGATTTCTTCTACATCATCGTAGAATTCCGCTTTCATTTCGTATGAGAGGCGAGTTTCGCGAAGCTTTCTTTGCCACAAATCTTAGGCCAGTGAAACTAAAACAGTTGCTTATAATAGTAACAGACTTCGGCGGCGATTTCTCGAAGCTATAGAATAGGTTTACTGAAGACTGACAGAATTCATTTGATTGACATTCTGCAGTTATGTATTGACGATGTTGGTAGGCTCTCTTTTAGCTTTAAACGACACAGGTAGGCTAAACCATGTAGCCTATCAGGTTACGTTCTATTGGACCATGCTAAGAACGACATAGTATAAAATTATGTTCATAAGATGGGCGATATTCATACGATGATCAAGACCTGATGTTGTTATTAGGCCGCATCGAATGCATGAGATTCGGGCTACTGCGATCGATAATTCCGTAGCATGGACGTCTGTCTGTCAGTCTGTCTCTCAATCTCTATGTTTATCTGTTACGCGGGCGACTGTTCTTACTCAGTTTCCAGATGGCGCCACTTTGATGCGGCCAATTACTACATTACCGTAGCTACTTGTTTGATTGCTGGGGCGCAGGGAATTCTATGCATCCTGATCCTGTTTACTGCAGGTGAGAAGCCGTTTCGTTGCGAGTTTGTCGGTTGTGAACGTCGTTTCGCCAACAGTTCTGACCGCAAGAAACATTCCCACGTCCACACAAGTGACAAGCCATACAACTGTCGCTATGCGGGCTGCGACAAAGCCTACACGCATCCGTCGTCGTTACGCAAGCACATCAAGTCGCACGGTCGTCAGCAGGCGTCAGTCGTCGCACAAACGTCGTCGTCGTCACCACCACTGCGTCAGACGGTCGTCCCTGACGTGGTCGTGACAGTGTCAGACACTAGCAAAGCCTCGCCCAACTACCACGATCCGCGACGCTCGTCTCACTCCATTGACAACGCCGACTCTACTAGCGCCTACGAACCGCGCGAATTTAGACGCCGTGTGGACCTGCTTGCTAAGTCACCGGAAACGGAAATGGTTGGGGCGATACTTGTACGCGACCGGCACTCGTTGGCGGTGTCGTCGTCGACGTCGACGGCGACCGAGCGGCGGCTGGCAGACCATCACGACCGCTACGGACCGGCTCTGGACAGCGCGGAGCCATCAAACTACGATGACGATCGGTTCAGGTCAAATTTAATGGATTTTCGATGTCATCGTAACATGTCCGCTCTGCAGCAGTTAGAGCCGACGCCGCCCGGTGGACTGAGTGAGTGGTACTTTAACTGTCACCATAACGGTGGAGGTCAAGCAGGCGGCGTGCAGCCTGACCGGTTTACTCTGTGTTCAATGCCTGGACTCCAACCGGTCATAGCCGCTCAGTACTGATAGCCTCCGACCGAGCCGCACAACGCGCCGTCGCTGTTTGTCAGTATTAGGCTACTTTCTTTGTATTGATCAGTAGCCGTTGTAAGGTGGCGGGACCGTGAAAGATGCTTGTCATGCTAAAAGTGCTAAATGTTACTGTAGCTTTAGCCATCGACTTACATTTTTGAAAATAATATTAGTCTTCCTTTAACGAGTAGCCCGCAGAACCACTTCTCTCTTGTCGACTTTTCAGTAAGGTATCGGTAGGCCTACTATAATTGATTAAACTGTATGATCGAAGTCTTTCGTTGCGTGAAACGACGTGCCCATTTGGTTTTCGCGTCTTTATGAATGTAGTGAGTGAGTGAGTGAGCAGAGGTTTAACGTCCCACTCGACACTTTATAGGTCATTTCGGGGACGATTTTTACAGGCCATATGACCCAACCAACAGCGTCAAAGCACTGAAGGAAGCCAGTT
>Ga0126335_1000571_pt1 | contig 18052 bp, 17 predicted proteins | sample OlaspJWI45metaG_FD_108409 | JGI IMG/M metagenome (GOLD analysis project Ga0126335, IMG submission 108409) | Marine gutless worms symbiont microbial communities from Oahu, Hawaii - Olavius sp. 1 OAHU.JWI-45 metaG | ecosystem: Host-associated > Annelida > Digestive system > Unclassified | place... | reverse complement strand
AGACATACATTTCATCTACACCTCAAAGAATGTGAGTTCAGATTTAATCACCGAGAAGGAAATCTCTATGGTACAACACTGACGCTGCTCAGAGAAAATCCACTCTAAAGTTATCTAGACCCAAATTTATTATCGATAAGACCATGATTTTTGTATCAATCCCAAACGACTATATCCATCAATAGTCAGTTGACAGACTACTAGTTCTTTTTGATCGCTGGCGTGGTGATATGAGTTGTACAGATCCAAAGTTAACGACAAACGAGGAATGTCGCTTCTGTATGTCCAAACCGGGAAGGAGATTGATGATCGGGAGCGAGTATGGATTCGCCACGTATGATCGTCACCCTGCGAGTGAAGGCCATTTTCTGGTTATCCCTTATCGGCATTTCGCCAGCTACTTCGACATCAATGATGCCGAATTGGTTGACCTCTGGGGCTTGGTAGCCCGCGGAAAGGAAATAATCGACGAGAAATACCATCCGGATGGATACAACATTGGGATTAACATCGGTAGCTGTGCCGGGCAATCCATTCACCACCTACATATCCATGTGATCCCACGTTACGAGGGCGATGTAGAAAACCCGAAAGGCGGCGTACGTGGCGTTATTCCTCATAAGAAGCTCTACAGTTTCTCTCCCGATTAACCATGAAAATCAGATTCATTTCTCTTGCAAAGCGAACCGAAAGCAGGCTATAGGTCCCTTGTTTAGCACGTCCATATGCTCGGGTGAAGTGGCCGAGTGACCGATTCAGGATCACGCGGCCGCAGCTCTCAAGGCCGCTTCGGGATCTGATACTCGGCCTCTTTCTGGAACTTTTCCCAGATGACCTCGTACCCAACGAAACCCTTTTCATTGGGCTTTTTCTGGCGGGTTACCGAAAACCGCGCGTGGCCGTCAGGAACCTGGGGACGGGTTTTTTGTTGCTCGCTCATGAGTCACCTTTATAAAATGCCAATGTGGGCTACTGCAGGAGGCAGCACTAAAACACTATCCTGGTGGCGCTCGTCTGTCAAGTTTGGCGAGGACCCAATGCGATCGTATTTGTCAAGCCTTGATACGCTTTCCAACAATCGGTGAAAATCAGGGCTTTTTTATAAGCGGATGGTAGGCAATCCCATCGGCACGTGTTTTCACTGCGATCGCCCCACGCATAAGCGACGGCTTCTTCGGGTCAGCTTTTTCGCATGTATTCTTACCGTTCCTGATCAGCTCGTTGCTGTGACACTAGCGACAGGTATGTACTTTCGTATCAATAACCATAGCTAGAAACTCTTGGTTGAATTTTCAGATGGATTACTATTACCATACCATTCAATAATTAACCACTACCAACTCCGGTACTCAAGGGTCAATCATGCAGGAGTAAAACCTATGCGAAAACACAGCCGCATCAAGAAATCGCTCATCGGTCTGGGCGCCGCTATCGGACTATGCTTGTCCGGCGCCCTGACGGCGGCGGGTACCATCAAGGTCGGTATCCTCCACTCGCTATCCGGGACCATGGCTATCAGCGAGACCACCTTGAAGGACACCATGCTAATGCTCATCGACGAGCAAAACAAAAAGGGCGGCCTGCTGGGCAAGCAGCTACAGCCGGTGGTGGTGGACCCGGCCTCCGACTGGTCCCTGTTCGCCGAAAAGGCCCGTGAGCTGCTCGAGAAACAGAAGGTCGCAGCGGTATTCGGCTGTTGGACCTCGGTTTCCCGCAAATCCGTGCTCCCGGTGTTCGAAGATCTCGACGGTCTGCTCTTCTATCCGGTCCAGTATGAGGGCGAGGAATCCTCTAAGAACGTCTTCTACACGGGTGCCGTACCCAACCAGCAGGCCATCCCGGCGGTGGGCTACCTGATACAAGAGGTCGGTGTGAAGCGTTGGGTACTGGCGGGCACCGACTATGTCTATCCGCGCACGACCAACAAGATCCTCACGGCCTATCTGAAGCAGAAGGGCGTGGCCGAAGAGGACATCATGACCAGCTACACCCCCTTCGGTCACTCCGATTGGCAATCCATCGTCGCCGACATCAAGAAGTTCGGGTCCGAAGGCAAAAAGACGGCGGTGATCTCCACCATCAACGGCGATGCCAACGTACCCTTCTACAAGGAGCTGGCAAACCAAGGCATCTCCGCGGAAGATATCCCGGTGATGGCCTTCTCGGTCAGTGAACAGGAACTGTCCGGGATCGACACTAAACCGCTGGTAGGCCACCTAGCCGCCTGGAACTACTTCATGAGCGTGGAGGATCCGGCAAACCAAAAGTTCATCGATAGCTGGCACACGTTCATCAAAGATGAGAAGCGCGTCACCAACGACCCGATGGAGGCCCACTACATCGGTTTCAACCTGTGGGTAAAGGCGGTGAAGAAGGCCGGAAGCACCGACACCGACAAGGTAAGGCAGGCCATCATCAAGCTAACGGCGCCGAATCTCACCGGCGGCAAGGCCGAGCTGCTGGAGAACCACCACATCACCAAGCCGGTATTGATTGGTGAGATCCAGGAAGACCGCCAATTCGAGGTAGTCTGGCGGACCGAGAAGGAAATTCCGGGCGATCCCTGGTCCAAATTCCTTTCCACGTCTAAGCAGGACGATACCAAATAGGGCCTTACCCCGTTATTCCAGAGGGTGCCGCAAAAGGCACGGATCTTCACCCTTTGATCCCCTCTCCCCAAACCTCTCTCCCGGCTGGGAGAAGGGCTTTTACGGCACCCTCCCCAAGCGCCTCTGGGAGTACCGGCAACTTGCCGGCATCCGCGGGTACGGGCTATCCGGAGGGGGAGGGGGCACCCCCGGATCAGCGCCTTACCAATCATACCTGCCGCCTGGAAGGCGGCGCTCCGGTGACAGGCTGTTGCGACACCCTCGGTCGGGGGAGGGGTTTTTACGATATGGATTCCAGACTGCTGACGATCATGAAAGGGGAGCGCCGGACGTTTTGGAGTGCGGCGGCAACCTGACCCCGTTACCGCCCGGAATCCCCGGTGCGCGACCTGGGCACCGGGTCGACCGGGGGCGACTTGCCCGCCGCCGCTTTGGATGGGGCTATGCAGCCGGCTCGAACACCGGCGTTGCGGCCAGGAGAAAGCACCGTCGCCGCGGTGCGACTGGACCCCGGCATCCAAGTCCCCGCCGGAATGTTGGAACCAGAGAGTACCGAAAGGGTTTCACGACCTAATCCATGGTCAGCACCAACTTGCCCTGGGTGTGGCCCTCCTCGATGCAGTTATGGGCGACGGCGACCTGTTCGAGCGGAAAGGTTTCGGAGACCTGGATGCGCAGCTCTCCGGTATCGATCCACTGGGCGCAGCGGCGTAGGATCTCCCCCTGGTGGGCGCGCGCAGCGGGCTGTTCATACAGCATCGGTGCCAACATCCACTCGAAGCCGATGCGCAGATTGCGGTTACGGGCTTCCTTCCAGTCCTGATCCGGGCCCGGTTGCAGGATGGTGACCAGGTCGCCACCGTAGGCCATGGTCGGTAGGGTTTGGTCAAAGACCTCCGGGCCCACGGTGTCGAGTGCCACATCCACGCCCTTGCCCTCGGTCCAAGCCATGACCGCCGCGACCAGATTTTCCTCCCGGTAGTTGATCACGCATTCGGCACCGAGCGCCCGGACCAGCTCCGCCTTTTGGGGACTGCTGACCGTGGTGCACACCCGGGCACCAGCCAGCCGCGCCAGCTGGATCGCCACATGCCCCACCCCCCCGGCACCGGCATGGATCAGCACCCGCTTGCCTGCAGCCGGATCGGCACGGTCGTAGAGGGCCTCCCAGGCTGTAATCAGGACCAGTGGGGCCGCGGCGGCCTGAACGAAGTCGAGACTACCGGGCTTCGGTTGGGCAATGCTCTCGTCCACCAGGGCATACTCTGCATAGTTACCCTCGGGTCCGCCGAGACCACCGTGACAGAACCAGACCGGATCACCGGGCTTGAAACGCGCGACCCGCCCGCCCACGGCCTCCACTACCCCGGTGCCGTCGCAACCGAGCACCGCCGGCAGCCCGTCCGGCACCAACACCCCGCGCGCGCGGAGCTTGGTATCGACGGGATTGACCCCGGCTGCCTTCAGGCGTACCAACAAGCCGGTGGGTGAAGAGAGCGCCGGTACCGCCCGCTCGGCCAGGGTCAGGACCTCGGGTCCGCCGGTCGCGTGCATTTCGATCACTTTCATTGAGTTGTACCCTTTATAGTATGCTTTCAAATCAGTATGTTACGAACATCGTGTGGTGTCTAAGCCTTTGTTTTCCAGTTAATAACTACTGTATCAGTTTCATTTAATGATATAACTCTTTTATTTTTAAATACCATCAACAGGAAACAGGTACAACTCTATTGTCTTTCCTCCGTCGTCTATGCTTTTTCAAATTTAACCATCACCGTCCCCTGAACCCTGAACCCTGAAATGATAGCGTTATAGGGTGTAGTCTGACAACTCCATGCAACATTCATGCAACATTTTAATCGGGAGAAACATCATGCAAATCGAACACTGGGACCCGGCACGCGACGGCGAGCTCACCGAGGCCAACATGCGCCGTAAGCTCCAGGCCCGCGGCTACACCGTCAACAGATACGTCTACCCTCCAGGAACACGCTTCCCGGACCACGACCACGGGGTCGACAAGATCGACGGCGTCCTCTCCGGACGCTTCCGCATGACCTTGCAGGGGGGCGGCGCGATATTGGAGGCAGGTGACCTGCTGGCGGTCCCGAAACACGTCTTCCATAGTGCGGAAGTAGTAGGGGACGAACCCGTGGTCAGCCTGGACGCGATACGGACCGAATGAATAGTCCGGCTCTGCGGAGGAGCACAGGAAGCGAGGGAACGCCGGCGACGAATGGCGGGCTTTATTTCTTCCGCAAATGAATGCCAATCCACGCAAATCGGTTGCAACCGGCTCGCCGGCATCGATAACCCTTGACCCGGTTGCCTTTATTTGCGTCCACTTGCGTTGTTTGCGGTTAAGAGGCTGTATAATGACTAACCTATTGATTTTCAAATAACAACACAGCTTGTAATCTCGACCGAAGGGAGAAATCTTTCCTCTTGGTTGCTTAGCATAAGATCCCTCCTCCGTCGGGACAGGGATTTCTCGCTGCGCTCGAAATGACAATCAATGAGTGAGTTCTTACAGTCTCTAACCCTTCCGTGAAGATCCTGTCCGCTCAATCGAGAGCATCCGTACCGGATTGATTATGAACACAGACAAAACCTTTGATGTCTTCCTCAGCTTCAACAGCGAAGCGCGTGCAACTGTCGAACGCATCGCCGTTTACCTTGCGGACAAGGCGGGTCTGGTTCGATGCCTGGCAGCTGATCCCCGGCGAATCGGCGATCCGGGCTATCGAGCACCTGCGCCGTGTTCGTGGGCGCGGACGGCCGGGGGGGGGCCTGGCAGCGAGAAGAGGTCGAAGCGGCGCTCCGCAGCCAGCTCAAAAACGGGGATTTCCGGGTGATTCCGGTGCTCTTGCCCGGTGCGCCCCCGAAAGAGAAGGCCCCCGAATTGCCCCCTCTTCTCGCCAACAAGATCTGGATCGAATTTGGTGAGGATTTGAGTGATCCGGCCATGTGGCGGTTGGAATGCGGTATTTGCGGCCAGTCGCCGGGACGTGGACGGCCGCCTCAAGAGACCATACCACTCCCCAAACCCGACGGTTACACGCGACGGTCGAGCAAGCCCGTACCCCAGTACGACCCGCGCAGGCTCACCGCGCCCGGTGGCGCCCTGGATACCGACGCCCGTTTTTACATCGAACGTACCGCCTCTACCGTTATCTGATCCATTTCGAGCAAGACAGCGCGCTGGCCGGGGCCATGCGCCAACTGTTGGCAGGTCGCCAGGTGTCGATCCGACTCACCACGCGATTGGAAGCTGCCGGTCTGGTGCACCAGGACACAGACGGTCAGTACCACATGGCCTGCCGCCTGTATGCGGACTTTTTCGGTAAGGTGTTTGGCTGGATAGAAAAGGTTGAAAAACTCTATTCACTGATCAAGGAAACCTTGAATAAGAAAATTTTAGTTGAATATAAAACCGACCCAAACCATAGTAACCTCTGAAGAGTTGATGGAGAGATATAATGTCCTTCCCAACAATGCGCCGGTTTTCGATTTATTTGTCGAAAAAAATTAATAGCAACATTCAAGCCTATTGGGCCATGGGTTGCCGGTGCACGAGGCCGAGTCGATATCTTAACGAAAGATGGAGCTTATATCTTGGTAGACTTCGGAGAAGACGAAACAACTCCGGAGTGGAAAGTATTTCCCCCAAAAAACAAGGGAAAGGGAGAGCCATTTGACGCGCAATTCATAACCGGGTTGGTGCATTGAAATGAATATCTTTGATGAGCTGGAGGCACAGTACAACGAAAATAGAAGAAGAATGCTCAACCAAGGAGCTTAAAGCCAGAGAAGAAGGTTCGAATGACAGAGAACTTGGATACCAACGAAAACGAGAATTGAATGATCAAGCGTGCTTCTTATTCATGTTTTCCCGGCTGGAAGATCACGTAATAGCTCAAAGCTCAGATCTTATCAAGGAAAATAAATAATCAATTATGGGTTGGAGACAAAAAGAGGCGTGGGATATTCTTCTCTCTTTCCAAAAACGAAATAGGCTTGCATTTAAAGTCCGATTAGCTTTTCTGACTCAGGAAGGTGGTCGTGATTATAATACGATAGTTGATTACTATAGGGAGCGTAATTCCATCGCCCATGGAGGTGGTTTCACAAGATCCATCTCGATACCTACCGCGATTTCGGAGCTAAAAGAATTGTACGAAGTCTTAAAAGTATGACAGGCGCCTGAGAGATTGCCCAAAGGGTCTAGATAACTTTAGCGTCTGCACCTGCATGCTAAGGTTATGTAAGGAAAAAGCCGGTATTTACCGAGAAGAAAATCTCTATGGTACAATACTGACCCTTCTCAGAAAAATAGACGGGTGGATGGATTCACGAAAAGATATAACGTGAGGGTAGTGGTAATTTTTCAAGTGGGCACAAAAAGCCCCTCTCCCGCCGGGAAAGGGGTTGGGGAGAGAGGATCGAATCGATTCCCACTTGCAACTTACCCACCGCCAACGTGAGCAGCGATTTCTTCCAAACCGGCGGCACCCTCGGCGCAGACGCCCTCAGCTGTATCGAACGCCCCGCCGACCGGCAGCTGGCGGCCGCACTGGCGAAAAACCAGGTCTGTCTGGTACTGGCCCCGCGTCAGACCGGCAAATCCGGCCTCATGGTGCATGCCCTGGCGGGCCTGCGCGCCCAGGGCACACGCCCGGCGGTGGTGGACCTGCAATCGCTGGGACAACAGCAGGACTTCGCGCATTGGCTGGGCGATGTGGCCTACCAGATCGGCGATACCCTGGCACTCGACACCGACGCCACCGGTTGGTGGCAGGCCCAGCAGGCACTCGGCCCCACCCAGCGTTTCACGAGATTCCTCGAAGAGGCGGTACTCAGCGAGACCGGCGACAATCCGGTAGTGCTCTTCTTCGACGAGATCGACTCGGTGTTGCCGCTCCCCTTCGCCGACGATTTCTTCACCACCCTGCGTGCCCTCTACAACGCCCGCGCGGTCAAGCCACCGCTCAAGCGGCTGAGTTTCGTACTGCTGGGTGTCGCCGGCACCGCCGATTTCATCCGCGACAGCCGTCGCACCCCCTTCAACATCGGCACTAGCATTCCTTTGCAGGATTTCGACCCGGCGGCCACCGAACCGTTCCGCAAGGTACTGGGCGACAAGAGCCCGGAACTGATCGAGCGGATCTTCCACTGGAGCGGTGGTCAGCCCTTTATGGTCCAAGGCCTCGCCGCGGCGGTGTGGGGACTGCCGGCGGAACAACGCGACGCCGATGCCGTGGACGCCAGAGTCCGGCGCATTTACCTGGATGGCGAGATCGAACGAAATACCCACTTCAGATTCATCCAGGATTATCTGCTCGGATACCCGCATCTGCGCAAGCTGCTGGGCCTCTACCGCCAGATACTGCAAGGCAAGCCGGTAGCCGCCGACGAACAGGACCCGCTGCAAAACCGCTTGCGGTTGGCCGGGGTGGTGCGGGTGGAAGAGGGTCGCCTGCGGCCCCGCAACCGCATCTACCGCCGCATTTTCGACCCGGACTGGATCAAACAGCACTTCCCCAGCGACCGGCAACGGCTGGCCCTGTACGGCATGGCAGGGCTCATCATCGCCTGGCTCGGCTGGTCATTCCTGGTCCAACCCCTGCTGTTTCCGCGTTTTCCGCCTCTGACATCCATCGTACGCTACACCGCCGAGCCGGTAGTAGAGATCCCGATCGATCTGATCGACACCAATGTCTCACAGGTTTGCCTGGGCGACGAGCGAGTATTCCAGGCCAAGGGCCTGCCGGTGCTGTTCCAGCAGGAAAACCTGCGCCACCGGCTGGCGGGCCTGCTGGTCGGCAAACAAGATCCGGAGCTGGAGCTGAGCAGCGGTTGGCCGCGCCGGACGCGTGAGATCCCTCTGACCCTGGTCCATTACCCCGACTGGGAGATCAAACAGATCCCCGACAAGCGCCTGGAGGCCCTGAATCCCATCCTGGATATCGAGGAAAATAAAATGGTCTTCAGGGATCCGGTGAACGGACGGGTGTTGGGCGAATTGGCGGGATTCGAGCAGCCCATCAGCGCCCTGCGCCTGTCTGCCGACCACCGGCGCCTGCTGGTGGGTACTGAGATTGGCCAGATAAGTTTATGGGAAATCAATGTAATAGAGCCTGGTAGTAACCTCTTTCCCTCTATTGCGGACAGAAGGGTCGAGACCAAACAACTGCAAGAATTCAGCGACCATTCGGGGGTTGTGCTGGCGTTGGCATTCTGTGTGGACGGCAAGACCGTACTCTCCGCCGGCAGTGACCGGATTCCGCGTCTGTGGACTGTGGGAAGCGGCGATGAACTGCGCCGCTTCGAGGGCCATGCAGGATCGGTCACTGCACTGCTGGCAGCGGATCCGCGCAGCTTCTTTTCCGCTTCTGACGACGGCACCATCCGGCGTTGGGACATGCTCACCGGCAATCAGATCGGCGATAGTATCCTACTGCCCGGTTTCGGGGCCGCCGGATCCCGGGAGGCCGGACCGGCAACCGGACGCCCGCCTGCCGCTCCCTTGGTTACTACCCTAGAGCTCGCGTCCGACGGCAAGCGGCTGCTGGCCGCTGGGGCCTATGGCATTGGTCTGTGGGATTTGAACACGGGCGAGCTGCTACACCGATTTACGGTGGCCGGAGCGGCGGAGAGTCAGATAGAAGGTCCGATCGGGCCGGGCGATGAAAAGAGTGCCCGCTCCGCCTGTCATCCCGACCGCAGGGAGGGATCTTCTCGCTCCGCTGAGATCTCTCCCTGCGGTCGAGATGACAAGGAGGCACATTCTGTGACCCCAAGCAAGATACTAACCGTATCGAAACTAAAGCCCTTGGTCCTCCCTCTCCCCCAAGGAAGGTGTCGCAAAAGCCCCTCTCCCGGCTGGGAGAAGGGTTGGGGAGAGGGGGTCAAAGGGCGAAGATCGGTGCTCTCTGCGATACCCTCTCAAGGGGGCGAGGGAACGAATCTGGCACTACTTTCGATAATTCTGTCACCCCGAAGCGCAGCGAGGGGTCTTGTGCATCTCCTTTCACCAGCTATCCCTATGGCAGCCATGCTGCCTTCACCCCGGACGGCCAGGGTATCGTCAGTGGCGATTTGGACGGCACAGTGACCCTCTACAACCTCGCCGACGGCCAGCCGGTGCGCAGCTATAGGGGTCTCGACACCCCACTCCGTAATCTAGTAGACCATCAACTTACTATTGATGGATATATTCGTTTTAGATTGATAAAAAAATCATGGTTTTATCGATAATAAATTTACATCATTTGTTTAATGACAGGCTACTAGCCTTCGGCGCCCAAGGCCAATTGTTGCTGGCCCAGACCCTACCTATTTTTCAAGGTGCCCTTCAAATGGCACGGTTGTGCGACCTAACGATTCCAATCCCCATTGTCTTGCCATCCATGGCACTGGATTCCGGCACTCCCTGCCGGAATGACATAAAAACAATCCTGTTAATCTTGTCCTATTGGCGGTCGGCACGACGATGATGTCAACAGGCCCTAGATACTGGGCGGTCATCCCCGCGGCCGGGGTCGGCCGCCGGATGGGTACGTCGGTTCCCAAGCAATACCTGGATCTGGCCGGCCGTCCCGTCATCGCCTGGTCACTGGGGCTGTTTTTGGACCATCCGCACATCGCGGGGGTTTGCGTGGCCCTGGACCTGGAGGATGGCTTCTGGCCCCGCATGGCCTGCGCCGACCATCCCCGGGTCCGGCGGGTGGATGGGGGGAGCGAACGCTGCCACTCGGTGCTCAATGCCCTCGACCGTCTAGCCCAGGAAGCGGATGCAGCGGACTGGGTGCTGGTGCATGACGCGGCCCGGCCCTGTCTGCGCCGGGATGATCTGGACCGGTTGCTGGCCGCCGTGCCGGACCAGCCGGTAGGCGGCCTGCTGGGGGTGCCGGTGCGGGACACCATGAAGCAGGCCACGGCGGACGGTACCATAGGCCGCACCGTTCCCCGGGATGGCCTGTGGCACGCCTTCACTCCCCAGGCGTTTCGACTCGACCTCCTGCGCCGGGCCCTGCGCGCGGCCCTGGCCCGGGACCGGCTGGTGACGGACGACGCCGCCGCCGTGGAGCTGCTGGGACTGGAGCCTGTGCTGGTCGAGGGCCACGCCGACAACATCAAGATCACGCGCCCGGAGGATCTGCCGTTGGCGGATTTCTATCTCCGGCAAGAAGGACGCCTGGGTGGCGGTTAAGAGACTGTCTAAAAACTAACTTACTGATTTTTCTCGTTCCCACGCTCCGGAGACTGTGAAAGTATTCCTTCCCCCCGAAAGTGGTGGAATGACATCGCTCTAGTTCGCACAAAATCCTCTGCTATGTGAGGTGAGCAGAAAGGATTTTAGGTCACATCCAGGTGAAGTGTACGTCCCTGTCCCTTCGGATCTAAAAAGCGAGGAATACCTTCACACTCTCTCCAGCGTGGGAACGCCACTTTGGTCGCTCCAGCGGCCAGGTTTGGTGACGCTGGAGTGTCAAGACCTGCTCCCACGCCGGAGCGTGGGAGCGAGATAGCAATCATGATTTTAAATCAATGGGTTAGTTTTTAGATAGCCTCTAAGGGGCTGTCTGAAAACTAGCCCATACCGGCGTCTGCACCATGAAGGATGAAGGTCAACACCCCCTGCCACCGGTTCGGATCGGCCAGGGTCTGGACGCGCACCGTTTCGGATCCGGGCGACCGCTCGTGCTCGGGGGGGTGCGAATCGAGCACGACCAGGGGCTTGCCGCCCACTCGGACGGCGATGTAGTCATCCACGCCCTTTGCGATGCCTTGCTGGGCGCCGCCGCCCTGGGGGACATCGGCCGCTGGTTCCCCGACCATGAGGACCAATATGCCGGCATCGACAGCCGTATCCTGCTGCGGCGGGTGATGGATGCCCTGAGCGAACGCGGATCCGGGGTGAGCAATGCGGATCTGACCATCGTCGCCCAATGTCCCAAGCTCGCGCCCTACATCGCGGCCATGACCGAGGTCCTGGCCGCGGATCTACGCTGTCCGGTGGAGCGGATCAATGTGAAGGCGACCACCACGGAACGCATGGGCTTCACGGGCCGCGGCGAGGGGATTGCCGCCTGTGCGGTCGTCCTTCTCACCGGGTCCTGAAATCCATTCATGTATCTTGGATCGCAAAGACGCGAGCGTGCCGGATTGATGTTTGAACACAAATAAGAGTACACTTATTTTCATGAAACGGAATAAGCTTGAGAATGAGTTAAAAAAGCTGGGTTGGTGGTTTTTAAGACATGGTGGAAATCATGACATTTGGACCGATGGAGACAGTCAGGAGCCTATTCCCCAACACAATGAAATCAATGAAAATCTTGCTCGTTCAATAATTCGTAAGGAAAAAAGAAGAGGCCAATCATGAGATTCTCAGGTAAAATTAATAAAGATGGAAAATTCTGGCTTGCAGAAATTCCGATTCTAGATCTAATGACTCAAGGGCGAACAAAGAAAGAAGCATACGATATGGTTGCGGATATGCTTGAATCATTGGTTGATAAAGAAGAGTTTAAAATCGAGGTATATTAAGAGGGAAAAGGGTAGTTTTGAAGTTGGTTCTTCGGAGCCAAAACATATGGTAAGTTTACTGTTGCAGAGGAAACGTGAACTGAGTGGGCTTTCACTTGCCCAGGTTGCTAGTCTATTGGGTAATAAATCACGCAACACGTATACTTTCTACGAGCGGGGTTATTCCGTTCCAGGCGTTGAAAAACTTGACGAATTATTAAATGAAATCTGCCCGCAGACTGATATAGTCACTAATGAGATTTCAATATGAAAGAATACTGTCTATACTGAAGGAAAACCCACTCTTAAAGTTATCTAACCCCAGCGTTATTGGGCCAGAAAATCATGATGAAACCAGCACTAGCACCAGCACATCGACCGATCCTCTATGAGTCCCTGGAGGGTCTACCCGAGGGGGTGATCGGGGAAATTCTGAACGGCCGGCTTCACACCCAACCCCGGCCCGCTGTTCCCCATGCGATTACCGGTTCGGTGCTTGGCGCCGAATTGGTTGGCCCTTTCCAGAAGGGGAAGGGAGGGCCTGGCGGCTGGTGGATCATCGATGAACCGGAGATTCACTTTGTGCGCGATGTCGAAGTGGCGGTCCCGGATCTGGCAGGCTGGCGGCGTGAGCGAATGCCTTACCCGCCGGAGGATCAACGCTGCGAGGTAGTTCCCGATTGGGTATGCGAGATTCTGTCTCCGTCCACCGCGAGGAAAGATCGTGAGGTCAAAATGCCACTGTATGCGAGCTACGGCGTGCGGTATGCCTGGCTGATTGATCCCGTCAAACGTACCCTGGAGGTATACCGGCTCGAGGTCGACGCCTGGGTTGAAATTGGCCGCTTTGCTGATGCTGACCAGGTTCGTATACCGCCGTTCGAGGTGGTGCCCATCGATCTGGAAGATTTATGGTCGCCGCAGCGACCGCGACTTGTCGACGGTCAAGGTCGATGAGCCTGTGGCTGTCACAAACCTTGTGATTTCCAGGCAAGACCTCCTGGAGATACAACCTGCGCCTACCGGTGAATAATGATTGTTCGCTGGCCTCACGAATGACAGACACCCCTACCTACAACCCCGAGGGCATGGAGCGGATGCCGCTCCATGTGTTCAGCGAGAAGGCGTACCTGGACTATTCCATGTATGTCATCCTGGACCGGGCCCTGCCCCGTGTGGGCGACGGTCTCAAGCCGGTCCAGCGCCGCATCCTCTACGCCATGTCCGAGCTGGGGCTGGCGGCGACCGCCAAATTCAAGAAATCTGCCCGTACCGTGGGCGATGTGCTGGGCAAGTTCCATCCCCACGGCGACACCGCCTGCTACGAGGCCATGGTACTCATGGCCCAGGCCTTCTCCTACCGCTATCCGCTCGTGGACGGGCAGGGTAACTGGGGCTCGCCGGACGACCCCAAATCCTTCGCCGCCATGCGCTACACGGAGGCACGCTTAGCGCCTTACGCCGAGGTCCTGTTGGCCGAGGTGGGCCAAGGTACAGTGGATTGGCAGCCCAACTTCGACGGCACCCTGGAGGAGCCCCGGCTGTTGCCGGCGCGGCTGCCGAACTTGCTACTCAATGGCGCCACCGGCATTGCCGTCGGCATGGCCACGGATATTCCCGCGCACAACCTGCGGGAGGTGGCCGCCGCCTGTATCCATCTGCTGGAGCACCCCGACACCACGACGGCGCAGCTGATGGCCCATGTCCCGGGGCCAGACTACCCCACCGCGGCGGAGATCGTCACCCTGCCGGAGGAGCTGGCGCGCATGTATGAGAGCGGCCTCGGCAGCGTCAGGTTGCGCGCCCGCTACGCGCTGGAGCATGGGGACATCGTGATTACCGCCTTGCCCTATCAGGTCTCGGGCAATCGCATCATGGAGCAGGTGGCGCAGCAGATGCAGGCCAAGAAGCTGTCCATGATCGAGGATCTGCGGGACGAGTCCGACCATGAGTCCCCGACCCGCCTGGTCATCGTCCCCCGTTCGCAGCGGGTGGACGTGCCGCGGCTGATGTCGCACCTGTTCGCCACCACCGACCTGGAGCGCACCTACCGGGTCAACATGAATATGATCGGGCTCGACGGCCGGCCGCGGGTCATGAATCTGCGCGAGATCCTGGTGGAGTGGCTGGAGCACCGTACCGAGACGGTGCGCCGCCGGCTGCGGCACCGGCTGGAGCGGGTACTCGACCGCCTGCATCTGTTGGCGGGCCTGATGATCGCCTTCCTCGATCTCGACGAGGTGATCCGCATCATCCGCACCGAAGACGAGCCCAAAGCGGTGTTCATGGCCCGTTTCGAGCTCACGGACGCCCAGGCCGACTATATCCTCAATACCCGCCTGCGCCAGCTCGCGCGCCTGGAGGAGATGAAGATCCGTGCCGAGCAGGAGACGCTGGCCGAGGAACGCGACCGACTGCAGGAGCTCCTCGCCAGCGAACGGCTGCTCAGGCAACTGATCGGCGAGGAGATCCGGCAGGATGCGGACAGATACGGTGACGAGCGCCGCTCGCCCCTGGTGGAACGGGGTACCGCCCTGGCCCTGGACGAGACCGAGCTGACCCCCAGCGAGCCGGTGACGGTGGTCCTGTCGGAAAAGGGTTGGGTGCGGGCGGCCAAGGGGCACGAGATCGACCCCGAGGGCCTGGGCTACAAATCGGGAGACGCCTATCTGGGCGCGGCCCGGGTGCGCAGCAACCAACCCGTGGTCTTTCTCGACGCCGGCGGCCGCAGCTACTCGCTGCCGGCCCACGGCTTGCCTCCGGCCCGGGGGCAAGGCGAACCCCTGACCGGACGCCTGGCACCGCCCAAGGGCGCCGACTTTATCGCGGTGCTCGGCGGTGAGCCCGAGGCCAGGTATCTGCTCGCCTCCGATGCCGGCTACGGCTTTATCGTGACCCTGCAGGCCCTGTACGCCAAGCCCAAGGCGGGCAAGGTGGTCCTCACCCTGCCGCTGGGGGCCGCGGTCCTGCCTCCGGTGCCGGTGCCGAACCTGGGTAGCGACCGCCTGGCGGCGGTCACCAGCAGCGGACACCTGTTGGTGTATCCCGTCTCCCAGCTGCCCGAACTGCCCCGAGGCAAGGGCAACAAGATCATCGGCATCCCGGCGGCCAGAGCCAAAGCGCGCGAGGAATACCTCGCCGCCCTGGCGGTCGTCCCCGCGGGCGCCGCGCTCACCATCCGTTCCGGCAAGCGCCACTTCACCCTCAAGCCGACCGATCTGGATCTCTACCAAGGGGAACGAGGGCGACGCGGGAAGCTATTGCCGCGAGGCTTCCAGCGCGTCGAGTTGGTGGAAGTTGCTTGAAGGACTTCCTCACAAAATAAAACGACGCATCACGCGAATCGATTCGTGTGTTTTCCCGTCTCTGGCTCCCACGCTCCAGCGTGGGAGCGAATCCTTGATGCTCCAGCGTCATGCAACCTTGGCCGCTGGAGCAGCCATACTTGCGTTCCCACGCTGGAACGTGGGAACGAGCCAACAATCCGATTCGCGTGATTCGTAGTTTTCCCTTGGCGGTTCAACCAAGCGCGGGGAAGACTGGTTTTCCTATAGGAAATCACTGCTCAAATGCAGGTTGGGCAAAGGGTAGGATGTGGTGAGCGTATTTTGTCCTTTCCGGGCTGCACCACCGCTGGGCGCGAACCGCATCGATCCAATGGTAGTCTCTGATGCGGTTCGCGCCGATTGGTGGTGCCATTCTGATGCCTGGTTGTGCGCTCACCGCATCCTACGGCTCCATGCCGGGGGTGGAGGAGAGATTAGTCTGGAATCCATAAAAGAGCCTAAATTTAATCACTACCCTGTAAAAAACAGCCGAACCTGTTCCGAAAACGGATCTATAATCTGGGTAAGTTCCGACCCAATCCGCGTACCGGAGATTTCGGCTCCTTGGCACACGCTCCAGCTACCCTACGGCTAGACAGCCTGGCGCTCTACAAGGTGCGGCCCGCGCGCGTCCTGACGCTCGGCGACAAGATCGGTATCGAGCTCGAAGGCGGACAGACCAAACGGGTACGTCCCAAGGATATCCGGTTGTTGCACCCCGGACCCTTGCATAGCCTGGCCGATCTCGGCCCACGGGAAGGCGAGCTCGCCGAAACCCGAGAGCTTCTGGAGGGAAACGAAACCACTCTGAGCGAGCTCGCCGAGCTCATGTTCGGCGAGTTCTCCCCGGCAACGGCCTGGGCCGCCTGGCAGCTGGTGGCGGAAGGGCTCTATTTCGAGGGGACGCCGGAGGCGGTGCGGGTCCGCACCCACCAGGAGGTGGCGCGCGACCAGGCCGAACGGGAGGCCAAGGCCGCCGCCGAACGCAGCTGGAACGAGTTTCTGGAACGCCTGCAGCAGGCCCGGCCGCTACCCCGGGACGCGGAACGCCTACAGGAGGTGGTGCGCCTGGCCCTGGGTGAGACTACCGGGAGCCGTATTCTCCAAACCCTGGGCTACCAGGAGACGGCGCAGAACGCCCACCGAGCCCTGATCCGGGTCGGCTACTGGCCCCCGGACTACAATCCCCACCCGGAACGAAACCGGTTACCGATTACCGATCCCGAACTGCCGGTGCCGGACCTCCCGCATGAGGAACGTCTCGATCTGACCCACCTGCCCGCCTATGCCATCGACGATGAAGGCAACCAGGACCCGGATGACGCCCTGAGCCTGGACGGCGATCGGATCTGGGTGCATGTGGCCGATGTGGCCGCCCTAGTGGCACCGGACACTGAGCCGGAACGCGCGGCCCGGGCCCGAGGTGCCAACCAGTATTTGCCCGAGCGGACGGTCAACATGCTGCCCCAGGCGGTGACAGAACGCCTGGGGCTCGGTCTGCAAGCCGTCTCTCCCGCCCTGTCCTTCGGTTTCCGATGCGGGGAGACCGGTGAGCCGACGGATATCGAGATCCGAACCACCTGGGTACGGGTCGAACGGCTGACCTACGAGACGGTCGAGCAGCGGCTCGCGGAGCCGCCTTTTGCCCAGCTGCAGGCCCTGACCGAGCGTTTTCGCGCGCGCCGCAGCGCGCGCAATGCCGCTGCTATCGAGTTGCCCGAGGTCAGCGTGCGGGTCCGCACCGACGAGGTGCACATTCGACCCCTGCCGAAACTAGGCAGCCGCCTCCTGGTAACGGACGCCATGCTCATGGTCGGTGAGGCCGTGGCCGGATTTTGCCGGGAGCGGGAGATTCCGATCCCGTTTGCGACCCAGGCGGTGCCGGATAAGGTCGAACAGCCTGCCGACCTGGCGGCTATGTACGCCTACCGTCGGCGTTTCAAACCGACCCGGCTCAGCGGCGATCCGGAGCCTCACTTCGGCCTGGGGCTGACCTGCTACACCCGGACCACGAGTCCGTTGCGCCGTTACTCGGATCTGTTGGTGCATCAGCAGCTGCGGGCCTGGCTGGTCGGAAACCGGCTGCTCGATACCCGGCAGGTCACCGAGCGCACCGTCGAGGCGGAGACGGCCGCCGCTGTCGTGCGGCGTGCCGAGCGGTTCTCCAATCAGCACTGGAAGCTGGTCTACCTGCGCGCCAATTCACAGTGGCGGGGAGAGGGAGTGGTGGTCGATAAGGGTGAGCACAAGGCAGTGGTGTTGATTCCGGAGCTTGCCATGGATGCGCGGGTAAGGCTGCGTGGAGATTCCGGGCTGAACAGCCGCGTCCGGCTGACGCCGCAGGAGGTCGATTTGCCGGAGCTGACTTGCTATTTCCGGGTCTATGAATAGACCCGGACAATGGTAAGGGTTACAAAAAGATAGCTCGCTTTCCTAGATCCTGTCGTCAAAAGATAGGATTTATTACAATGGTTTTCCGTAACTTACTGAAAAAAGGAAATAAAGATGACGGAGTCCTGCCACCGCCATGACATATCAGATCCCGTCTGGGCCTTGCTTGAACCGCATCTGCTCGGCCGGGCTGGT
>Ga0126335_1000570_pt1 | contig 18059 bp, 7 predicted proteins | sample OlaspJWI45metaG_FD_108409 | JGI IMG/M metagenome (GOLD analysis project Ga0126335, IMG submission 108409) | Marine gutless worms symbiont microbial communities from Oahu, Hawaii - Olavius sp. 1 OAHU.JWI-45 metaG | ecosystem: Host-associated > Annelida > Digestive system > Unclassified | place... | reverse complement strand
AGACACAGTGTAAGTAGTGTTGCAGATGAGTCGTGTATAAGCAATGAATACTTTGCAACGATGCAACGAGTTCCAGATATCCGATAAAAATAAACATTGTTATGATATGCGGACTGTTGAAAATATCGTCGGACCGTGTAACTGGAAGCGTCGACGCACTAATGCAGCACGGTAAATGCATCGACTTGCTCGCGTTGTTAGCGACGCGTCGCCTGCAATAACGCGTTGTCGGCGACGCGGCCGACAATCCGTACCATACGTCGATCCGTTTTTACCATCCATCTACCGTTATGACTCGTGCATCGGCAGATTATTGTGACGCCCGACCATACAGGTCGACATCGCTTACGTTGGAATCCAGCTGACTGCAGGGTGGTGTCTGAACTTAAATGACCATCAGATTGATGCTTCGAGTTTCATTTGCACCAGCAGCATCGGCGCTGGCAGCAACTATCGGCGATGAATGGCGGAATGTAATATTGCGATGTTGCTGCTGAAACCGAATGCCGCATTGTGAAATAACTGTGTCGCATTTTTGACATACTGGTATCTGTGTGCCTGGAACAAAATTGCTGCTCGCAACAAAGCTGAACAACACTTCAGTAAGTTGTGGTGATGTGCTCCTCGCCTCCCCTTGCTTACTGTACTATTTTTATTGTAATGTCCAGTGAGGACGTTGATTTGCATATTAGCATATGTATTCATACTAGTCACTGATTGTACCTACGCATAGGCTGCGCGCCGCAGCTGCGCTGCTATAGCCTGCTGCGCCGCCGTCGACCGAGTTTTCCGGCCGTGTTGACTTGTTTTCACCTGTTTGCTACCGTATGACGAGAAGTCACGTAACCGCCGCTGTGTTCAAACTGGGGGCGTGATTTCTCGACACTTTTCAAGTCAGACGTTGTCGAAAAAAGATCGACAGTGCTGTGAATGTTGGAGAGACGCCGAGCTCGGAGTGTGTGCTGTGGGCGATACGACTGACGAAGACCGTTGAGTCGATTTGCTGTGCCGTTCGCCACACTGTGACGCCGTCACCGACCGTTCGCCACCCGTCCTACGACCCCAGCAGTCCGTTCCGTCGGTGTCGTCTACCACACAGTTGTTACAATGCGTCTGCTGCTCAGCGCTTGCTGCTTGCCTCTAGCTACATCTTTTTGGTGACATTTTCAGTTTTATGCTATGTTACAGACTCCTTTTCTCTGTTGTACCTGTTAGTATTCTCCTAGACACTGTATTGAGCCATAATTACCGTATTACACCTGATATTAAAATTATATTCTGGTTTCAAAGCTGGCTGATGATAATTTCAAGATTTCCACACAGGCTAACAGCTGTGTAGACCATAAGGGGAGAGGGTGACCAGTAGCAAAGCTTATGCGGTGTACATGTGTTTGCGGATACATGTTAGTCGAATATTTTTGCAGTTTAAACGCGATATCACTTTCGCATTTAGGTCTACGGCGTGTGGCCAAAATATAGCCAACTTCGAAGTTTTAATTTCGTTAAAATATGCAAATCCTTTCACAACATTTTGCAAAAAAAAATATTATTTGACAGATTAGTCCACATGGCAGTTAGGCAGTTTTCATGAAATTCTATTAACCTGTGTAGAAGTGACAATAATTATATAAAATAAAAATAAAATAAATAAAAAGTGCAAACGATTGTTAAAATAATCGATTAATTAATAAATGATAAACAGCGGTGTTTTTAAATAGGCTTTTCTCAAACAGTTTAGCAAACCGGTAAGTGAACGAGTTTGCTTTTATTCTTTTCTTTCATTGTGTCAGCATGATTACGCGAAAAGCAGATAGTTATTATCGATACTGCAGGAACTATATTTCACGAGTTGAGCTGTCTTCAAAGGTTTTGCTCATTTTATGACGATGTGTATCAGGTCGCCAAGGAATTACATTGCACAAGATCGACGTAAATCGACTCATCACGATGTGAATGCCATTGATCAAATAATTCTGTAGTTTTATGTAGTCTCTCTTTACAGCTAATGTCATAGTCTTCGGAGAGACCTATCCTGTTAGACTGTTACGTTCACTTATGTGAGTAACCGATGACAAAATTGGCGGCCATAAATAGTGGTAATTATTTAGGCTGTAGGATCTACGTATTAGTACAAATATTGTTAAGTAGTAGCTGGTATGAAATTTCGGTAAATATCTTACAATAAAAACAAAATGTAAAGCCCTTTTCGAGCCACATGTGTCTACCGGACGACTGTAATTTACGTTTTTTCTATACAGCCGTTAGGCAGACGCCATCTTTCACTGCGAGACCGTATAGATACGAAGCTATAGAGGTATATTACAATGCTTGAAGTTTACGTGGTCTATTTTTAAATGACACTTCAAAGTCAGAAAGAGATGAATGCAACCAATTCAACGTGACGCCGCTGCAGTCAGTTGTTGTGTCGCATGACCGCATCACACGACACATGACGACGGCTGCAGCGACTGACAAAACCGGGAAGTGCTGTGACGCCCAGCGGCTGCTATAGGGTGTCAACGTCACTCACTAGCTGACGCGTTGCAAGTCAAATATCGATTCTGTCGCCGCCCGAAGAGTCTGCTTATCGCCGCCCGCTCGACGGAAAAATTAACTAACTCTTTGCTTCTCTATCGGCATACTCGTAGTTTCTATGCTAATGTACTAGTAACAAAATCGCTGGCTTGCAGTGCTTATCAGACTACAATTATCTAGAAATATCACGAAATGACCCCTGGCATTTACTGAAGATCGAATAATACAGAAGAAATTCATGTCTCTATGAGTATCTTTGTCCGGCTGTTTTTGCCGGTTCTGCTTTGTTACCCCATTAGACTTCAAAGGTAAAGCGAACAACAGCTGAGATATCCGCTAGAAATCACTCAAGGTTACGAATAAACTTGTGTTTTTGATACTAAATTTTATCTTTTGTATATCCCCTATAACTCCCATAATTGGCTGTTATTGTAATATATTTGCTGAGGTCTACAGTATTACGGATGCATTGTGTGCTTTATATGCCTACAACTCATTGTATGCCAAAATACAAATGTTACTTATCACCGGATATGTGGACTATTATAGTCTATTATTTCTCTTTCTATAGGCGACAACAGTTCACTGCTTGTCAACGTTTTATTATCACTGTATAAAGTCCAAAAGGCCCGAGTCATGATACTCCGATGTATTCGTTACTTGGTCGAGATATGTGATACTAGCGAAATGTTCCGGGACCACACATTTACATTCCCACGACACTGCGCGGCGTGCACTGTAGGTGCCTGTTGATCGTAGTTATAGGCTTTGTGGTCCGTTTGTTCGTCCCAGAACTCATGCCAACCGCCACCAGGCAATAACTCTTCGATTAATGTCTTTCTTGTGCGGCGCCTAATCCTATCGTCGATATTGCACAACGCCAACTTGGTGTGCGATTGGCACTGCCCAGCCGCACACCCCCTGTCACACTGAATTATCGATGTCTGGCTATCGGACGCATGGCGCGCGTTTTGTCGATTTCATTTCGATGTCTTCGCCGACCACCCACGGCGACGACGACGACGGCGACGACTACGTGGGTGGTCGGCATTTTTTTCTGTGTCGAACTGTGCGTAGCATGCATGGCCAGTCTCTGCACATACCATCGTCGTCGCCCAGATGCGTTTAATACTGCAGTAAAGAAAATCCATGCGTGTAAAGAGGTCAGATAAGGGTCACTTTGCAGCCATTTGCACTTGCTACAGAGACGGGCGACGACGAAGCTGTTGGAATACTAGCATTACAACAAGCTGCTTTCGCTTTCTCCCTGTCTCTCCGACTGTCTGCTAATCTTCCATTTCTGTCAAATTGGTTTGCATCTGCTCCGATATACAATAAGTAATTTACGTTTTATAATACAAAGTGTTGAAGGTATTTAGCTATTGCACTGCATAGCTCCACTTCGACGTAAATAAGATTTTGAAACCACTGTTAATAGTTGAGATCAGAATGTTATTTTGTCCATTTTACACTTATATTCAGTTTTCTATTAAACTATGTCTTGTGATAAACTATAAGCTGGCTGCTAATCGGCTTTTCATTGCGAGAAAAAAAATCTGCATATCTTATTGTATCTTTGTTGCATTTTACGTCAGTTTGCAGATTTAGTACAGTACGGCGCGTGATGTTCTGTGTTGCAGTAATCGGGTGTGCGGAGATCGTGCCGGTATACGGTGCAGTGACAACTCGCAAAGGCAACCATCTGACGGTACGGTGTAACCAGTCGCGCGAAGAGTACCACCTAAAATGTCTCAACATGAAGTGGACCGGTATCATCCAGAATTGCAGCGCCGGTAAACTCAATTTACATCATTCAGAAGCTAAGCCACTTGCTGTCAGGACTACATATTATGCTTATCTTGATCGCTTGGTGCAGTGTTTGTGGGTATAATTTGGTTAAGTTCTACAACATGCCGAACAGCAACAGGCGACCTTTTGAAATGTCGGGAAACGTTTTATGCCAACGTGTGGCAGTACACGTGTAGCATATGACAAAATGGAAAATTATAAACTGCGTTTGAAATGTTCTGCCAATTAACAATTTCCAAAAAACGCTGTATTAACTTCTTAGTTAAATCACACACTTGTTCTAGTAGAGTCAGGTCTTGAGCGCAAAATTGCGAATTACAGCATACGACGATGTCGACGAGGCAGGAACTTTTGACGAAAATACAAATGATACGTTGACCAACTTTCTTCGGTAGATAATTAGATAGGCGAGGTCTTAGATATTCTAACTGTTGGAATGCCTTGAGCGACAAGCATGTCGCCGCTCGCTGTTCTATGACGTACGACGCTGTTGTCGCGTCAGAAACTTGATGCGTTAACGCTGCGCACTAATACGATTTGCGCAAAACCGATTTCTGACGTCAACCGAGTCATACGCATCTGTCGTCCCAACTTCCGCTCATGCATAGTGTATGTGTTGTCAAACTGGTACTAGTGCATGCATGGCGTGCATAGTTCCACTTGCCTACCTGCGTAGAATGTGTCATATGCCATATCTCGGCGCGTCAAACCAGAGCAGTGAATTAGGCGATACGCTGAATGTACACGCACTGGTTATGCGGTGTACTTTACAGGAAACGAAATTACACGACAATAGAAATCTTAAATCTAAAATAGAGACCTACAAGCCAGAACCAGAGTTTAAAACAATAGAGCTAAACTACAGGAATATTAAGTAGAACCGAAGACCTGCATTCTGAGGTCAACAGTAGATACATGGTACAGAAGATAGAAGTTTTTTTTTCTGGGACACAGTGTAGAATTTATTTGTGTTTGTCAGAAATTGTTTTTTGATAACGAATAAGCGCATAATGTAGTCTTTGAAAGAGATAGCGTTTGGTTCTAGTAAGGAGCCGGGATTATGGTTCGTAAGATGTGATGCCACTGGATGTGGTTTTGAGATTGGGAGAAGATGGTGAAAACAGTAAGTTGGCTGAAGAATAGCCAAAAGCAAACTACAAAATAGATTCTCTCCTCTACGATTGGCCAAGCGAATGCATGAGTATGGTGAATTGGTGATGATGTATGACTTGTGTTGTTGCTGTTTACAGTGTCAAGTCTCTCAACGGTTGCTGAAAACGTTGATGTCTACGACGTTAGCATTTCCTATGGTATGTACGTCGTACGTAGCCTATAATGGTTCCAATTTGCTTATTATCGTCGCAGTAATGAACTCATTCTGCTCTTTCCATTTCCTCTTCGCTCATCGTCGTCGTCGTCGTCGTTGTACGTGAAACCGTCCAGTTTGTCCATTATTGATGTAGTGTGCGTGACGTCGGAAGTGGCGACTGACGGACATCATTCGTGATGTCATAATAGCTGCATCACGCGCGAGCGCGAATAGATGGGCTGACGAATGACGGCCAACTGGCCGTCACGACCCGCCACTTACTTCGCGGGTGGCCGAGGGGTCGTGTCCATTAGCTTCAACTGTCCAACAATGTGACGAACAAACTGGTCGGACTGTCGACGTCAACTGCGTCGCGTCGAGTTTTTACACAGCTGTACGCAGGTGTCATGCACGCGATATATCAAACGAGTAGTTTTTCCCCAAGATGCGTGACGAGCAGCGAACATACACTCGTCTCTCCTATACGGCTTCCTTCCTGATGATGAAAAAAGATTCGACGCAGCTGGAATAACCGACTTATAGTCTAGACTTGTACTATTTAACAGTGGCATTCTAGACTCACATCTGCAGAATATTTACTTTAATGTTGTAATGCACAAATTTAACAGCTTTTCAAAGTGACATCACTCACATATATTACTGCAGCAGTTTTGTGATTGTTTAGCCAGTGACTGTTCGCTCTTTCCCTCTTAGAGCGCCTTATAAAACGTACTTACTAATTTGCTTATCTAACTCCCATTGTGTTTTAAATAAGTCGTATGGACGCCTCAAATCACGTTCGGGATACTACACCGTGTCCGGGAACAAAGTAAACCACACACGATATTGGATAGAAATGTCAAATCTCAACGCATCCCAACAAAATTACGTGCACGGAATTCAGAATATATTTTTGAAAGAACCGCAAAATTACGTTAGAAAATATTTATTAAGAGTGGAGTTATTAATCTTCAAAAATCGACGACAAAATATATCAGTTTCCGTCACGTTAGTTAGTGCAACACCAGACTTCATCGCTAACCAGCTGTCTTGATGTCAGCCCAGTAGACTACCGGATCTGAGTGAAGCTGCAGAAGCGTGCGTACTGCAGCGGCTTCGTGACGTCGCCAAGTTGAAGTCACGCTTGATCGAAAAGTGAGAAAATTTCAACCAAATGATCAATTGATCATCGATGAAGCAGTCACGCAGTGACGTTCACGTCTTCAAGCTTGCGTATGAGCTCATGGAAAATATTTTGAACACAGACTTTAAATATGTTTGACTTTTGCACTTTACAGTCTCATGTCTGAATGTTGCCAATAGTGGACACTTCGTTTTCGGGTAAGCTAGCTAATGTGGCTGTAACTTTTGCAGACATTGGCAGATTTTACTGAAATTTGGTGGGTTTGTTTGCGATTAGATGTCTTGTTGTTGTAGAATGTAGTTAGAATCTGACATTGTTTGCCGGAGTTATGAAAATGTATGCACTGGTTTACTGCTTTCCCCGACACACCGTAGAATCTAGCGCTGCGGAAGCTCAGTCAATGTTGAATGAGTATATTCATTTAACTCCAGGTGTGTTTTGATTGTATCGCTGTTTTGTGAAGGTGTACGGATACGTGTATGTAATGTCCAGGTTCGTCAGTGTTAATTGTGTTGATAACTGCGATGACAATTGGACTGCTTGTTCTAACCGCTGGACTTGTTGTTCTCACGAGGTATTTTAGTTTCTTCTACACATCTTTTGCAGTCGCCATCCTCTGATTTAGTGTGTTCATCAGTTTGTCTTTACAGACTTTTTAATTTTTGTAGTGGATTGTAATGCTGTGTAGTTTTGTCTTTAGTAGCTATACGTTGTTTTGTGTACACTTAGTCTGTGCACGGTTACAGGCGAAAGACAAAGCACGGGCGACGTAGGAAAAACGGAAAGCGAGCAACCGCCCGACGACTGTGCAACTACGAGAAGGCTTACATCACTGCCGGCAACGGGCTACTTAGCAGCGGCGTTTCCGGTTCCTGTCGGCTTCTGTATGACGGTCATCGACGGTCAGCTTACGAGCCGACGACGAACCTGCCACCTGGACAGCTGGCTTTACAGGGCATCTCGTCGTCTGGGACCATGTTCATCGATCCAGATCCTCTGTGTCCGTCACACGGTCATCTCTGTCGTTCACAGGAGCGTTCACACCACTCTGCCCGCCATCACCCATCGACACACAGTCTGCTGTTTCCGCACGACCGCTGGGACTGTGCCGACAATGTTGATCCGACCAAGGGCGCCCGTCTAGAGCCACGCTGCCCCGGCTGCGACGCTCCTCTCACGGCCGCCGACGTCTGTCATTGTGACTGCACTCGCCCTGATGTCGCCGACGTAGAACGACCGTCGACGTTGCCGTCGCCGCCACAGAGCAGTGGAAGTGCAGCGAGGTCGCCGACGCCAGTAGCGATGCTGCAGACTGACGACTTAAAGCTGCAAAAGACAAGGCGGAAGTCAGTTGCCGGGACAAACTCGACGTCGTCGTCGTCGGTGTCACGGAAACAGTCGGCCGCGACGCCGCTACGTCCGACCGACGACGCCAACTCGTCGGCGGAAGCACGACAACATGCCGGCGAAATCGAACCGCTGCTGGTTACTGGCGCCGTGCTTGACGACGACGAGGAGGAGGAGCGTGCTGGAGATGGTGATGATGATGATGATGGCGAGGTGACATCACCGCTGAGGGTGATCGGCAACGGTCCCTGTCGCAACGTCGAACAACGAATTGACAACGGTGGCGACGCGACTCGGATGGTCGCGTAATTCTAGGCTAATCGTCATTATAGGCTGTGGACAAAATTAATTCCACGAATTTTGATAATTTTCAATATAACTCTGTCAAACCGCGTTCAATTAAGATAATTTTTGGTATCCGAATATCCAACTGAATTTGCGACAAAGAATTTTTCTTTATCGTAACGGGTTTGTTTCCGCGTTACTTTGTGGAAAAGAAACAGCATAAGATTAATCACTGTAATTTAAGCGCAAAAGTCAAAACATTGACAGCTACGACTATATGCTATATGCATCATAGTCAGTGTTCAAAGCGTATCTCTTTCGCCGCTCCTCACTTATTTCGGGTAAGCACTTTCTGCCTGAAAGTCTGTGTCCTGCATCCACGGAATTAAGGTCAAGACCGTTGGGAAGTCACAGGTGTGGTAAAGTTCGGGGTCTCAGGACGCAGCAGTTGAACATTCTCGCGTGTATGGTGCTCTACTGTAGGGCTTGTTGTCCTACTGAAAAGTGAAAAGTCGCCGGTATATGATGGCTGGTAAACATTTAAGCTGGTTTTATCTGTTTTATATCCAGACCGTTTTCGATCTTGTAGATGAATCTATACTATGAAGATGATCTGAGAATACATCCAGATATCAACTTGCCAAAAAACTATAAAAAATAAAATGCGGTTTAGCGAAGTTATTAAGAAAATGTAATGAATTAATTTTGTCTCACAGCGAAGATATTTCTCTCGTTTGACAACGTGCATGTGATGTGTTTTTGCTTCATTGACGAAATGTTTCACTTATATTTAATTTTCTTCGGACTAGTAAAGCTCAACGCTCAACAAGCATGGATAATTTGTAGGTATCTAATATACACCGTGTCTACGTAAAAAGGTTCCACTTTGTAATCAGTTCTAACTTTGTCATATCTTAACCGATTTTCAAAAAAATTATTACCGGGAAGCACCTGAAGTTTCCAACAAAACATTTAATACGAGGGTCGTATCGTAACTACGTTGCAAAATGGTGTCATTCTGCCACTTTTGCCAATATAAACAATCCGAAATATACGTTTTGTAAATAATTTCATTCAATTCATTGGCAACACTTGCTGAAGTTTTTATCAAGATATCTTTATGATTATGATATCAGTTATATTTACAATGCAGTCAGTTAATGCAATATTTGTCTCAGTGGTTTTCTTTTACTAAACATTAAACGTATTCGAAGTGATAACAAAAATGAACAAGTGCAACAAACGTCACGCGTTTAAACGTGAAAATCAGTCTTTCATTTTTCAACACAACGTCCAAATCCGGAAAAAATGCAAACAAAATGCATTGATTTTTACACGCATCCATTTTAATACATCTCGCTCACTTATTTATTATTTACTTAATTATTACGTCAGCTTTTTGTTTTTGTTAAATATTCTTTGAAGCAGCAGAATGCACACAGAGCATGCGACACTATACGACTTCTGAAAGCATGCAACACATCTTTCCTTCGACCAGATCTGATGCCACGGAACAACCCTGACCTTAATCTGATCTACTGCAAAATAGGGGGTGTCATCCAGTAGCGAGATTATCAGTCGTGGGTGCAAAACGCTGTAAAGCAGCACTTGCTGAACATTTCACACAGCATTATTGACAGTGGAATTTACTAGAGATGTGGGCATCTTTGAGCATGTATGCAGGCAAATTATGGACATCTGTGCAACTGTTGTGACAGTGTTAATATTCATTCAGCCATAGGACAAAAAATGTTTCATTTTTCTCAGACATAATGCGATTTTCAAATTTTATCTTTTGTAATTTTAACAAATTTGTATTATCGAATTTCCAGGGTAATGCAGCAACATACTTGAGATGTGGTGGGACTTATGTTGCAAATTTGATGCGCTTTCCATCAGTGAAGATAGTTTGAAAATCGCTTAAGATTTGACAAAGGTAAAGCTGATTACAAAATGGCACCTTCTTTAGGTGGACTCCGTGTATAATAGCCGTCTTGGTACTTTGAATGACATCTATATGAAGGTTATAGGCCTACGATGGAAAATCGTTTGAATAACTACAACAGCTAGAGCAATCACATTGCCAGAAACGATTTACAAAGCGGTCTAACACACAAGACTACAAATGAGTTTATTTTAGCCAAATTACAATAAGTTATTATTATTTTAGACAGTCAGTTGCAATAGTACTTATGGTACAACAAAATGAATTTTAGATCTGTCTACATGTCTACGATTTTTCGTTAGAAAACCAGTAAAAGACTGTCAAAAACAAAACACACAGTCGCGTCCCAGAAGGTACCTAACAGATGACTATCAAATAACAATCAACGTGCAACTGAGATAGATATACATAAGCTGTGAAGTTTTTTGTTAATTGTTTAAGGAAATCATTCCATGTTTCTATTTCAACTTGTCGTTTTCAGTTATTGTGACAAATCAATATTTAAACAGATCAAACCAATGCATAATTTCAAATTACCAGACAGCGTGTAATAATTACAATAAATGTCCTTATTTTGGCTTGATCACTTACTTAATTTTTCTTGTAGCCTTTTACATCATAGTCATTGCCGTTTCAGCTACATTGAGTCACCATTTACCTAACGTTTCCGCTTTGTATTTAAACAATCTCTTACTGTGTGCATTATCACTGCTGTAAATTATTTATGATTCAAAAATACAATAAGCCAAGGTTTCGGAGTTAATCGGTGTAATAGGCATACAAATGGACTATAAAAATACGTTAGTATCAATAAACATACAGTTGAAGAGGAAACAAATGCACTCCACGAGATAATGACGGACTCCTGATTGACCGCAAAGAACTGAATTCAAGTCCGTAAGTATTTGATTTATTGTCGTTCATTTTTGTAGCTTGGGAATTGTTTCGATATTGACGTTGGTCAAAAATCTACAGAAACATATTAGGTCATAATTGGTTTTTATTACTGTCAGCAAAGTTGACACCAGAATAGAGTCCTGCCGGAGTATCTACGCAGAACAGAAGTCATTTGAGGGGTGGCAGTCAACTCGTCCCCAGGTGAACTCGTTAGAACTCGTTAGCATTTAGGTTAGGAACTTAGGATTGGGTTTTTTAGTGTTAGGATTAGAATTATGGCAAGGGTTAGAGTTGGGATTAGGGTTAGGGCCAGGATTAGGGTAGCGTTGAGGACCAGTTGACTGTAAACGTTTTGAGGCATTACAGCGACGCTGCTGATGACTTTGCGTAATTAATTATTGTTTTCACTATACACGTCTATTCGGGGATTTCGCCCTTTTCAAGTGTACGATGTCACGTCTCTCGCCGATCTGCATGCGACAAGTATTCATCGCTAAACTGGGATTTCGTCTTTTAACAATAAGCGAGAGGTATGGTTAGGGTAAATGTAAAGGACACTTGCTATAGCACATCTTATGAGGGAACCTCATCGCAGAAGTGCTCAGGTCAGGTATATGGCACACGTTGTCAAGGGATCACACAGTTTTACCTACACACCCTCGCGTTTATCCACGAACGAAATGCACTATAAGCCTACCTGCTTTTGCCTTCCCAGCCGATTCTAGTAATTATTTGCCGACCCCGGAGAGAAGGAAGGCTGAGTTGGCCTAGGCACCACAGCGGTGAGTAATCAGTCTGCCCAAGACCGCTACTTGGCGGATATCGCAATTGTTAGCTGTTCAAGTCGTGGTTCCTCACTGGGCAAATAAGTGTACACAGCTAGCCCACAAATGTTGTCCGAAAGCACAGTGGTCAGAAGTTGAAATGCGACTCAGTTGATAAGACCTACTGAGTTGCGCCGCTCGCGAGATCGACGTTAACCCACTACGCCACACCAAATACCGTACATTTACTGCTTCTATTCATCATCATGAATCATGATCATCATCATCCATAGTTTATAGTGCGCCAACTACAAAAACGTAGGCCGCCAAAGCATTACAATGTCATACAGTAAAATCATAAAATGTTAATAACGAAAAGCTTCTAAACAAGTGTGTTTTCAATGTCCGTTGAAAAAAACGATCAGAGAGGATAAAGCACGAATGTCGTGTGGAAGTCTGTTCCAGGCTGCTGGTCCAGAGTACGAAAAGGCTCGTTCTTCAAACTTCGTCCAGAGCCTAGGTAGACATTAGTTCCAAGTTTTTTTCAGATCGTAAACCAGATCGTGTTGCCGTTGCAGCGACAGTGCTGACAAGGTCACTGTCGTATTTTGGCATGGCCGCAGTTGACTTTGTACATCAGTATGCACTGTTTGTACTACAGACGAGACCGTATGGATAGCCAGTATAACTGTTGAAGAGGACTGCCGGCGTGATCTCGAGGTCTCAGCTGACAGACGAGTCGCACTGCTGAATTCTGGACTTTCTGGAGTACGTTGTGTTGATGTCGGCAGGCCGGCGAGGATTGAATTACAATAGTCCAACTTGGAGATGACTATAGTGCAAGTACCAGCCGGGTATTGCCGTAAATAACTATAACATTGCCAGTGCCTTTGCTTCTCCATACACACATAAGAAGAAGAAGAAGAAGAAGAAATGGGCCAGAATATTATTTAGTCAACGGTTGGCCATTTTTTCGCAAAAAACTGATTAATTTTGATCAAAACAATAAGTTGAGTCATGCAGACAATGCACATTGTATAGAATAGCCTACCACGATAGGCTACCCTGTACTTTCCGCAACCATACATGTTACATGTATATTCCGTTTCCTAGACTCTTAGTCAATGTGTGTTCCCGTGAGCAACGAAAGTTTCAGACGTTTATCCGATACGGAAGCTTTCCGTCTCAAAATGCCGTATCTGAGCGCTCGTTAGCATCTAACCCTTCGCTGTGGGTCATTTTCAGCGCAGAGCCGTCTTTGATGTGCAGACTCTGCCGAACTAACTTTACCAGAACAGCATTTATACCGCAGCAGCTGCTATGGTAGATCACCAACATGCTATGATCATTTATCTTCGCAGCAGTAACGATTACCTTGGCCAGCGTTTCGCGTATTCTTTCGTCTTGAATCGATAGATGGCGCGCCGCGTTCGATCGTATTCGATCGGAGGTATTTGCCAGACGGCACCCCGCATTGTTTCGAAGATAAACTGTGCATCTCAAATCAAATACACTCTGTCAAATATTTGACATTCGTATAAATCTTGCATTCCCGTGTCGACCATCTAGCCACGAGTCACGACGCCAGCATAAACTTATGAAAAATGGCGGCAGACAGCACATAATGGTCACTCATAGAATGACGCCGATGACGACGGACGCAGAATACATGAAGCATCTAATGGACTCAAACTTAAGCTTCAAAGTACTTGCCTTGTACTAACGTCCTACTAGCTTCACTCAACCTTGAAATTTAAACAGATTAAAGTAAATATGTATAAGTAAATTCTATTCTACTCGTGTTTGTTTATGTGTTTCCATCAAGCTCGGGTCAAATTGATGCGAAACATTCTGCTTGTATAGCATATGTAGGCTTCACGGGCATCAGGCTCGATCGTCTCGCTGCTTGGTGTCTACTCTATTGCCAGTCTCTGGTGCTCTAGAGAAGCGGTTGTTTAGATTCCTCGAAGCTGACGCCGGTTAGGGCTGCCAGATAACTCAGACAGACGGCTGATTCGACTCGAGCTCGGTTAATTGGCCGTAAATCGACGGCGCGCGACGACTTCTGGCTTGCCGACGACGGCCAGGTCCGACCCCGATTAGACGACGCCTGAATGATGGATTGCGATGCGTGGAAAGTGAAACGAAGGCGGCTGGAGTGGAGCTGACATTGGTCAGCTGGATTTGGTAAGACACCGCGCCACTCGCTGTGAACTCTGGGTTAGATGCTTGATGAACGACGGCCGGCGGCTGCCCTTGTTTTGATAGTGACGACTGATAACCCCGCCAATTGCCGACCTCCAGGACGGCGAGCAGGAGTTAGTATATAGCCTACTAACGCTCGATATCGTCACTCTCTGATCACATGACTGCGGGGTCGGCGATGTCTTCAAAATGTTGGGGAGGCGTGGACAAATTTACACTGCTGGCTACGTCGAAGACTACCCTTCTGACTCATCTTCCAGATCTTCTTACGAAACATACACGGTGATGTATTGCCAAACACAAATTTGATAATCTTTATTCACCAGAAACTGATAGTAAAATTAAACGAAACAAACTAAACTACACTAATAAAGCCTACATACATCACCTGCATATCACAATAAAGTACAGATACACCACACAGAGCAATGTCACAGCCTAAAAACAGATAACCTGTCATAAACGCCTTCCAACCTGGACACACGTTTAGCCCATAAAACACTGGGCAAATCAAAACCAAAATATTCTTGCAACAGTCTAACGACATCGATATTTTTGGTCATAAATAACTTCGTAAAAATATACTTATCACGAAGTCAGTAGAAAGTAGACAGGATATTTGGCCAAATTTAATGCTATTTTGGCTACAGAGAATAAAAAGTAAACTTGAGTGCAATTTTATAGTGTACATTATAATGGCTTTAACTGGTAATACTGGAAGAACGTTAAAAGTACAATTTGGAGAACATGCTACCCTATACGCTCCTTCTGGATTCGTGGACGCCCCGCGGGTCAGCAAGCGCTGACCAATCTCACACTGAAGTCCGGGCGGAGGTCTCGCCGCTACATACGCCAGGCCAACTTTTAACAGGTAACGATCTCACAGGCCTTGTACAACTACAGGCAGCATACAGGCCAGACAAGGAAGCGCTGTCATAATACAGTGCGCAAATTAAATGTAGGTTTTTACAGCAAAATTTATTTGAAATGGAATAATCTGTTTCAAATGCGATTATTACAGTGTCCGCTCAGCTTCGCAATTTGAGCTAAAATGACCCTATATATCATTCAGTTTCATGCGTTCTTCCTGTAAGACTCAACTGCCATAAAATAAACATCACCAAAACATGACACAAATGCTGTAACACTGGTAAAAATTGATTTTATTAAAGGGAAACGATATAAAGACATAAGTGTTTTCGTATACAGTGTAGAAAAGTATATATAGACAAACTACGAGTACAAAGAAGAAAGGCGCTAAACTAAAACAGCAAGTTTACCAAAAATGATGACGGTGGTACGACATAATTTCTGTGCAGTTCTTGTGGCCGCGAACGCTGCCTAGCGTCAGCGGACGAACGTGTGGTATGATGACATGAAAGAGCTCGGAATCGTGATGGCTGGCTGGATGGTGTCGCCGACTGATCGATCAAGTTTCGTTCGCCGAGTAGGTTACTCTCAATAGACGTGCGCCGTGCAAGAATTGTCACAACAGTCCAGCGTGCCTGTTCGCCACGCGCGACTAGGCGGCTTGATCGCAACAGACAACAGCTCCAGCGACTCACCTTTGTCGCTGGACATTTGCTATTTGCTACTGACACCCGCATAGTGAGCAGTAATCAATATCACCTGTCGCAAGCGCTTCCCGTTTGTCAACCGGCATTTGTAGTAATATCATCAACAGTCAACACATTGTGGGCAGCAATCGACAAAAGAACTTTTTAAGAGTAAACAAATCATTATATCATAAAATAACTGCATTCCAATTAGATAATATTACGTTATTATGCACAGTACACATCAGTACACTTACACATGTATAGCGTAAGCTGTTCCGTGTCATTTATAAACAATGCAGTACGCTAGTAAACTCGAACAAGTTAAAATTCGTTGATTGTTCTTTATAACTCAACTCAGCCTTCCATCCCTCGGCGTCGGTAAATGAGGACCAGCTTCGGCTGGGAAGGCAAAAGGCATAGTTCATTCCATTCGTGGATAAACGCATGGGTGGCAAATAAACTATGTAATCCTTTGACAACGCGTGCCATACCTGAGCGCTTCTGCGATGAGATTCCCTCATGAAGAAGCGCTATATCAAGTATCATCTGCCTCTATAGACAAGTAGGCTTACATATTGTATATTGCAGCACACGTATTTTGGACCATATCGCATCATAATAGCTTAAATGTCAATTCAGTACGTGGTCAAGTGGCCCTTCATTATTTTGTACTGTTGGTTTGCTAATAATTGATAAACAGTGAGATGGTGATTAATTACCATGGAGGTTACACTTGCTTCGCAGCAGCTACACAGAAACACAGCAACACCACCAAAGACTTGTAACGACGAACGATCAGCGTCGAAACGACATAAATTCAATGCAGTGAATAATTAAACGTTTTAGTCGAGCGCATCACAATGAAGCTGTCGACTAATTGTGAGAATGGCCAATTTGCACGCGTGACAGAAATACGGCGCAACAATATATTGCTCTTTGTAGTTCGTATTCCTGCACGGGTGACTATGCCGTATCTGAGAGCTCGTTAGCATCTAACCCTTCGCTGTGGGTCATTTTCAGCGCAGAGCCGTCTTTGATGTGCAGACTCTGCCGAACTAACTTTACCAGAACAGCATTTATACCGCAGCAGCTGATATGGTAGATCACCAACATGCTATGATCATTTATCTTCGCAGCAGTAACGATTACCTTGGCCAGCGTTTCGCACATAGCTGTGCACATAGCTTGTTGCCATCCATCTTAAGCGATCTGGGCTGTGGTTACTATTATATGAAGCCTTATTTCACCACACAACATAATGAAAATAATTGAAGCAAATGTATAAAACAAATACAAGCACACAGGTAAATACGATCTAGTTTATACTGTTCATTCTCAAATTCATAAAACAGAAAACAACTATCATCAATTAGCAATGAAAGCAACCTAGACAATTATAGTTTATTTAGCTCAGTGGCAGCTTTATCACTAAATAACCCACATAAATTATTTTCTGACATCACAAACTTTTGCATAAACTTTCCTTTTCTTTTCTTTACCACTTCCAGAACAGATGGACATTCAAAATATAGCATGCAGTGTTCTACAACAAACTGGTCTTTTGTTGAGAAAATATACCGTTAAAGGCTCTATAAAAAGAGCATTTCACGTAGTCTTAAGTACACCTGAAAATTGTAGCTGCTGTCAAATAAACGCCGATATATTTCACGGTATCGCATCGCAATATCTCACGGCCATCAACAGTAGTGATTTTACCTTATATCGAGGACCAATTCGCATTCAGGCCGAGTTATTCACACTAATCGTCATATGCAGCAAGTTCAGCTGTTGTAGAGTAGTTACTGATCGAGCCGTAACAAAATATCATCCGCATACATAATAATACAAACACATGTAAATATAACGTAGCAGTCAGTTATAGAGGCCTGAGCTTGTTGCACCACACTGTCAATAAATGCTGCAAATAAATACGGCGAGAGCACACCGCCTTGGCGTATTCCACACGACAACTCGACAAAAAAACAGAATATTGTGAACCCCATTTAATGCATGTAACTCCGACATTAAACCATTTTTCTAACAACAATAGCATCTTTTTCGGAAAGCCTCTATCCATTAGTTTGATAAAATGACCGAAATGATTCATCTTGTCAAAAGCCTTAGTGACATCAAGTGCACTTATACAAATTTTGTACTTTTTGACAGACTTACATCTGAATAGATTCCCAACAAAACAATGCATATACTGTCCACAGCACCTATTGCGTGTTCCTACACTACCTTGTAGAAATAATATTGT
>Ga0126335_1000569_pt1 | contig 18060 bp, 16 predicted proteins | sample OlaspJWI45metaG_FD_108409 | JGI IMG/M metagenome (GOLD analysis project Ga0126335, IMG submission 108409) | Marine gutless worms symbiont microbial communities from Oahu, Hawaii - Olavius sp. 1 OAHU.JWI-45 metaG | ecosystem: Host-associated > Annelida > Digestive system > Unclassified | place... | reverse complement strand
CTTCCTCCCTCCTTTCCCTTTCCCTCCCCTCCCTTTCCCTGCCACGAAGCAGCCCCCTTAAATCCAGCTAGGGGGTCTGGCGGAGCGCTGTAAGCTCCCCAGCGGGGTTCAGGGCAGAGCCCCGGCCACAAAAGCATTATTAGCATGAGTTGGCCCCAGAAAACGTGCCTGGTGGCAACGATTTGGGTTCTTTTTGTGCGGACCAAAAGTAGACACACGTTTAGCATCAGAAGATGAATGAAATACAAAGAACAAACAAACCAAACTGTGCAACAGACAGCATATCGTGCTCACCATCTGCACATTTTCTATCCAAGTTCAAAACATCTGAACAGATCAACAACTCTACAATGTGAAAATGCAAGCAGCCTGGTACCATACAAATGGCCAATGACACTAAGTACAGAAGGAGACATCGTAACCAAAAAGAAAATAGCCACAGACTCACCGACACATTGGACATACTCAGTCCAGACGACGCCAGCGACGCCACCGACCATCGTCGACTGTCAATCAACCTGTCGTATACATACTATACATGATTAAGCTAGTCTACCGCCGCCGTGCTGACAGACAGACAGTGGATGGATGGACTGACACACAAATTAATACCCTCTACTGCTGTCGTATACTGACGTACAACCAGTACAAATAAATTTATTAAAACACATCTCCAATTTCCCACCCGTTCAAGATACAATAAGAAAAAACAGAGCGTCCATTCGTACAGCTTTTTTCGGACACTAACTGTCTTCATGACGCAGTGACTGAGTGACTGTGGCGGTCAACTCGTCCCTAACTCAACTTGTTAGAACTCGTTAGGTTTTTGGTTAAGGTTAGGGTTAGTCTTAGGGTTAGGACCAGGGTTAGAGTAAGGATTTGGGTAAGGTTTAGGTTTAGGGCTTAAGGTTAGGGCTAGAGTTAGGTTAGCCTTGGGCACGAGATGACTCGGTCACGAGTTGACTTAGGGACGCCTTAACTTGGGGCCGAGTTGACTGTAAATACTTCAATAATGGGATATTCTGCTCAGAAAAAGCTTTATCAGCAAAAATAATATGTGCAAACGTTTTGGGAACCAGTTCAAACAGTAACAGTAGATAAAGAAGATGTCGTACTGTTAGAAAACCACCACCATCATCATCATCATCATCATCATCAACACTGTACCAGAGTGCAGTCAGTAAAGAACGTGTGTGAATACGGTGACACATCATTCAACACAGAAGGCTGGTTTCATACCGTGAACACTACGTATACAGAAACTGGTAACGACAATATCACTGAGAGAAACAACTATCTCTCTCTGCAGTACATACCCTTTTGAAATGAACTGGAACTGTGAGTGAGAAGGGGCGGAGCACGCTGAGCGCGGACTGTCCAGTGGGCTCCCTGCAGTCACATACACACACCATCGTAGTCCATTCAGCTTCACAAAAAGACACTAATACTCTCAAGTCTCCCCACTGCTCAAAATATCAGGTAACATTAAACTGTGTCTGAGGGGAGCAGATACCTGCGTGGGGCCACTTTTATGCTCTCGTGACCTTGGTATTAACCCCATGACACTGAAACTCAAAGGTGACCCTAGATATTCTGAAAATGTACCTTTACATCGAAAATGAAGTTGCTAGGTTAAGGCATTCGAAACTGTTATAAACAGATGGAATATGTACGGCATTGCAAGTGAAATGAAAAATACGAAAATAGCTCAATGTCAAATGTCATCAACTTCCAATGACTTCTAGCGTTCACCGTGGTTCATATTCCTACCAAGTTACATCATATTCCGACCAGTAGTTTTCGAGATTTTGTGCGGACAGACACACAGAAAGACGCACAGACGCCGCCAAAAACAATACCTGCTCGCAGCGGGCGCGCAGGTAATAATGACAATGTGTAGGCCAGTTCTTACCAGTAAGACGACAGCACGTTACAACGGGCAAAACTCCCCCCTCCCCATTTCCCTTCCCCTCACCGTAGGATCCCCATCTAAAATAACGCGCCTCCGGTCTCCAAGAGTCTCCACCGCGAACATGACCTTGATCCACTCCGCCGTTTTCGCACAGCGCAGCTGCATGACACAGCACACTATTGGATCATCGGTCGCAATACGCTGCAATATGCATGTTGTGCATTGGATGCACCATATTACTCCGGATAACTCCCGTATGACCAGACACCAGAAAAGCTTTTCCTATTTAGGCCACCCTGGAAAAAATTCAGACTCGATTATAATAGACATCCCCGCAAATAGTTTCACTATATAAAAAGCCTCCACGTACACTACAGTATGCTGACACAGACTACACAGTAGCTGAACGTTGAAATGGTTGCATTCTCAACTTCTTAAGCTCAAAACTGTCTAACCGTATATGGTTCTGCATCAAAACGTATGCATTACATGACGGTTTGCTGATCTATCCATGAAATTACTTAGCAATGGAGAGTCCTTGCGATGCGTCTGCATCGATGTTTCCTGAAGCTACAGAAGATATCAGGCACCACAGAGCAGCCAATTAGACACGTCCCTAACGTCAATCACCAGACCTAATCTCGCAAGTCTAGTCTAGCATTGCCAGGCTTGGCGTGCAAGCCAAGTCCGTCAAAGATGTAGTCGAACGCAACGTAATTCCTCTCACTATCGGCAGCTAATCAACCGTCCAACACCAACCCACTAATGCATGCTCCATCTCCTCCTAACGTCCACATTCCATCACAGCAACTTCGCAGTAACATCCATTACGGCATGGGCAAGTCTTCAACTTGTCTTCACAACTTTTAAGGAACGCCACGGCATGTTACAGGAAAATCACACAACCTAGACCATCCTAGTGTCACTGTCAAATTATATAGCACATAATCGTTTTTTTTAATCGTACGCTCTGCACACATCAGTACGATGCGAACAAAAAGCGTCTTCAGAAAGTTCAGATACTGCCTGAACGTGTCGTTGCCGACTGACTCCTCTCTCACGCAATCTGGCCGTGAGTTGAAAGTCAAGGGCCAGATATCCGCAGATATAGCAAATCTTCTGGACCGCAGTAGCGTTGTACGTCGACTGGAGGGTCGCAACGTTGCCGTGATGAGACACCTGAAGCTACTTGGCCTAGCAGTTTTTATTGCCGTCACAATTCCGTCTGTCTGTCTGGCCGTCCGTCACACTAGTGATTCACACCAAAACGCTCCAAGATATCAAAATGAGTTTGCACAATACGACACAATACTGTTTGAGGATTCTTCACGCCAAATTTCGTGGTCGTAGGTTTAGGGGTTCCCTTCAAACAAATGTGTCAAACAGGCATACCCAGCCTAGCAAAAATTTGACCAATAACCTGCGATATCTCGAAAACGGTGAAAGATATGATGTATGATTCACTAATACGAAGTCATATATGGGCTTTCCATTGGTACCAACATCGATGGCCTTGAATGACCGTGAACGGCGTTATGGCCTGTTACGACCGTTCATCGGCGGTTTTTCGCCGAAAACGGTAGGTTACAGCCTATCACGCCAAACTGTCTGAAGTTAGACCCATACCGCCAGCGACAAAAATGTAGTCCAAAGACTCCAGTATTTGACAATATACAGTGCATGACAATATTCGCTGGGTTGGCCCTAAATGAGTGCATTAAAGAGAGGCACCCCTTGTCAAAGGCGAAAATGTGACCAACACAACGCAATATCTCGGAAACGGTGCGAGATATGATGCACAAACTTGCTCACACTCGCATTCTCTCGAACTCCTTAATGTAAATGTAACAGAAATCTAACAGATGATATGTCAAGACTCAAGATCGTCTGTCGGGTTTTGTCGTAACGAGAAAGGCTAACAACCTCTGATACAGTTTACAGTCAAGTCGTCCCCATGACTGCCACCTGTCTGTCGTGTAAAATTCGTGACAAGTCGCGTGGTGTCGCTGCAATGCAATGTGAATTTAACGGAGCATCAGAGAGCGGCGAGTGTCATCACGCATTGAGTGACGTTTCTGACTGACCGTCTCCTCGCCGACACTCGACTTCTCCAGTCGCTGGTTTATCTGTCAGCACCTAAATCAGTCTTCTCGCGCAATCGGATAGCTCGTAAAACGCAACCGCCTGGAAACTCACCGGACGCTCCCACGACGACCACCGTGCTAGTTACCATCACATCGTAAACTGAGATTTACTACAATCGTCGGCAGCGAAGTCTCGGCGGCTGACTGACAACTGACACAGGAGCAAATCAATACACTGACACGCAACTCTCATCTGATTTAACTGCATGCTCCACGTATCTGTCACATGACAACTGCGCACAGCAATAACCGGTAAACTTAGAAATGCCTGAACACAACTATCAAATTGATAATAATAATAATAATAATAATAATAATAATAACGGTTTATTTTCTTTTGCAGCACAAATACTGGATTGTACACAGAAGATTTGTGAGCTAACAATGAACACTGTGAACTAGTAGGCCTACTATAAATACAAATCAATTGTCATAATACACAGTGTCTATACAACGTGAGTAAAAAGTGGCCAAAGTAATTTGACAAAGGCCACATAGAACCCCCTCTCCCTCATCGTGCTTCCTATGTCCCCACGAAACTACACCCTGGGGAGGACGTTGATCCGTCCAGCCGGTTTTGTACAGCCCACCAGCGTGACAGTCAGGGTGGCAGTCGACGGGATCATCAATCGCAACAGCCTGCTGTATCCCGTGTACTCGACGCTTTTGATACTGGCCGAGCTGACTGAAACTGCGAGAACGAAAGAAAGAACCTTTACGTCGACAAGCAGTACCCCGGTAACATGTTCATTCTCACTCCCGCTATCATCCATGAACACACCACTGTTCTTGACCATAGCTGACTTCTTGTAAAGCCTATAATTACTGTGAGAGATTAATAACAAGTGGCCAAAGTAACTTGGCGAAGGCCGCATCGAATCCGCGGGGAAATTAAGACTCCTGTTTAATACAGTGTTCATTTGGCCCACAGGGGGCCTCTCCATCTCAAACAGAAAATCAACTCTGGGTGTAAAGTTTCGGCAGATTTCCAATGTTGTTTCACGGACATTAATTCACGACTTCAGATAAGTAGCTTTAAAAACAGTTATGGTTGCGCCTGATGGAACTGAAGCCTGATCTAATGACCAACCGGCTTCTTTCAGCGCTTTGACGCTGTTCGTTGGGTAATAAATCGTCCCCGAAATGACCTATAATGTGTTGAGTGTGAGCTTAAGATGCTAAGACTCACTCACTGTTCTCAGGCTGATGTGTACAAGAAGCGCGAACCTCACTCGCTGCATATCGAGAAAATATGAATATATTGTTACACTACTGCACGGCAGCTTATGTCCACAGAGTCGTTCATGTAGCTGGACACAGAACTTTTCATTTCATATTACTGACATCGCAGGCTCTCAGAAACAGAATACTACTTACGCATAGCCATATACGATCGGCGTTCCTTGGCCAAACTGACTGTATTTTTATCGCCTCTAATAACGGGTTAGCGTCATCGTCGAGCAGCAGACGCGCAAACGACATTGGTCGGCGGTCGGTCGATGGTATATATGGCAATACTCTGACACCAGTGAGACCCCAGACGACCCGCCGTCACAAATACATTTCTCTACTACTCGACAGAACGCATCGATGCCATCGTCACTCGGTTATGTAGCAAGCCAGCAGAGCGACAGGCTTCACAGGAAAACGACAGATCTCCTTTTCAGCATACACTCATTAGACGTTCAGCGCAATACGCAGCAGCATGCGATGATGGAGCTAGCAAATGTCATCATAAAACATTATGAGGGATTTAACGGCTTTCGGGAACATGTGAGAGTTTCATGCATTTAATTATGTATTTTATGTGCTAAAATAATATGGGTATTAAAACATATGATATTTTATAACGAATCTCGTGACAAAAAAAACGGACAGACGGAATTGCGACGGCAATAATGGCGTCTAGCACGTTAGACACGCTCTAAAAGTGAAACCGTACACATGCACGTATACCGTTCGGATTACTCGTTCAGGACGTTCAGTACTTTTAACTGCATTCATTAAGTGGCGCTACTCTGCAGCGCGCCACAGCATCGGTAAGAGTCTGGCTGAGCTAGCCAGCTTGCTGGCTGCTGGCCGGGCCAGCCAAGCGTAAACAAAGTTATGACAGTCACGAACAAGTGGCTACAGTACTGCAGTAATGGCTAAACTGAAGTGGTGCCATCTGGCGAATGAGTAAGCCCCCATATGTGACAGACAGACAGACTGACAGACAACGCTACGGGATCATCTATCGCAATTCGCAATAGTCCGCAATCTCATGCATTCGTCGCGGCCAAATTAATCTCTGTACTGCTGTTACAACGCCAGCAATACCAGTGCAATACTGTACCCCCACAGTGTCACAGGGAAAACACTGCCAGTCAGACAGTGAGAAAGTCTGTGGTCGACGACTAACGACAGTCGTTATAGCACTGTCACCGTGTCGGTCCTATTCACTGACCGCCCGACAGTGACCCGACATCCTATCAATCCTATGCATTCAGTCTCAGCCGGCACAGAAGACAGGTCACGACACTTGGGGCCGCAGATGCGTCAAGAAGTCGACAGACGCAACCTGGTACATTCCGCTACACACAGACAGACCAGACCGTCTATAGCTGTCCATCCATTCATTCATCGGTTCAAGCGCGTCGTCTCGCCTTCATGAATTACGTATTAAACTACGACGACGACGACTCATTACTTCGCTACAGACGTTTCTTCTTTCACGACGTCGACAAGCAATTTGACTCTGCGAACTGCCGCAGAACGATTGTCGTAACTTACTCTACATGTACCGCTGAGTCAACCGAATGTAGTACCATACACTACAGCGTATATTAGATGAATTCACAATTTTAGTGTAGTTGTAAAGTGCAGCGAATTCACTTATTTGAAGAAGTTTCTAAAAATAATAAACGAATTGGAAAAAAAGAGTTCAAAGGTCACCGAGAACAATCACCAGAAGACGATTTTGTCGTTGTCGCCGATTGTCTCAATTTCGTCAATGAGACTAAGATTATAAATGTCTTTAACGACCTTGTCTACTTATGACTTATGATGGACATGCAAGACTTTACCAGGTTACAATATTCAATTTTTCAATTATTCGTGCATTTATTTTCCGTGTATTTTCATCCCCAATAAAGTCTGAACGTCAATTTGGTCGCGACTGTTGCACAGTGAGATTCACACTGAACAGAGATAAAATAGCAAACTTGTCTCGTGTCTCATCATGTCGCTGCTACGACGAAGCTGAGCAATAAAAGAGAAACAGTCGCTGACCGTGGTCAGTTGTGTTGACCGCGGTCACTATAGCTCAAAGACGGTCGTCGCTTACTGTATGTAAAGCGCGTAGCATCACAACCTTCACGTCGGAGCGGAAATGGACCAACAAACCTGGACAAGACGGATGTGAGCGTCGTAGACAAGACGACGACGACGGCTTGGAATGCGACGTTCGACCGCCCACTTGGCGCAACGCAATTACCAACATTACCGTCCGTATACCCCGTCCGCCCCCACTCCCACGGGTTGATGAAGAAGGCAGCAGCACAGCGCACAGGGACCGCCAGAGTCACGAAAAAAACTTCTGCGAAAGATGCGCGGCCCTCTAGTGAATGAATGGAGAGTGAGTCGGGGTGGTCTGGTCGGGTCGGACGTGACGTGACGTGCCATGAATCAGCTGCAATGTGTTGAGCCTCTGTGCTATGTCTGTACAGCGAGAATTAGTCGCAGTTCGTCAAACAGCTGCCGAGCGCCGAGCAATCAACTGCGACAGACTGACACAAGCTCGACATCACCTTCTGCTGTCTGTGGCACGGTCCTACACTGCCGCACAGCTCTACTGTCATCCATGCACCGCTGCTCAATGCTCCAAACGTTTCTGTCTCAACACAACTTTCCGTCTTCGGACATAAGGCCTACTGTTTCAAGTCCAACTATCTTATGTCTTCATCATACACGTTGTGCCACTCTAATGCACCTCGATATTTCATATTTAGACGACACACTGGATCACATCAGATTAATGCCGCAACCCAATGACAGACAGAGAAACCGTTAGACGCAACGCACAGTCTGTGAAGAACAACGTTCCTAGAGCTTGCACGCAATGGCCAACACAAATTCAACAGAGGGGCCACAGAGGGTGTCCAGTACTGGCCCAACAGTTCAATTAACTCCACCCAAAAAACTGTTATTCCCCAGATTTTCGATCACATTGTTCCCAAACTCACTTCATTGCTCAGTATTTCTCTGATCCCCTCCTCTTTAAATGTCCAGGTCTTTCAGGTTGACAAAGCGGTCACCAGTGCCACTGTTACTGGGAACAAAAGACAATACCGACAATATTATTTTTAGCTGCATTTGTCATTAATGAAGCCTGTTCAGTTCAACAGAGTTGCTATTTTTCAGCGTGGCAATCATGTTAAGTGCTATTATATCGACGTATTTCTAACTCTGTGGCATCTTATCTATATAGCGCGGTTCGTGTGTTTGTGCGCTTGTTTGTCTGTCTGCTTATAACTCAGGAACGGGATGGGCGATTGCCTCCAAATTTCCAGGGCAGCTCTGAGGCGCCCCAGGGATTATTTTAGGTACCAAAAATTTGGGGGTCGTGGGTAGAGGAACAAAAACTTACTTCGCTAGTAGTGTCATATATTCGTTCATAAATGTATAAATCACAACGATATCCGTCGACTGCATTCTGCAACTTCCTGTATAAGTCTTAAGTAGCGCTTACATGGAGACGTAATGCATCCGGATACGCGTACATCACGGGGTAAACGCTGCATTAAATCTGACTAAAGGACCGTAAGCAGTGAGCAGAACGTTTTTATACAACGTGGGTGGTCGCTGCCTTGTCGTTTGATGATGACAAATGCGCCATCACACAACCACTGCACCACGTGACTCAGTCACGACAAATCAATAGAAACAGCAACTTACCGCCAGGCCGGATCACCGAGCGACGCCGAACCACGTTGTGCACGTCGAGCGGAAGCGGAAATCGTCGTCGGTCCATGCCGGCATTACGGCAATCCATCAGCCACGTCGTAACGTGGTCAGACAAGCGCTGTCAACCGACCGGCGTCCATAGCAACGTCACGTCTATCTTTTGATGGCAGTTGTAATTTGTAGCCTATACCTTCTTTGCTCTAAAGCCGGGGTGATGGTTAGGGTTAGAGTCAGTAATGGGCATGTAACGCCGCTTCTAGCGCCACTCATGACTGGGCAGATCGCTGGCAGACTGGGCAAGCTTTGGAGCCTGACTCACCGTGTAGAAACAGCAAAGTTTCTCACGCTATCAGGACATCGAAACGATGAAGAGAGCTGCAGGTAATCAGCAAAGACACGAGAATAACCTTCAGCACCGAAAACGTATGTTCTATAGATCCACAAGGACGCTATAGCGCACTATATGCTTGTTACGCTGTTGTGTTCCATATGGCGAGCGTCGGTAGCATTCCATTTCGCAGCTAATGACCATTTTCACACAGCCATCATCAAATCGTCAGCCTAATCAATTGCCTATAGCTGACTGTACTCAACAGCAGAGCTATAAACAGTTATAGCATCCTGCGAACGGTCGGTCGTCTGTCGCAAGAATGCAACTGTAGTGATACCTCGCGACGCTGGCATTTTCCCCGCATCGCCACGACCTACACATGACGCTGTTTGTCAAAACGCGATTCAATCGACTTCACGCGTCGCTCCTGCACCAGAACGCAAACTCGACCGATCTTCGACTGCTAAACCGATCACTGTCCAATGACCACGTGCGAAAACTGCTTGCAGTTGCCATGACGACGACCACCAACGACAACGACGCTCGTTGTGAAACACGTGCAAACAAGTGCATGCGCAGTCAGCCATTCAGTCAGTGAGCGCGGGGCGGACTGTTGTTGAGCAAAGCCTCGGGGAGAATGCAATGCCGTGACAACTGCCTACTTCCGACAGCGTTACATCACACTCAACTGTAGAGTTGCGCGAATCGTTAATCCGTTAAACGTTTAACGCACACGGAACACGACTGCTACCTGTCCTCATAACGATGAAACGGCACTGCCATCACAGTGCGGACAGAATGTATCAACAATGCACGGTGTGTGCGTGTGTGCTACAGCGCCAAAGTACAGCTGCTACAGTCATCGAACCGTCAGACGCAACCACGGCACAGTTTCCACAACGCACGCGCGACACGATGCCGACGTCGCAACACGTGCTAGCGATTAACTGCCATCTGCTTCTGTATAGATGTAACATGCACGGTCCGGTCGTCACAGAGACACCGACTGCCCGCTCCGCTCGTCGTCGTCAACACGCAGTAGCAGAACCGCTAGCGCCACGACATGCGAGCACGTCCGATATATACCACTACGACAACGACGAAATCGATAACGACGACGAACGTACGGCGACGACGACGCGTGCAAACTGGGCCACACACACCGTACGACCGATCACTGAGTCGCTGCGTGCTACTGGCATTCGACCGGCAGACCAGCCCACCGACCGGACCGACCGACTTCTTCATCGGCACGAGACAGCCGTACTACGCCGTGAGACCAAGTGTTGGATTATACGTCGTATAGAAGTTGTATATCCGAACGGACAATACTAAATGAGTGCATAGTATTCGTGAATTTCGCGTATTCGTCCGTCTGTTGTCAGCTCTAGCTATGGCGCGCTGCAGTGTAGCGCCACCTAGTTAATGCAATTAGAAATGTAGTACCAGCTCAAGCAGCTAAACTTAATAGCTTTTTGGCACACATTAACAGAATTACTAACTTAGGCTAGTTGACGATGTTACCGGATCACGCGGTGGCGACTCAGTTTTAGCTCTGATGCAGACTACTATAGACAACTTCTAGCCTATAGCGACATTTGCAACAAACAAATGACGAAATCTGGTGCAAATGTGGCAACCCTTTAACAAGTTCATGACGACAGAATGCAACGATGTAAAGTCGTTCGTGCGACGATGTCATTAACTTGATGCTTTACTGCATTTGACCTTGGCCGCAATACGCCGTGACCTTCAGCGTTCAATCTTGCTAATCAAAAAACTAATGGTGCGGAGAAATTACGGACTAACGCTGCTCCGGCGGGCGGGCCGAGTCAATACATTTCAGTGACGTAGAACGAGCTCCAGTGAACAGTGACACAAATAGCGACTGCACTGACTGTGACTGATTGTCCCAAAGAGGCCGTTCAATTACTGTCAGTGGCCTTGAGAAATAACCAAACATCAATTGCAATATCGCCAACGCGCCAGTTTCTATGGCACGCCAATCACCGTTATTGCAATTACTACTTCTGAAGACTGCAATGCGTCAGCTCGACTTTCAAACGAAAACAGCAGTTGAATAGAAATTCCGGCAAAATAAGTATGTAATCCAACATTCTTTTGTCTTTGCTGAACACTGCATTACGCGCTGCCCAACTACTTTCTCTCAAACGTACATTCTGAAAATCATTAACTATAGACGATCAATTTCAAGTCGGGATAGATACAAATCTCTACTATTCTGATTTGTCAACTTTGGTTAATTAATTATCAAAAAATCCGAGGATAATTTTACGAAGAAATATTTCTGCATGCAAATATGCAGTAAAAAAAACTAGCGATCTACACATAATTATCTTGAACTATCTCAAATCGGTTTACTAGTCAAGGCGCATTCATAAGCCAAAGCTCGAGATGGCCACGAGGGACGACAGACAAATACCGCACAGACAGACACAAAAGCGACGGCTTCATCTGCCCAAGTCAGAAGACATATATTCCGCAAACATACAGATCTTGTAGCGTGTTCGGCAGGGGATACATGTTTAATACGTAAACGGCCAGTGCTTGTGCACAACGAGTATACAAATGTTATAAATGGAAATACCGAGGTTCAGACTGTACACTGACACACCATCTAAGACGCTTCAGACTTGTCTCTGGCAATAGTGCACTCGAGGTTTCGTCGATTTTATGTCGTTTTTATGAGTTACCGCTGCATTACAACGATTCAACGATTCCAATGATGTGGTAATGGTAGGCAATGCAGACTCCAACTCAATCAAAGGACACCAATCTGTTGCTTTCCCAATCGATTATAATCCGTGCCGAAGCATAACATGGATGTCGACAAGTGACAAAGACAGAGGCCCGTGATCCCAAAATAACAAGATGCCAAAGTAATTTGGTAAAGGCTGCACGAATGCATCACGAACAGCTGAGCTGCGTGACAGACAGACTGACGGACAGACATTGCGAACATTCGTAACAATAGTCTGCATCTCATGCATTAGATGAAGCCTAAATTTTTTTTAGGTTGTTCACATGTCGTCACCGCCAGCAACATAGTAGGCATGTTTTCACAGAATGTCAGCATTGTCGTTTATATATAAAACAATGACTGAAAAAGTTGAACACGTGACTCAAGCTGTCCCGGTTACATCTATAAGCAGCACTGCAGCAGATCGAATGTGAGATGCCTGCGTTTTCAAGCCGCCTGTGAAGGTCAAATCTAGGACAGCTTTTCAACAAGCTGATTACACAGAGTGAATGAACCAGCGCTGATTGGTCAGCAGCTGCGCATGCGCTGTGTGACGCCACGGCCACGAGGGGGATTAAAGCAGGACACATTCATCCCCTCACAGTGTGAAATGAATTAAAGAGGATCCCTATTTGATGAGCCATCATCAATGATCCATGATCCAGCATTAGGGTCTGGTTTAGGGTTATGGTCAGTCTTATAGAATTAGGGTTAAAGTTGGGGTTAAGGATGATTTCCATGGTTTGGACATGAAGTCAAGCAGCGGGTCAACAGCTGCAGAATCGGGACAGAGTGAGAGACAGACAATGTGTAGAAACACACAGCGCTCGGCAAACTAGCCGTTCACATACACCTCACACTGCTACGAAGTAAAACTCAAAGTGCTACTAAAGTCCAGAGAAACCATCTCCAACATGCAATAGTTGCGTCACTGTTAAACAAAGTACAGAACATCAGGTAAAAACCACAAAACCTACAAAGTTAAACACAAGTGTTTACAAAGTAACGTCATCGTCACCATACGAGTGGAAAGACTGCACACTTGATCGGTAAAGAAGTGAAGTCTTACATATGCTTAACGGCCACTTTACCTCCTCCCTGACTATCTGATTCTAATGGTGCCGCTTTGATTGTGGTTACTGTTGGCTAATGTTGCACAACTTCACCGGTGCTCTTCCCACTCCCAAACCCAACCAAATGGCATACAGCACATGAAGTCAATGCATTGTTTATAAAGGCCAGCCAGTTGCAGTAACGCCGGCAAGATCACAGCCGTCGCCAGAATGTATCAATTCAATTATTACACACCGCTGAACGCTTGCGGCACCAACAAGCCAACAAGCCTCTGTATTATTTACACGAGAAACTTCATCTCGGATCAACGTTACAGACAGGCAGACACACAACCCGGTCAGACTAGCCACACACTGCGCCAAGACGGCAGCGGCGACTCCTCGGGGACCGCAGCTCCGTCTGCCGCCCGGCCGGCGGCGTCTCACGGCCATGCGTAGCTTCCTACAACGTACGGACGGTAGGGAGACCACACACAGGCAGTGGCACACACACAGGTCGATAGGAATTGAAAACGTCTTTCATCGTCACGTACGCGCAGCGCAGCGCACGGTCGTTAAACCCATGACACACGACACAAAAATACGTCCCACAGAAAACTGGCGCCAAACGCTCGGCGAGTTCTATATAGATTCGACTCGACGCGCTTGTGTACTGGTGACGGTGTCAAACTGGCAATCGACACGACACGTTCGACTCATGCAGGCTGTCGTGCTACATCCTTCTCCCAAGACACACGGCCGCACTGGGCGGCGCTAATCTCCGTTTCCATAGCCCTCAGCCAAACACCCGCTTATACTGCAAGTTGACTGTCACGGGCCTAGTGCATCGCGTGGTATGTCTGTTTACTTCCCAGCCGACGCTGGTCCTCTTTTATCAAACCCCGGGGGGATAGAAGGATGAGTTGACCTTGTTCTATATCACGTAAATAACAACTGTGGGCAAGTTGTTCACACTTCCACACACAAAACACGCCTCTGTCACAGAAGAGTGGCGATGTTCTGCCGCTAACAAGTACGAGTTACCGTGCGCCTGACGAAAAGTATGGCAGACTGGTTCATAACCTGTAGAGTGCCAGTGCCAGCTGACCTTAATCAGCTTCAACCCAAAGACACGAGTACCTACAACCGATCTGTTATTAGTTTTCATGCGCTGAAACCGGCGCCCGACGCCGACAAAGTACTGTTTTCGCACGAGACCGATTGACCGGCGCTAATTTCTGGACATTGTGGCATGGCCGTGACACCTTGACGCCATGCTCGGCGTAACGGCGACCACCCAGTATCGGTATCATTGCGACAGGATGCGACAGACAGTCACACTCACTCAGCAAGCACACGCAGCCGCTACGATCAATATCCCCGTATACTCATATAAAACAAACTGTCAACGAGGTAGACAACTCAGCTGCGTCTCCGTCTCCAGTCTCCGCACTCACAGACAGATGGATGATGCATCTGTTATCACTGACACTTGAGTTCTGTGTGATGTTGAAGACTGTGCTATTCAGCACAGCATTATGAAACACTAACATAACACCTCAGTGACAGTTTAGTCTGTAAGGACTGCTGAACAAATACAAAATGTTCTTACTAACTAACTGTAAGACATCCAGCATTCTAGCACTGATGAGAGGCCACCAACGTCAGTGCATGACTCTCATTTGTCGTTTCAGCCTAAATTCCATCCACTTCTGAAAATTTTGCCATCTTGTACTCACACTGAAAATTTTTTACTTCAAGATCACTTAGAAACGGGCAAGTACCATTAATAGCAGTCAAATGAATTTATAAGACACATCTGACTTCCTCCACAAGTAGCCGTCTATTAGAAAACCAAACGGACTCCACCTCCACAGATTCAAGGCTCAGATACAGACAGACTCGTCATACCTAGCATGTGAGCCGGTCCAGACTGCAGTGGCAGACTGAGTGACATGCCAGCCGATGTCGGCAGAGCCAGAGACCGTCGAGGCACGGAGACTCTTCCACTAACAGACACCACAACGCACGCCACACAGTCAACACAACCAGTAGACCTTAGTTTGGGTAGCGCGTAATACAGGTAGTAAAGCAGACAACTCACAAAATAAACTCATGCACAGAAAACATCAAAACTATTTTTTTTAAATTACAAATGTCAAATGTCAAATCAACAACAACAACAATGCTATTACTATTGGTCGATGTTACAGACATGACTGTTATGTCCGTAGTATGGAAAACAAGAGACTGGAAACTGTCCATAACCGTTTTAAGGGAAGAGGTTATGGCACAGCCATCATGTCTGTACCATCGGCCTTGTCGATGTTATCGATATGACTTTAACATTTGAAATTTTAAAAATTAAAAAATAATTTTGATGTTTCTTTACATGAATTTACTGTGTACTTCATACAGCAATGTAAGCGACACAAGCTGCCCCCTTCTAAAGTGTTTTACAAGAAATGTCTGACTGCATTAGAAAGTTTTCTAATAGGTAAGTTTTCAACTGTTTCACGAAGTTGTTGAAGGAAGACAGTTTAGGAACTGAGACAGGAAGCTGTGTGCGCTACTGCAGGGCAGCGTCGCCACTATCTTGTGAACTCTAAAACCCAAAGATTACAAGTGAAAATGTGTAAAACATCTTTTCATAGAAGATTTACCTCATTTCGTGTTACATGTTCTCACAAAAAGTCACATCTATTTTCTACGCTTAGGCCTACACGTTTAAGACATCATTTCCGGATAACTGATTCACTTTTGAGACGTATGTAGTAAGTATGTTTATGAAAACATAGAGTGTCCCTGTCAACTTCTGTGATAGGGTCACTTTAACTCTACTTTATGCTAATAAATTAGTAACACTTAACAATAACGATATTAACCTTGGACGACGACTCGCCGGCGTTGAGCTGCATCCAGCGACGTTGACAACCGCAGCCAGATCTCTCTATTAACACAACAGTAACACAGCTCTACAGAATACATCACCGTGTCATTCTCTACACAGCACCTTACAGCACTGCAGCTACCTCAGTCTTAAGACCTAACACACACCAACAAACATCAAGGCATTCATTTACTTACTTACTGGGACAATAGATGAACTATTGACCGCCACCCAATCATCCAAGATACACGTATCAAGCCACACTGCAGACGTTGGCACTGGGATTCATGGCAATGGTCGAGTTAAAGGTTATTTCAAGGTCACTCGATGTGTTGCGGTCTCTGTAGTGTGATATGACTCATATCAAAATGTCAGCCAATGGCGACGTCGCAATATTATACAACAGTCTATTAATAGCACACGACGTTATTTTGGGGGCAAATTGTATGCATGTACTAAAGGGCAGCGGAGGCAGAGACGCATAATTTGACTGCATTTTCTAGTTAATTCTGCCTTAAAGGTCGCGCTAAGTCAACAGCCTCACAGTGACGCTGTTTCTTAGCGCGACGTCCGCCCTCACAACCAGGCGTCTCCGAATCTACTTATAGGTTCATCCGTCTGTATTGTACTGCAACCGCATTAGATCGTGTAAAAGTATGTTGACGTGATGGAATGGGTGCGGACAAACATTAAACACACCACGCATTCACTTAACAGCTGCTGTAATCCCATCTGCCGCACAAATCCACATTTATCCGACTGAAACAGGATTAACTAGTGTAAGTGATTAGGGACGTCGGCTGTCCAGATAAAAACTAATTAGACGTTCAAGATCACCAACTTGGGTCTGTACATTGTACAGCTTCAGTTCCACAAGCGTTGACTCCACAGTGGGCAGCAGCAGCAGCAGCAGCAGCCACGACAAATATACTGCAGTCGTGTACTGTCACTATTGCACAAGGATGAAGCTACAGCATCAGTCAACCGATTAAACAAGATGAGCACCTCAGAGCCGTGACACTGATCATCTAACCCAAAAGCGTATCTGACTGCAATTTTTATAACGAGGATGCTGTTTTCTGACATTCACCGATGTCGCCACTTACACAGCTCAGAAGAAAGTACATGGAAACTTATTTGCTGAAATACTGGACGCTGTAACCGTCCAACGGCCAGATCCCGTACAATACGGTTAATGCGTTAAGGGAGATTTATATGACGCAGACGGCGTCCATATACAGGGCGCATTTGCCGCCGCTGAACCAGCTGTCGCCACGGCCACACATCGACCAACGATCCACTCGAGCCGAGCCCAGTCAAGGCGAGCAACCTCGTCAACCGCAAAATAATCAATCGGTTCAAATCCGATTAAGCTCTGTCGACGACGATAGCCGCCCAAACTCCTCTGCCCTCCCGCCGCCACACCCAACTATTGACTTCATTCCGTGATCAACAACGAAATTATACCACCGGCGACCCATAAGACACCTCGGCCGGCTGTCTGCAATATTACTACTCCACGACGAAATTAAAACCGGCACGAAAGCATCGGCGAATCACGACTACATGCAATACAGTACAAAGCTTTAACAGTACCTTACTACAGCTTGCTCACATTTGTTTACTCTACAGGTCTGGCCACATTAAACGGGGACACGCATTTCAGCAAATAACTTCAGAAGCGCTGCTCAGACCTTCACTATTTTTGGCAGAAAACATTACCATTTAATTCTTAACATGACAACATAATCTGCATACATTAGTTATGCAAAATAAAGTGGCGTCATCTGGTGAATGAAAGGCATGGTAATAAATAACGATCGGTCATCACCTTTCACTATGTTGATCAAAGCTATAAAAAAAAGAAAAATCAGTTAATTTAACAAATAACAACAATGACTGACATCATTCTGAGGTAGTTAATTACTACCATCACTGGTGTCAAAAATTTAATTAAGAACTTTCGTTTGGTTTTTTGTATGGTTTAATAAGGACAGAGAATGTTTTCATGGTCATTTTCATTCGT
>Ga0126335_1000568_pt1 | contig 18065 bp, 19 predicted proteins | sample OlaspJWI45metaG_FD_108409 | JGI IMG/M metagenome (GOLD analysis project Ga0126335, IMG submission 108409) | Marine gutless worms symbiont microbial communities from Oahu, Hawaii - Olavius sp. 1 OAHU.JWI-45 metaG | ecosystem: Host-associated > Annelida > Digestive system > Unclassified | place... | reverse complement strand
GTTGGCCCGCGGGCCAACGTAACCTACGCAAGCACCGCCGGCATTCCTTTCTGCACGGTTTCCCAGGAATTCAGGCGCTCTTTTTGAACAACCGGGCGCCGCATCTCTTCGATCACATCGTCAACGTAGTCTTTGCGCCGCATACCGACCAGGACGCTCGATACACCGGATGTGGATCGCAACGCCCGGATCGCTTTCTGGCTCATGGTGCCCTCGGCGGCCCATTCCTTATCCGTTTCGTCAACCAGTTGCCGGATGTGTTTTATCTGCAAAGCCGCTGCTTCGGAATAAATCGAGGCGACAGCCTCAAAGGCCTCGTCCAGGATTTTACCGTGGACATCCATCCATTGAGTGACGTCCTGGTCGTTTGCAAGATGTTGCTTTAAATAGTCCATGACCCCGTTTACACGGGGCATGAAGAAATTGGCCCTGGCCTGCCGGAAATTTTCATAGGAACCAAAATTCAGGTAGTAGTGTTTAAAATTGTCACTGATCGAAATTTGCTGCTTGATGCGTGTCTTGAGACCATCCCTGATATCGAGTCCGGGAAGCATTTTTTTCCAGAAACGGATTTCGGATTTTTGAACGGCTCTTATTTTACGGATGATATCGTCCGAAGACTGTCTTCCGGAGAAGGTTAGGTCGGCCAGGCGGATCAGCCGATTTTCAGCAAATGCATTGAGTGGCCGGTTGACAAGGACACCGAGATTTTGGGCCCGGGCGTGCTGGAGCACACTTTGACTGTTGAGCTGGTTGTGCTCCAGAACAGCACCCGGCTCGCACAAATTAAACGGCAGCTGGACCAACCGGAAGTGATGCATGGCCGACACGGCTTCTGCAATTCGACACACGGTTTCCAGGGAGGTAAATTCAGGATCATGGCTGTTGACTGCAAACGTATTTGAACTGACGCCGTAATAACGGATGCGGCCTCCGGATACCTCTTCCTCCAGGTATTCAAATGCTGCTTGAATACGGCGATAATACTCCGTGCGGGCTTCTTCGAGTGCAACGGAATTCTTAGCAGACCAGCCCAGATAATACTCCGGATTGTGTAAAAGATAAAAATCGAGCGTTTCCAGCCCCAACCGTTCCAGGCTGCGGCCCAGCTGGTCCTTTAAAAACGCCGGGTGGATGCAGTGCTCGGTTCCTTTATCGTACTCGACCAGCTCCACAAATGGATTCCCCGCCTCTTTGCGTTGCCGGCTTAAAGCCAAATTTTGTCCCTGCAGGTAACCGACCTTGGATACCACAATCATCTGCTCGCGCTTCAGATCGCCGGATTTCACCAAATCGGCCAGGACCTTGCCCACCAGGCTTTCGGATCCGCCGTCAGCGTAGTTTGCACTCGTATCCACCAGGTTGATTCCTGCCAGAATTGCCCGGTGCAATGCCTGTTCGTGTTTCAAAACGCCCTGACTGATCCGGTAACAGCCAAATCCGGCCGCACTGACAGTCAGGCCGGTTTCACCCAGCAGGTTGCAGTGCAGGCCAGAATGCTTATCTGCCAGTGAGGCGGTTGCTTCCGGCGATGCGAATCCTGTTATCACAATAATCTCCCCCAAATTTTTTTGCCATCCATTCATGGGTGGCAAAAAATTGAAAGCAAAAAGGGCATTTCATTCTGCAATGATGAAATGCCCCTTTTAAATTGGTGTTATTAAACAACCGTGACATGTACCGCAGCAGGACCCTTAGCGCCCTGTTCGATATCGAAGGTCACCTTGTCACCCTCATTCAGGGTCTTGAATCCGGCTCCCTCGATCCCCGAAAAGTGAACGAATACGTCCGGACCATCTTCCTGTTCAATGAAACCAAAACCTTTTGTTTCACTAAACCATTTAACGGTTCCAGTGGCCATCGTGCACTCCTCCTTTCTTCAAAAAGTTCTCATGGTCCCATACTGCAGGTGCCACTTCACATCGGGTCTGACCTTCAGAACGAAACCGGTCCACCACAAACAGGCAAAGACCTAAAATGATTAATCTTATTTTATACTGATTTTTGTAAAATTCAAGTAATTTATCGGGAAAGTATCAAAATCAGGCCTTATTCTATATTTTCCCTCAAAATCTGCAACATTCGTCGCAGCGGTTCGGCCGCGCCCCAGAGCAATTGATCTCCCACAGCAAAGGCCGTCAAATAAGACGGGCCGATGTTCATCTTGCGGATGCGTCCGATCGGAACATCCAGCGTACCCGAAACCCTGGCCGGCGTGAGTTCGCGCAGGGTCGCATCCTTTTCGTTGGGAATCACGCTTACCCACTCGTTGTGCCCGCCAATCAATTCCTCTACTTCGCGCAACGGCAGATCTTGTTTAAGTTTGATCGTAAACGCCTGGCTGTGACAACGCATGGCGCCGATTCGCACACATTGTCCGTCCACGGGAATGGGGTTGGACTGACAACCCAGAATTTTATTGGTTTCAGCAGAACCCTTCCACTCCTCCCGGGTCTGACCGTTGTCCATCGGCCGATCGATCCAGGCGATCAGGCTGGCAGCCAGCGGGGCACCGAAATTATCCGTCGGGAAAGATTCGCTTCGCAGGGAGGTGATGACCTGTCGATCCAGTTCGAGAATGGCAGTGGCCGGGTCTGCCAGAAGCTCAGCCGCGTCGGAACCAATTGCGTGCATCTGCGCCACCAGTTCGCGCATGTTTTTGGCCCCGGCGCCCGAGGAGGCCTGATAGGTCATCGAGGTCATCCACTCGATATGGTTGTGTTCAAACAAACCGCCCAGAGCCATCAACATCAGCGCAACCGTACAGTTGGCGCCAATATAGTCTTTGATGCCGTCATCCAGGGCTCCGTCGATAACACCGCGATTAACCGGATCGAGGATGATGACAGCGTCTTTATCCATCCGCAGGGTAGAAGCGGCATCGATCCAGTATCCCTTCCATCCGTTTTGACGCAGCCGTGAATGCGCTTTTTCGGTATAACCGCCGCCCTGGCAGGACAGGATAATATCCATTGATCCCAGCAGATCAAAGTTATAGGCATCGGCTACCGGTGGTATGTCCCGACCGATGTCAGGGCCTGTTTGACCAGCCTGGGATGTGGAATATAACAACGGTTCAATTCCATCAAAGTCATTTTCGGCCCGCATCCGCTGCATTAGAACGGATCCGACCATCCCCCGCCAACCGACCAATCCTACTTTCAACATGATTTGCACCCTTTGCAATATAATTTTCTAATCATCATTGCGGCTTATATTAGAAAAAATTTCTTATGCCCGCAACCGATATCTGTCAAGGAGTTTGTGTAATTCCCGGAACAGCGCCTTTACGCTCATCCTGAAACGGGTAGGTAATTCAGAAAGTTCAGAAATGCTCTATAGCTCATAGCTCGATATAGCTCATAGCTTGTAGCTCATAGCTCATAGCTCATAGCTCATAGGAAAAAGGAAAGATCATCCTAACTATCAGCTCTCAGTTATGAGCCATGGGCTTTAACCGGCTATCAACTATGAGCTATCAGCTATGAGCTGTTTGTAGCTATGAGCTGATTTAGCGTACCACCATCACCGTGCAGGCGGCGTAGTGCGTAATTTTGCTGCTGACACTTCCAAACACCAATCCCTCCAGCGATCCTTTGCCGCGCGTGCCCATTATTATCAGGTCCGCCTTGCGAATCCGGGCAACTTTTAAAATCGCTTCGGCAGCCGGCCCTTCGAGCAGATCCTCCTCTATCTCGGCCGCTTTGTCGCCAATCTGATTGCGGGCTTCGGTCAATAGTTCCTGACCGGCGGACTTGCGTCGGGACACGAGGTTCCCATATTCCTCGGCCCCCCTTAAATCGGATGTGTGGGGATACGCATGCACCAGCAAGATCCCGGCGCCGTATGTTTCGGCCAGACTGCGTGCAACCACCAGGGCCCGCTTACTGTGCTGCGAACCGTCCAATGCCAGAACAATGCGCTCAAACATAATGGACCTCCCTTGTATGAATGCTTGAAGGCTCAATGGCTTAATATATCAGCAGTTTTATAGTTAATATAATACGCTAATTAAATCCTGTCCAAATTGGATCTCGATATTACGCGATTCTGAATACAGAGTTGCCAAATCCACTATGTTTGGATACATTGGGGAAAGTTTAGACTAAATCGACCTAACTGCCGGACCATGAGCCTGAGATACAAATATAAAAAAGCATCCCGGACTATTGCGCGGCTCTCTTCTGAAGATTTGTTGTCTGTCCGTAAAATTGCCAATGACATCAAGACAGCCCAGGATGACCTGCTTCAAAAGGCGGATGGCCATTTTACCCGGTGTGTGGATGTCTGCAAAGGCCTGTGCTGCCAGAATATCCAGCTCGACCAGATCATCAGTCCCTGGGATTTTGTATATATCCTGACAGCCGATCGCACAGCCGATGATAAAATACAGTCCTGCCTGGATAACGAAAACCGACTGTTTACGGCCGACTGCATTTTTCTTGATGACGGCAAAGGCCCGTGCCTGTTTCCATTCAATGTCCGGCCGGAAGTGTGCATCACTACTTTCTGCAACAGTGTGAACCCGGTTAAAAAAGAAATCCGAACGGTAAAAATAAAATTCATCAAACTTTACCTTTTCATCCTTTTCACCCGTTCAAAAGCGTTTGGCAAAGCATTTTATAAATTTTTAACGCACACGCGCGGCTTACTTTCTTAAATTTTCCACAAATGATATGAAAGTCCCCGACCCGTGCAAAGACCCAGGTTTTAAAATCGTGATAATTCGTGCGGAAACGTGGCAAATAACAAATGCAGATTAGACTCCTCAGCCTGATCGAAGGCGCAGCCGAAGCGACTGGCACCGCCATCATCATCGATGTGTACCGGGCGTTCACAACCGCTGCAGTCGCCTTCCAGCAGGGCGCCGACTGTATCATCCTGGTGGATGATCCACAAAAAGCGCTGGGATTGAAAAAGCGCGGAATGGGTGATTTTTGCATGGGCGAAATCGGCGGCGTGAAAGTTCCGGAATTCGACTTTGGCAACTCGCCTTACGAGGTCTCACAGGTGGATTTGCATGGTAAAACCCTGGTTCAGTCGACCAGTGCCGGGACCAAAGGTGCGGTAGCGGCAAGAGGTGCTGACAAAATCTTTGTGGCCGGATTGATAAATGCCGCAGCAACGGCTCAAGCGATATTAAAATATCCGCCAACAACAGTGTCAGTAGTGGCCATGGGCAGAAACGGTGTTTATCGCAGTGACGAAGACGAACTGTGCGCCCTGTACCTGCGCAACCTGCTGCTGGATTGCCAGCCCGATCGCCGGGCGGTCCGCAGCCTTGTTTTAGCGTCCCATGAATCGTTAAAATTCGATGATCCCCAAAAGCCGCACTTCGACCCGCGTGATCGTGATATCGCCCTGGCGGTAGACAGCATCGAACTGGCGATCCGGGTGCAGACAGAAGACGGGCTGCTGGTCGCCCGCCCGGAAAGAAAACCTCGATGACTTCAAATTGGCCGGATTCAGGTATGAACATATTTACTTACGGCTCACTGATGTTCGATGCGGTGTGGGCAAGGGTTATCGGCGTAGACTATGCAAAAATCAAGGCCGGGGTCTATGGATACCGGCGTCGGGCTTTGAAAGGATACACCTATCCGGCTCTGATTCCAGGACATGCAGATGATTTTGTCGAGGGTGTCGTCTACTTGAAGGTCAACCGGAAAGATGTAAAAACCCTCGACCGCTTTGAAGGTGAATACTACCAGCGAAGGCTACTGCCTTGTTCTCTTGCGGACGGCAGTTCAGTCGATGCGGGGGTTTATCTGTTCAAAAAAGAGTACCACCAAATGCTGGCAGATAAACCCTGGGACGCTGGAGAATTCGAATCGGTCGGAATCCAGACCTTTCTCGCCAAATATAAAGGTTTTGCCGATACGAAGCGGATTAATTAGACAGGTTTAACATTTGCCGGATATCGTCCAGATGCAGGCGGGCGTGCTCATAGGCCCAGACGATAAATCGCTCCAGCTTGCCGTGGCCGTGAAAGGCGTGCCGGCCTTCGCGGTCCAGATCTGTATCTTCCATCCCGACGACAAGCGCAATCGTGTCCTGGCGCACCGACCGGAAGTTTTCGAACAGTTCATCGAGCGACAGCCCGTCCAGTTTTCTGGGTTGGGTGCGGTTGAAGCGTTCGAAGTCAAACCCTTCCGGAGAGCCGGGGCCGCCGGCCAGGATATCTTTGAACAGCCACTGCATGGAGCGTTCGATGGTGATAAAGTGTGCCATGACCTGCTGCACGGTCCATCCCGGATCTTCAGGATAAATAATGATCCCGAGTTGTTCAGAATCCAGATCCTTGAATAAGGTGATGATTTCCTCTTCATTGGTTTTCAACTCTGCGATAATGCCATCACGTCTGCTCTCCATGGAGTCCCCCTTCCGATGTAGGGAAAAGCGCGGGGTCAGGCTACAATACCGTCGTATTATGATTGTCCCGCGTATTTATTGAATCAAAAATGGAACGGCTGCGGCTCAGTGTCAAGATTAAGATCGTCTCAAGTTAAAAAAAGAACCCGATGCGCACAAATACGCTGTCCGACGAACGCAGGGTTAAATCGGTTCCGGGGATGACGATACCGCCGTACTCGGTACCTTTGGCGCCGTAGAAGAGATTGGCGCCGAACAGAAGCTGAAAATCCGGGGCAAAGTCGTATGTGGCGTAGGGCTGCAGCACACCGGAGGGATCGCTGAGGTTGTTGATGGCCGTGAAGAAGATATTAAACAGCGGATGAATCTCGGTCCGGATACTGCCGCTGAGGTACGGGCGGCCCAGCACAAACAATTCGCCGGTCGCCAGTCGTTTCACGATATCCGGGTTGCTCAGTGCTTGTAAATAATTGTCCTCACCCAGGCCGTTCCAGTAAAATTCCAGCAGCCCGTAAAAGTTTTTCTCCTTCCAGACCCAGGAGGTGTCGATGTTGGCCACCAGGGAAAGATAATCATCCGACGGGCTATCAGAATTTAAGAATGTCCAGGTGGCATCCATCCGCCAGGCCGCGTCGCCCAAAAATCCAACGCTGCCCGCACCGACGATAAAATCTTCGAAATGTTTAGCGGCCATGAAATTGAATTCGTACATGCCCGGAAATATGCGCAAATTGCCGGTCAGGGAAGCCTGACTCCAGGAAATATCGCCGTTTTCAGGATCGCGTCGGGCCACATAAAGGGCTTCCAGGTTGCCGGCATCGCGCACCGGAATCTGGGTGACGATCATGTCGTCGCCCAGCTTGTAATCCCTTTCAATGTCCGTTGGCGGAAACGGGTTGAACAGGTCCATGGGATTGAAAATCAGCCCATTGCCCCAGGTGATCGCCTGCCGGCCGATTCGAACTGCGCCCCAGTCCTGCTTCAGTGTCAGAAAAAGGCGGTCGATGCGTTGATACCAGACATAGCTGTCCGTTTCTTTGATGACATTGGACAGGTTCAACGCCCGGCGCTCGTCATTCGGAATCGGACTGATGAGCACCCCGATGGGAATGATGTCCGGAAACAGCTCATCCAGCTGAAGGCCTTTGCGGCGACTGTCGCCGCCGACGATCACATTTTCATACTGCGTGTCGAAACGGGCATTTTTAGAAAAAAAAAGGGTGTTCAACAAACGAAATTCGCCGCTGGCGTCATAATTGGTCTCTGTGCCCAGTGCCCCGTAAATGGAATCTGCATCCGGAAATGCTGCCAGACCGCGAACCTTGACCTGCCCGCCCCACCGGGCTTCAATATTCTGCCACCATTTGTATTCGGCGGTGTTTGCCGCAACTTTCTTATCCGGAGAAGTTATTTCAGTCGGCTGCCCCGCCACCAGAGAGGAGAGACTGATCAGGAATATCAGCAGGTAAATCATCCTGTATGCGGTCGCCCGCTTTAATGGCATGGATCGATATCCGAATGGGTCAAAAGTTACTAAATAGCCACAGAAAGACACAGACATTATAAACGAGGCAAAGAGTATACTTAATCATTCCCTATTTTCTGTGTCTTTCCGTGTGGTTCTGTGGCTATATAAAGTAATTGCATTATCACCTAAGTTGCCTTCAGCTCTGCTTTATATTGTCTTCCGCTATTTTTCCGTCACGAATCATCACCAGACGGCGGGCAAAGTCCATGACCATGGCATCGTGGGTAGAAAATATGAAGGTTACGTTTTTTTTAGCATTCATCGCACGCATCAATTCCAGGAGACCTTCGCCTGTTGTTGAATCCAGGTTGGCGGTGGGTTCATCGGCCAGCACGATGGCCGGATCCGATACAATGGCCCTGGCCACAGCAACCCGCTGCTGCTGCCCACCGGAAAGTTCGGCCGGCCGACGATCGTACTTGCCCGCCAGTCCGACATCGTCCAGGATGGCTTTGCCCCGTTGCCGGCGTTCAGGGCCCGATATGCCCTGCAACAGCATGCCGAACTCGACATTTTCAAGGGCTGACAGCACCGGAATCAGATTGTAGGACTGAAAAATAAATCCCACCTTGTGCAGGCGCATGTCCGCCAGATCAGAAGGTTTCATCTGATCCAGTGCCTGACCGTCCAGTACAATCCCCCCCTGATTGGGTGTATCCAGCCCGCCAATCAGGTTCAACAGCGTTGTTTTGCCCGAACCCGATGGACCGGCGATGGCCATAAAAGCACCGTGCTCGATATCCAGATTAATGTTATCCAGTGCGGTTACTTTGACACGACCCTGTTCATAGATCTTGGTCACATCCTGGCATTCTACGATGTTCATGATTTTCTCCGCTGACACGATCTCTTTTTTGAACTCAATGACGTCTGGATCGGCAGTCCCTTCTTCGACACAATTAAGTATGAGCCATCGCCTGGACCGGATTGATCCGGGAGGCTTTGACGGCCGGGTACAGGCTGACCAGCAGGCCCAGAACAAAGACGGTCGCATTGGCCGTGACGATGTCTTTGATGTAAATCACGGGAATGATGATCCGCGACATCCCCACAAACTCCATACCGGCAGCAAAGGCCGAAAGATCGATACCGGTGCGCGCAAGGGCCAGCGTCGTTGCGATCCCCAGCAGGTTGCCGATGAGCGTGCCGATCACCAGCAGGAAGAAAGATTCGGTCAGAACTTCCAATACAACCAGGCGCGGTTTCATTCCCAGGGAACGCAGCAGCCCGAACTCGCGAATTCTTTCGAAAACGGCCATCAGGATGGTGTTCACCAGCCCGAAACCCATGGCAATGAAAACGGTTACAAACCATATAATAATAAACCCGTCGTACATCTTCAAAACAGCCGTAACCAGGGGCAGCAGGTCCTTCCAGGTGGCTACTTCAAGATCTTCAGACTTGAAGGCAGTTTTCAGCGCCGCCGCGGCCTGATCAGCATCCGCGTGTCCTTGCAACAGTACCGAGACCTCACTGATGTCATCCTGCATGGCGAGCATTTGTTGAGCTGCCGAAAGCGTAACAAACACGAACTGCTTCTCCGTGGCCTCGATCTCGGCCCGGAAGATGCCGACAATTCTGAAAGCGCGCGAAGCAATTTCACCATCCGCTGCCTGGGACATCAGAACCAGTTTACGTCCCAGGCGGGTTTCAAATTTATCCACCAGCGCCTGACCCACAATAATCCCATAGGGTTCATCGGCTTTCAAAAATCGACCCTGAACGAGCGCATTACCGATAAAAGAAATACGGGCTTCTTTTTCCGGCTGAATGCCAATCAGTTTTACACCGCTGGAATGCCTGGCATTGTTGGCGATGGCATTCAGGCGCACCCGCGCCGTCCATATTGCTTCCGGCGGCAGGTGCCTTTCCAGGACTGTGTAAATAAATTCGGGGTTGCTAATTCTGTTTTGCACGACCGGGTCGGATCGATACCCGCGTTGATGAATCTGCACATGACCGGTCATGGTGGCAATCCCGTTGCGCACCATTTGCTCAGCCACACCGCGCATGAGACCGCCCAGGAAAATCATGCTCCAGACCCCGATGATCACGGCTGTCAGAATGACCATGGTACGCCGTGGATTGCGCCAGATATTGCGCCAGCCCATCTGAAGGATCATGCGGATACTCCCAGGTTCAGAAAAAATTAGAACGCTGTATATGTACTGCCGTCGGCACTTTAGGTGACCGATTCGATAAAAGTTGGAAGTGCGCTAAAGCCTGCCCTGGCGCTTTTGCGAAAACTGGAGCGTATATGTAAAGCTCATTTTCATGAGTCAGATTTTCCGAGTTCCGATCAGCAGTCAGTTCTGGGCCAGGGTGCCTAAAGTTGTTGAGTCGCTGCGCTCCATCATTATTTGAATTTGGAAATTTGGTTTGAAGCGAAGCAATCGATTCGTCCATTTTCAGTCTTGATCGTCTAACTAGTGACAACTCCTGGCTGATCTCGCCAGAACCGGCATATAAAAGACTATTAGCCGATTATCCTAACTGGCAAAACTGGCTTAACCGGCTCAACCCCGCCTTACGACGGGACTTCACATCTGATTATAATGCTGTTGGTGTTCAGCTGGCGTGAAGCGCCTCCACCGGCTTCAGGCGCCTTACACGCAGGGCCGGGTACAGGGCCGTAATACCGGTGATCACCAGGACGATGCCGGTGCCGATAGATAGCGACAGCAGTGAGAGCTTCGGGTAGATTCTGGCCGGCAGTCCGAACTGGCGCGCCATTTCTTCAGCACCGGGAATCAAAAGCCCATGAACCTGAAAATACCACGTGATCAGACAGCCGGCCAGAAGGCCGACGGCCGATCCGATAAGGGTTATGCCGACCGACTCGAACAAAATCATTTTGACCAACCGGGCCGGACGGGTACCGATGGCCATCATGACGCCAAATTCGCGGGTTCTTTCAAAAATCGCCATTAAAAAAGTATTTAGAATGCTGAAAGCCACGACGATGATGAGAATGATATAAAAGATGAAGCCACTGACCAGATCCATTTTTATGGCCTGTATCAAACCGGGCAGCAATTCCTTCCAGTCCAGCGCCACCAGATCCGGCTTGCCTGGCAACTGTTTTAGTCCGTCGCTGACGGCGGTCTTGATCAGCGGCACATATTCCAGGGCTTCGCTGACGGCCACGACGGCGTGCACCCCCCCGCGCATGCTGAAGGTCTCCTGAAAAAATTTCAACGGTATGTGAATCACACTTCGGTCGAACTCGTCCTGGCCGGAATTAAAAATGCCTTTGACCCGCACCGCAGTGGCTGCGATCGAGCCGTCGCGTCCCTGGCCCAGGATCACCAGTTCATCGTCCACATCAACTTGCAGATTTTTGGCCAGCAGTTTTCCAACCAGGGCCCGGTCGGCGTCATCGGCCGCCAGGTACTCACCACGGTGGATCATGCTTTCCAGGGTCGAAACAGCCGCTTCGCGCAAAGGATCGACACCCACGACAATTACACCGTAGGTGCGTTCCCGGGACGATATCAGGGCAAAGGCCTCGGCCCGATGCGTGTAGCCCGCCACCTGGGTACTGTGGCCGATGAGGTTTCCAACAGCATCAGGATCGGTTACCACCCGGCGGATATCCCTTTTATCCCGATAGCCTGCGGCCTGCACCTGTATATGCCCGGTCTGAATTTTAACCGATGTGTTGATCATGGTTTCATAGGAACCAAATTGCATGGACAGCATGAACACCAGCAGCAGGGTGGCAAAAGCGATCGCTGCCATTGTTAGAAGCGACCGGCGTGGATTACGCCAGATATTACGCCAGGCCATAATCAGATCCATGGCTTATCTCCCGGGGTTTCTGAGGGCCGAAATGGTAAACTGATTTTTGGGTATGCTTTTTTTAAAGGCGAGCTGTTGGTAATCGAGCTCGGTATATTCGTTCTGTTCTTCGGCTTTTTTCATTTTCCATATTTTGGGGAATAGTTTGCCACCCAGCATTTGAATCCGGTCACCACTCATCGATTTTACCAGCAGCAGATCTTCATCATAAAACTCCTGTCGCAGCAGTATAAAATCCTCTCGAACGTGCAGTTTCTGCATCCCCCATACGACCGGAGCGGCCGGTTTGGGCATCGATTTTATGATATAGACTTTTTTACCTTCGTGGCTGGCAGTTCCCTCGAGACTGTGGGTGTAGTCTTCGATAATGCTGTCGGATTTGGCCAGATCATTGTTTGAAAAGTCAGATCCCATCCAGGACTGCGACATCATCGACGGCGGAAGTTTTATGACGCGATTGACCTTGGGATTGTAAATCCACATCTCACGCCCCTTTTTAAGTGTCCCGTTGCCCCTGTCCTTGGGTGGCGCGACGATGTAAAACAGGCTGTCTTTCTGTCCTCTGGTCCAGGCTTTGATGGTCATAACCCGCTTCCAGGTCGGACGAACGACGGTCATCTGCACGGTGGATATGGATGCGATACCACGATAGTATTCTACGGCCGCCTCGACCAGCGCCTGCCCGTCCATGGCGAACACTGTCGGTGTAGTCAACATCAGAATTGCGATACACATAATGAAGAACAACTTTTGAATCATAGTCCTGGCCCAATCTAAATTTTCGATGAAGACCCCAAACACGACAAATTACAAGGATGATGGTCTCGTAATAAGTCGGAAATTCCTCTATAGCGTCATCCCGGCGAAGGCCGGGATCCAGTAATTTCTAAATCTTATGGATGCCGGATCTGTCATCCCGGACTTGATCCGGGACCGGCATGACGAAATCGGACTTTTTACGGTTTTATCAACGCTATGAAATTCAGGTATATACAATTCGTGAAAATTCGTGTTAACCTGCCGGGGCGTCTTGTCCCGGCGACCTGTCCGGCGAAGCTTTAGCGAAGACGGAAGCCTGGTTCGTGGCTATCACTGAGAATAATTACCCGGCTGCCCGAATCCCTTCAAAAAGCGCATCCAGAAACTCGCGCGACGTTTCAACCGGATCGAACCGGTCATCAAACCAGGCCTGCAGCAGCAGGGCATCCCAGGTGCCCACCAGGGCCGCAGCGATCGATTCGGCCTTGAGGTCCGGCCGGAACTCTCCCCGTTCGATCCCATCCCGGAGCAAAGCTGATACGACGGCACGAAATTCACGATAGCTCTCACGGAACACCTCTTTGAATCGATTTCTCATCTGGGCTGAGGCCGAGGCGGACCAGAATTCCATGGTCAACGCGTAAATATCTTTTAATTCGATCCAGGCGCCCATGATGGTATCGTTGAGCAACCGCAGGCGTTCGCCGGCCGATCGGCCCAGAGCCGAAACACTGACCCTGGCCTCGGCCCCGGTCGCTTGGCTGAACCAGCGAAATACGGCAAAAAATAGCGCCTCCTTGCTGTCGAAATACTCGTACAGGGTACCCTTGCCGATATCGGCCGCAGCAGCAATGTCGGCCATCACAGTCCCGGCATAGCCCTTGCGGGCCATTACCTCTGCGGCCGCTTTGATGATGCGTTGCTTTTTGGCCTGGCGCTGATCGGAAAGCAAGGTCAAGACGCGACTCCCGAAGCCTAATATTTTTTATGACCCGGTGGTCATTAAAAAATATATAATTTACAGTAATTTATTTTATAATAATTTATAAATTCAGAATTGACCGACCGTTCGGTCAATATATTAGCGCTTGCTATCCGCCAGGTCAAGGAATAATTAATAAGTCTGGCCGGCCTTGCGCCCAACGAAGCGACTGTGTTGTGCGATACGGGGCTAAAGTACCATCGTTATGTCTCAGATTTAGCTGTAAAAAGACCTTTTATTATCTTGCGAAGCGTATATTTATTGACAACCCGAAATCAGAAATAGGGGCGAGGATAAACCCCATAAGCGCTGAGTTATTTTCTGCTCCAGGAAGCGCAGGGGTGTTTACTTTAAAAAAATCAACATCGAACATCCAACGTCCAACATCGAATTTTGAATGGGAAAAGATGAAGAAACAATTTGCTGACTTGGAAGAATGGCTATCTGAGTATACGATGAGGATCATATAAATCCTTGTGCTAAATAGATTCGAAAAACAATGATTCAAGGTTCATCATAGGATTTTTCAACACTATTGAAATAATATTGCGGAGCGAAACGACATCATTATTCGATGTTCAACGTTGGACGTTCGATGTTCGACGTTCATTCTGTTTGACGCTAATCTCTAGCATAGCACCGCGTGGCATCAAAGGTGCCTGTAAACGCTTAAGGAGCAATTTAGCGGATATAAGGAATACCCCCCTCCCGATACTGCCTAAACCGTCTTAACCGACCAAACCGACTAAACTGACTTCATGGACACCACATCATGAAATTTGACAGAAAATACAGCCTCTGATATTTATACCCGATACCAATCGTCGGGAAAATTACAAAACCACAAGTACGAAACACCAAACACTATATACAAGCCACCATTTTACCGGAGCACGCCATGGACATCCGACAAGCCGCCCGGGCGGCAAAGACCGCATCAATCCGGCTTGCCGCCTGCGACCCGCAAATCAAACAGACGGCGCTTGAAGCCGTGGCCACGGCCCTGGATGCTGAACGTGAAAAGATCGTCTCTGCCAACCGGCAGGATCTGCGGATCAGTGCAGACAACGATCTGGCCCCGCCCCTGCTGAAACGTCTCAAATTCGATGACGCCAAGATTGACGAGGTCATAGCCGGAATCAAAAGCCTGATCAATTTGCCGGAGCCCGTATGTGTCACCCAGTCGGCGATCGAGCTGGATGAGGGCCTTGAACTGTACAGGGTCAGCAGCCCGATCGGCGTTATCGGGGTCGTGTTCGAATCGCGACCGGACGCGCTGGTTCAGATATCGACACTTTGCCTGAAAAGCGGCAACGCGGTGCTGCTCAAAGGGGGCAGCGAGGCCGCAAACACAAACCGCATTCTGGCAGATGTTATTCAAAAAGCTTCCGAAAAGGCCGCTATACCCGCCGGGTGGCTGCAATTGCTGGAAACCCGCGAAGATGTCGGGGCCATGCTGAGATTGGATGAGCTTATCGATCTGATCATTCCGAGAGGATCCAATGACTTTGTCCGCTATATTATGGAAAATTCCAGCATTCCCGTGCTGGGGCATGCCGACGGTATCTGCCATGTTTATGTCGACAGGGATGCCGACCTGGATATGGCGATTCGCATCGCGGTTGATTCCAAATGCCAGTACGTTGCCGTATGCAACGCCGCCGAAACGCTGCTGGTCCATGAACATGTCGCTGCAGAATTTTTACCCGCGCTGCAAGAGGCCCTGTCAGCGCGGGAGGTTGAGATCCGCGGCTGTGGTAAAACGCGCGAATTCATCGATGTCACTTCTGCGTCCGAAAAAGACTGGCAGACCGAATACCTGGACTTGATTGTATCTGTTAAAGTGGTCGACAGTTTAAGTGCGGCCGTTGAGCATATAAATACCTACGGTTCCGGTCACACCGATGCGATCGTAACCACAAACCGGCGATCGGCTGCGATTTTCATGAATCTGGTTGATTCGGGCAATGTATTCTGGAATGCCAGCACCCGTTTTTCAGACGGTTTTCGCTACGGTCTGGGCGCCGAAGTGGGTATCAGTACGAACAAAATTCATGCCCGCGGGCCTGTCGGACTGGAAGGTCTGCTGATATACAAATGGAAGCTGCTGGGCAAAGGCCAGACCGTGTCCCTATATGCCGACGGGTCCAGACAATTTACCCACAAAATTCTGAAAAAGGACTTCAATTTGATCTGAACCCTGACAAATCAATCATCCATCGTATAGACACCTTTCTTATCGATCAATGCGAATTTAAATGGACCGGCCACCTCCTCGTGGATGTCGGCCTGTTTTTTAAGATGGTCCTTTATACCCGGCAGCATGTCTTCCAAAGAACCACCGGCCTGTGCCTGCTGGTTCAGCTTAACCTCCAGCCTCAGCAGGCGTGGTATGGTGAAGGCGTTGGAAATTTCATCGCCGTCCAGCTGCGGGAGTTTCTTTTTGGTCCAGATTAGAAACAGTTTGAAAGGATCCATGGGGTCCGTTTCCGTATAGCCGGCCAAAATAAAATAGATCTGATGGACAGGATCGACCGGTGGATATTGACACGCTTTGCGCATAAACTGCTCATATTCAGATGCCATAAAGGGCAGCGCCGCATTATAGACCGCTTCGATGTCGTCCAGATTTTCGTGTGCAACGAAGTCTTTTAACGATCGACACATGTTTTCACCCGCGGCAGCGCCACCGGTCAGGATGGCCGTCCGGGCGGTAAGTTGAAACAATCGGTTCACCTGGCGCTCGACCAGCCGGCCACTGCCGTCAAAATCAAACGCCATGCTGTCAACGGCCAGCACAATGCCGTTTTTATTTTTACATGCAATTAGCTGGGACATGGTTTGGGGTATCTCCTCAGATAAAGTTATTTAGTCGTACAGTTTGCTTGCCATAAATAGCGATTATTTAGACATGAAACTGGATAGTGGAAAACAGATACTGGCTCCTGGATGCTGGAAGAAAGAAGCGCCTCAAATAGAGGGAACGCAAGCGCGTTGTCATTCATTAAATCTTTCTATAAACAATGGTAATGAATTCAGATTGCAGACATGACCGCCGTCATCCAGTCTTTTTGCAACGGACCATGGACAACTGACCACGGACGGTGCCGAAGGCGCCTGTTGTTTCCAGTTTCTATATTATAGGTCCGCATCGAAGAATTTTCACCTTTTTTGAACAGTTCAATCAGGGGGGCATCTAAATGTTGAAAAAAAACACCCGGTGCGTCCATACGGGTACCCGGGTCGACGGGCAGATCGGTGGACTGAACACGCCGATTCACACCTCATCTTCGTTTCAATATCCGGGAAAACCGGAGAACAGTTACCCGCGCTGCTACAACACACCCAACCAGGCGTCCGTTGTGGAAAAACTGTTCATGAAAAATTCGTGTTAACCTGCCGGGACGTCTTGTCCCGTCGACTTGTGCGGCGTCTTGTCGGGGCGAAGCTCGAAAAGCGAAGCCTGAAGCTTCAGCGAAGACGCAAGCTCGAAGAGCGAAGACGGACTTGTCCGGCGAAGCTTTAGCGAAAACGGACTTGTCCGGCGAAGCTTTAGCGAAAACGAACTTGTCCGGCGAAGCTTTAGCGAAGACGGAAGCCTTTAGGCGAAGACTGGTTAGTGGCCAATCAAAATAAAAAAACTGTCAACCAGACTTACGAGCGCATCGTGTTCTGCGATTTCGACGGCACCATCACGACTGAGGAAACCTTTATCGGCATGCTCAAGCGCTATGCCAGCGATGATTATGCCCGGGTCGAAAAACTGGTCAATCAACGCAGGATCACATTGGTTGATGCGGTTCGCCGATTGGTGGAATCGATCCCTTCGGCCAGCTTTTCAGACATGCAGAATTATATCAGCAACCAGGCGATTCGACCCGGCTTTGAGGTGCTGCTCGATTTTCTCTATGATAGGGATGTACCCTTTGTCGTCATATCCGGTGGTCTGCTGGAGCAGGTGCAGGCACGGCTGCAGCCCTTTGAGCATCGGATCCACAGGATGCATGCTGCCCGCATCGAAACCGACGCAGAATATATCAAGGTAATTTCCCCCTATGAAAACAATGCCGAACTGGTATCCAAAAAAGTGGTGATGGATACGTATAATTTTAAAGAAGCGGTGGCAATTGGCGACGGAATTACCGACATGACGATGGCGGCCCGCGCCGATGTTGTCTTCGCCCGCGAAAACCTTTGCCGTTACCTGGATAAAATCGGCCGGACATATCTTCGCTGGGAAACGTTTTTTGACATTCGGGATGCCCTGGCTGAACATTGGCAAGAATTTGAATTTTGATTTAAAAGCGTTAAGTTACCCTATCACTGCAACATAACATCAGGTGAATTGCCGATGAAGATTACGCTGCTGACCCGCTTGACCGTCGGGTATATTGCCATCTTGTTTCTTGTGATCCTTCTGGGCGTTTATGTGGCTTTCAACCTGAACCAGCTCAGCCGATTGATACGGGGGACTGCCGCAAACGGTATGACAATCAATAATTTGGTAACGTTCAAAAGTTGTGGCACGGACATGTTTCAGCATGAACGAGCTGGATCCTGAAGTTGCCTTCGATGCCTAGCTTATTTTTCCAATATTGTTGCCATTTTTCTTTGGAGTATTTT
>Ga0126335_1000567_pt1 | contig 18083 bp, 17 predicted proteins | sample OlaspJWI45metaG_FD_108409 | JGI IMG/M metagenome (GOLD analysis project Ga0126335, IMG submission 108409) | Marine gutless worms symbiont microbial communities from Oahu, Hawaii - Olavius sp. 1 OAHU.JWI-45 metaG | ecosystem: Host-associated > Annelida > Digestive system > Unclassified | place... | reverse complement strand
CGGCAACGATGGGGGCGAAGGCGAAGATCATGATGATGTCGTTCACCGACACCTGGACCAGGGTGTAGGTGGCATCACCGCGGGTGAGCTGCGACCACACGAAGACCATCGCCGTGCACGGCGCGGCGCCGAGCAGGATCAGCCCGGCGATATACTGCTGGGCGTCGGCGGGATCGATCAGGTCGGCGAACACCACCTCGAAGAACAACACCGCCAGGGCGGCCATCGTGAACGGCTTGATCAGCCAGTTCACCACGATGGTGACCAGGAGCCCCTTCGGCCGGTCGCCGATGTGGCGCAGGCTGGCGAAGTCGACGTTCACCATCATCGGGTAGACCATGGCCCAGATCAGCACGGCGACGACCAGATTGACCGAGGCCACCTCCCACTCGGCCAGGCGCTCGAACAGGCCGGGCACGAGGTTGCCCAGGACGATCCCGGCGACAATGCACAGGGCGACCCACAGCGAGAGCCACTTCTCGAAGAAACCGATGCCACCGGTCGCCGCGGCAGCTACCGTCTGGTCGGGACTGGCCACGGCCTACCTCCTCCCTCGTTTTTGCGCCGGCAGGTCGCAGACCTCCGGCCGGCCACCGCAGCAGTCTTCCGTCAGATAGTCGAGCAATCCCGCCATGGCCTCGAACCCGGCCGAATAGATCAGCGAGCGGCCTTCGCGACGGGCCTCGACCAGGCCCGCCGTGCGCAGCTCCTTCAAATGGAACGACAGGGTCGGCGCCGGCAGCTCCAAGCGCATGCCAATGCGTCCGGTCGGCAGGCCGTCCTGGCCCGCTTCCATCAACAGGCGGAAGATGTCCAGACGGGTCTCCTGAGCCAGCGCCGATAGCGCCGACAGGGCATCGCTTTTCTCCATAGTTCCAGAATTATTGAACAATGGATCCTCGGTCAAGGCGTTGTGTGCATCACTGACCGGCCTCGGAGCCGCCGCCGTCGCGCCGACTCAGCCCCTTAGCAAGGGCACCAGCCGCACCACCTCGGCGATGCTGTCAGCGGCAAGCACGGTGAACCCCGGCTCGGCCAGGGCCAGGGCCGGCGGCCGATGAACGGCGCCATAGCCGGTAGCGACATGAACCGCGCCGGCCAGCCCGGCAGCCCGGCCGGCAGCGACGTCAACGTCCCGGTCGCCGATGATCCAGGAAACCGCGAGGTCGATGTCGAGCAACCCCGCCGCCCGCAGCAACATGCCTGGATTCGGCTTCCGTGCGGGGTGATCGGGATGGCAATAGGGTGCGACCCCATCGGGGTGGAAGGGACAGGCCAGTACAGCATCAAGCCGGGCATCGGCGGCCGCCAGCTCCGCCTGCAGGCGCTGCTGCACGACCGCAAAAGCTTCCCAGCCGTAGCGCCCACGGCCGATGCCGGACTGGTTGGTCACCAGCACGGCATGCACACCAGCCTGATTGGCGCGGCGTATCGCGGCGCCGGCGCCGGCAATCAGGCGCAATTGCGCGGGGTCGTGCAGGAAATGCACCTCTTCGACGACGACACCGTCGCGATCGAGGAACAGCGCTGGTGCCCGCCGCGCCGGGCTCAGCGCTTCGGCCCAGACCAGATCGTCGCCGAGCTGTGCCGGCTGCTCGGTCATTGCCGCCGCACGGCGGCGCGACGGCTAGCCGTCGCCCCGGGCGGCCGCGATCTCTTCGACCGACTTGGCCGCCATCAGCCGGATTTCGTTGGATATGGTGCAGAACTGGAAGCCCTTGTCGGCCATGCGCTTGACCATGGCCCCGTCGGCACAGTGGATGCCGGCAACGACGTTGTTCCGCTTGGCGGCGGCGAGGATGGTGTCGATGGCTTCCACAACCTCGGCAATCGAGGGATCGCCGACCGGAGGATGGCCGAGGCTGATCGCCAGATCGCTGGGGCCGACGTAAACCGCATCCAGCCCGGGCGTCGACATGATCTCGTCCAGGTTGCCCATCGCCGGCAGAGTCTCGATCATCGCCAGGGTGATGATGCTGTCGTTGGCGTGCTGGTAATAGTCGCCGCCGCCGTAGAGCAGGCCGCGGGCCGGGCCGAAGCTGCGGTAGCCATTGGGCACATAGCGACAGGCGCCGACGAAGCGCTCGGCCTCTTCCCGATTGTTGATCATCGGACAGACCACACCGAAAGCGCCGGCATCGAGGATCTTCATGATCGATGCCGGATCGTTCCACGGCACCCGCGCCAACGGCGTCTTGTCCGACGTCGATATCGCCTGAAGCATCGGCACCGCGGCCTGGAAGTCGACCATGCCGTGCTGCATGTCGACGGTCAGTGAATCCCAGGGGCAGTGCGCCATCATCTCGGCACTGAACGGATCCGGGATCGCCAGCCAGCCGTTCACGACGTTGCCCCCCTCGGCCCAGATCTGCCTGACCTTGTTCTCTCGCATGAGTCCATCCCCTCCGGTTGTTGCCGTCACGCCAGCGGCGGCGGCGGGTTCACGTCGAACTTTTCGGCCCAGGTCGTCAGCGCCGGCATGATCGTAGGATACAGCACGACCCCCTCGCTCAACGCGGCCCGTTTGCGGGCAAGCGCGCCGTCGCCGGGCATGCGTACCGGCGGCCGATCGGGCGGCACTTCGGCGCCGCGACAGGCCGCGGCCAGCCAGCCGGTCTCGGCCGTGAACGCCTCGCGCCCGCCGAACGCGGCCGGGTCGAGCACCTGCACGAACACCGAGGCGCCCCAGCTGTCCGCCCCGTCCTTGCGGCCGTATCCGCCCAGGCCCGAAGTCAGCGCCTCGACCATGAGCCCCAGGCCGAAGCCCTTGTGGCCGCGGTCGAGCCCGCCCAGCGGCATGATCGCGCCACGCGGCTCGCTCGCCAGCACCGCCGGATCGTCGCTCGCCCGGCCCTGGTTGTCGATCAGCCACTTGCCCGGAAAGCGCTCGCCGGCGGCTTCCAGGCGCTCGGCCATGCCCAGCGTCGTGGTCGAGGCGGATATGTCGATCAAGACCGGATCGCCGTCGGTCGGATAGCCGACGGCGATCGGGTCCGGCGTGTACAGCGGCTCAAACGAACCGAATGGCGCCACCCCGTCCCTCGCCGGGTCGGAGCTGGCGATGATCGCCATCAGTCCGCGCTCGGTGGCCAGCGGCAGGAACGCCGCCAGGCAGGCGATATGGTGGCTGCGGCGGATGGCGATGCTGACGGTGCCGGTCCGCGCCACGCGCTCGAATGCCGTCTGCAGCGCCCGCCAGACCAGCCACACACCGGACAGGTAGCCGCCGTCCCAGACCAGCACCGCGTCGCGGTCGCTGACCACCTCGGGTTCGCCGTCGGGTCGCATGCCGCCGGTCGCCAGGGCATCCAGATAGCCTGGTGCCAGGTTCAGGCCATGCGTGTCGTGGCCCATCAGGTCGGCCTCGACCAGCAGCCGCGCGGCCACTTCGGCCCGGTCGGCCGGCATGCCGGCACCGGCAAACAGCGCCGCGCCGAACGTGATCAGCGCCTCGGCGTCGTAACGCGCGGTCACGCCACCTCGGCCCGGCCGTTGTTCAGCACCACCACGTCACGTTCTACGACACGGCTGCGGAACGACACTACGCCGTCGTCGCGCCAGATCTCGGTGCGGATGGTTTCGCCCGGATAGACCGGCGCCGAGAAACGCAGGTCCAGCGCCTTGAAGCGGGTCGGATCGTAGTCGCAGCAGGTCCGCAGAATGGCATGCCCGGCGACGCCCAGGGTGCACAGGCCGTGCAGGATGGGCGCCTTGAAGCCGGCCGCCGTCGCCACCTTGGGATCGGCATGCAACGGGTTGTAGTCACCCGACAGCCGGTAGATCAGCGCCGCCTGCGGCAGCGTGGCGAGGTCACAGACCTCGTCCGGCTCGCGCTCGGGCAACCGGTGCACCGGCTTGCCGCCTTCCGACGAGCCGCCGAAGCCACCGTCGCCGCGGGCGAACGTGGTCGAGGTCAGGGTCGCCAGCTTTTCGCCGGTCTCGCGGTCGCAGACGGTGCGCTCCTGCAACAGCAGCGCGCCGCGGTCGGCTCCCTTGTCGATCACGTTGACCACCTTGGTGGTGGCGACCACGGTGCCTTCGGGCGGCGGCAGCTTGTGCAGGCGGATGCCCTGCTCGCCATGCAACACCTTGACCCAGTCGATGCCGGAATCCGGGTGCTTGACCCAGAACCCCGGCGTCGCCAGCACCACGGCCATGGTCGGCAGGGCCTGCAGGTTCTCCTCGTAGGTGAACTTCAGCTGCTGCTCGTCCGTCGGGTCCATGTTCAGGCCGACGCCCAGGGCGTAGAGGATGGTGTCGCGGCGGCTGTAGCTTTGCACCACCTCCTCGAACGGCCAGTTCAGCAGCTTGTCGACGTCGATCGCCATGTTCCGTCTCCCTCCTCGGCCGGCTCAGACCGGATCCCAGCTGAAGACGTCCTGGCTGCGCTCGAGCGGGGCGAAGTTCGCCTGCATCGCCGGCACCGCATGCTCGGCGATGGTCTCGGGCGTCCAGCCCTCGCTGCGCTGCACCGAGCGGACCGGGCGCGGGTGGCTGAACAGGAAGATCTCGTTGTGACGCACGCCGAAGATCTGTCCCGTCACCTCGCTGGCGGCCTCCGACAGCAGGTAGACGGCCATCGGCGCGATCTTGGCCGGGGTCATCGCCTTGATCTTCTCGACCCGGGCGGCCTGCTTTTCGTCGGTGATCGGGATGGTGCCGATCAGCCGGCTCCAGGCGAAGGGCGAAATGCAGTTGGACCGGACGTTGAAGCGCGACATGTCGAGGGCCAGCGACTTCGACAGGCCGGCGATGCCAAGCTTGGCGGCGGCATAGTTGGCCTGGCCGAAGTTGCCGACCAGGCCCGAGGTCGAGGTCATGTGCACGAAGGCGCCCGACTGCTGCTCGCGGAAATGCGTCGCCGCGGCGCGGGAGACGTTGAAGCTGCCCTTGAGGTGCACGCCGATGACCGCATCCCAGTCTTCCTCGGTCATCTTGTGGAAGATCACGTCGCGCAGGATGCCGGCATTGTTGACCACGCCATCGATGCGGCCAAAGGTCTCCACTGCCTGGTTCACCATGTTGTGGGCGGCGTCGAAGTCGGCGACGCTGTCGTAGTTGGCCACGGCCTCGCCGCCGGCCTCCTTGATGTCGCCGACCACCTCCATCGCCGGGGTCTTGTCGGCGCCTTCGCCCGAGGCAGCACCGCCGAGGTCGTTGACCACCACCTTGGCGCCCTGCCCGGCCGCCATCACGGCGATGTCACGGCCGATCCCGCGCCCGGCACCGGTCACCAGGATCACCTTGTCCTTCAGCATCTGTCCTGCTTGCACGTCCTCGCTCATCGGGCGTTGCCTCCTCGTTTTTGCTGTTGGTTGCGTTCGCTATGGCCGGTCGACGGCATCTGCGCGCCACCTTACACCGCCCATCGGCGCCGGCAAACCGGCCCACGCGCGGCGCCTGACCGAGGTCAAGACTCCTCCGGCAGCAGCCATTATGCTCGGCCCCAACAAAGCGAACGCGATCTCGGGAGGACGACAAAATGCGCGGTCTTACGGACAGGAACGTCATCGTCACCGGCGGCGCCAGCGGCATCGGCCAGGCGATCAGTCGACGGCTCGGCGAGGAAGGCTGCACCGTCGGCATATTCGATCTCAACGGCGATGGCGCCCAGGCGGTCGCGGCGGAAATCACCGGCGCCGGCGGCAAGGCTTTCGGCTACCAGGTCGACGTCGCCGACTATGACGCCGTCGCCAAGGCGGTTGACCAGTTCGAGGCCGACGCCGGACCGATCGACGGCCTCGTCAACAACGCCGGTTGGGACCAGGCGATGCCGTTCCTCGACACCGACACCGCGTTCTGGGAGAAGGTCATCGCCATCAACCTGAACGGTCCGCTGAACCTGTGCCACATCGTCCTCAAGCGCATGGCCGAGCGCGGCCAGGGCCGGGTGGTCAACATCTCCTCGGATGCCGGCCGGGTTGGCTCGTCGGGTGAAGCGGTCTACTCCGCCTGCAAGGGTGGCCTGATCGCCTTCTCCAAGACCATGGCGCGCGAGCTGGCGCGCAAGGGCGTGGTTCTGAACACCTTGTGCCCGGGCCCGACCGACACCCAGCTGCTGCGCGGCCAGGGCGAGAAGCTGATCGCCGCGCTGGAGCGGGCGGTCCCCATGCGCCGGGTGGCCCAGCCGGAGGACTATCCCGGCATGGTCGCCTTCTTCCTGTCGGACGACGCCGCCTACATCACCGGGCAGACGATCTCCGTCTCCGGCGGCCTGACCATGCACGGCTGAAGCGGCGGCGGGCAGAGACCTGGCCCTGCCCATGCTAGGCTCGCGCGATGGGAACGCGCGCAAAGGCTGCCGGCCTGGCCATCCTGCTGGGGCTCGTGGCGGCGCCGGCCGCCGCCACGTGGTCGATCGTCGCCGTCGATCCAGAGACCGGCGAGGTTGGCGGCGCCAGCGCCACCTGCACCCCCTGGGCCCGGGTGATCTTCGGCGTGGTGCCCGGCAAGGGCATCATCGTCACCCAGGCGGCCTCCAACAAAGCCGCCCGACGGCATGGCGAGGCCCTGCTGCGGCAGGGGCGCAGTCCGGCTGAGATCGTTGCCGCCATCACCGACGCCGGCGCCGACCCCACCCACACGAGACAACAGCACGGCATCGTCGCCCTCGGCTTCACGGCAGACGCGGCCGGCTATAGCGGCCGCGACACGGCCCGGGTGACGGGCGACCTGCAGGGCAAGGGCGTCTCGGTCCAGGGCAATATCCTGGCCGGGCAGGCCGTCTTGGGCGCTGCCCTGGACGCATTCGAAGCGGCGCGCCGGGACGCGGCGGCGCCGCTGGCCGAACGCCTGCTGCGGGCGCTCGAGGCCGGCGCCGCGCAGGGTGGCGACCGCCGCTGCGGCAAGCAGACGGCGATCACCGCCTATCTCGTCGTCGCCCGGCCGGACGATGACGCCGACGCGCCGGCCCTGCGCCTGGCCACGCCGCTGCAGTACCGGGGCGGCGACAACGCCGTCACTGTCCTGCGCGAGATGTACGCTCAGACCGTGCCATGACCGCGGCCGGCCGACACGGTGCGGCGCCGGACGACGTCGTCCGCGGCCTGGGCCTGATGATCGTGGCGATGCTGATCGCCCCCGGCATCGACGGCTTCGCCAAGTTCCTGGCCCAGTCCATGGTGCCGACACAGGTGGTCTGGGCCCGCTACCTGTTCCAGGTCTTGTTCCTGGCCGTCCCATTGCTGCTGCTGCGCCGCCCTCTGGTGATCCGCCGCTGGCCTATGCATGTCGCCCGCGGCCTGCTGATGGCTGCCGCCCTGCTGCCCTTCGTCTCCGCGCTCAGGGTGATGCCGCTGGCCGACGCCATCGCCGTGTTCTTCGTCGAGCCGTTCATCCTCACCCTGATATCCGTCGCCTTCCTGGGCGAACGCATCGGCTGGCACCGTCTGGCCGTCATCGCCGTCGGCTTTGCGGGGGCGATGGTGGTGGTGCAGCCCAGCTATGCCGTGATCGGCCTGCCGGCGCTGTTCCCCCTGGGCGCGGCGGTCTGCTTTGCCGCCTATCTGGCGCTGACCCGGAGCCTGGCGATCGGCGAGGACGCCATGATGCTGCAGTTCACCACCGGCCTCACAGCCTGCGCGGTGACGACGTTGGCGCTCGCCGTCGGTCAGGTCGCCGATCTGGCCGAGCTGACGCCGCGCTGGCCCAGCGCCTTCGAATGGCTCCTCATGGCGGGGATGGGCGCCATCGGCACTGTCGCCCACGTCATGATGGTCTACGCCTTCCGCCATGCCCCAGCCGGCATCCTGGCGCCGTTCCAGTACCTGGAGATCATCGGCGCCACGCTGATCGGCCTGGTGGTGTTCGGCGACTTTCCCACACCCGTGACCTGGGTTGGCATCGCGATGATTGTCGGCTCAGGTCTCTACGTCTTCCACCGCGAGCGCCGCCTGGCACGTGCCGCGATCTGATCGCGACGGTCCCTCGAAACCAGGGGCGAAGGCGGCTATACAGGCGCGCAAAGGGAAGTCCGACAGGGAGGTGGGACTCATGTCCTTCGTCAACGACGACGGCTATCGTTTCATGGCCGATCCGATCCGCCGCCATGCGGCCGAGCGTGGCGACAAGGTGGCGCTGATCTTCGAGGGGCATGAGACGACCTACCGGGAGCTCGACGAACGCGCCAGCCGGGTCGCCAACGGCCTGATCGGTGCCGGCGTCGGTCCGGCCGGGCGTGTCGCCGTGCTGGCCAAGAACAGCGACAGCTTCTTCGAGCTCTACTACGGCGCGACCAAGGCCGGTGCCGTGCTGGTGCCGGTCAACTTCCGCCTGGCACCGCCCGAGGTCGCCTTCGTGGTCAACGACGCCGAGGCCGAGGTGCTGTTCGTCAGCCGGGACTTCTACGACCTGGTGGCTGGCATCGCCGGCGAGCTTGCCGGCGTGAAGCGGATCGTCGCGCTGGACGGCGGTCATGACGACTGGTCGGACTATGCCGCCTGGCGCGACCAACAGTCGCCCGACGATCCCCGGCGCGAGCAGTACCCCACGGACACCGCGATCCAGGTCTATTCCTCCGGCACCACCGGCCACCCCAAGGGGGTGGAGATCGCCCACCAGAACTTCCTGCACATGTTGCCCAAGGTGCTGGAGGACTGGGGTACCTGGGACGTCGACGACGTCTCGATGGTGGCGATGCCGCTGTTCCACGTCGCCGGCTGCCAGTGGGGCTTCGTCGCCTTCTATGTCGGCGGCACCAACGTGCTGATGGCCGACGTCGACCCGCCGGCGATCCTGAAGGCGATCGAGCGCCATCGCATCACCCAGACCCTGTTCGTGCCGGCGGTGATCCTGTTCCTGTTGCAGACCCCGGGCTGCGCCGAGACCGATTTCTCCACCGTCAAGCAGGTGGTCTACGGCGCTTCGCCGATCCCCTTCCCCGTGCTGCAGCAGGCGGTGAAGACCTTCGGCTGCGGCTTTGCCCAGGTCTATGGCCTCACGGAGACCACCGGCGCGGTGACCTACCTGCCGCCGGAAGATCACGATGGCAGCGAGAAGATGAAGTCCTGCGGCAAGCCGATGCGCACAGCGCAGATCCGCGTCGTCGACGCAGCCGGCAACGACTGCCCGATCGGGACGGTCGGCGAGATCGTGGTCGCCGGCGGCCAGATCATGAAGGGCTACTGGCACCTGCCGGAAGCCACCGCCCAGGCGGTCCGGGGCGACTGGTTCCACAGCGGCGATGCCGGCTACTTCGACGCCGAGGGCTACCTCTACATCTACGACCGGGTGAAGGACATGATCGTCTCGGGCGGCGAGAACGTCTATCCGGCCGAGGTCGAGAGTGCGCTCGCCGCCCATCCCAAGATCGCCGACGTCGCCGTGATTGGCGTGCCGGACGACCGCTGGGGCGAGGCGGTGAAGGCGGTGGTGGTGCTGAAGCCGGACGAGGAGGCCGGGGCGGACGAACTGATCGCTTTCGCGCATGAGCGCATCGCCGGGTACAAATGCCCGAAATCGGTCGATTTCGTCGCCGAATTGCCGCGCAACCCGTCGGGCAAGATCCTCAAGCGCGAGTTGCGCAAGCCGTACTGGGCCGGCGAGGCGCGGCAGGTCCATTAAATACCTGACATCCCCTGCATTTCGACCTGACGGCCTCTCATGCTAGCCTGCGGCGAGAGTGTGCCGACGCGCACAGTCGACTCTGTCATGGCCATTTAGCCTGCCCGGGCTATTGGAGGGTTGGCCGTCAGGTTCCTTGGGGGGATCGCTGTCTCACCGGACAGGGCCTGACCATGACGTCGCCACTGGGAGGATGAGATGCTGGAATTTGCCTCGGGCAACAGCAGCCAGGTGAACTCGGCTGCCGCCATGCGCGAATGCCTGGAGAAGGCCGTCGGCGGGGACGGCGCCGGGGTCGATGTGCTGCTGATCCACGCGACCATCGGTCACAACTTCAACGAACTGCTGACGGCCGCACGCGAGGCCTACCCGAAGGCGTCGATCGTTGGTTGCACGGGCTCGGGCGTGATTCACAGCGAGGGCGTCACCGAGGCGATGCGGGCGTTGGCGGTCATGACCATTTCGGGACCGGAGGTTGCCGTCGGCTTCCGCGACGGCCTGAACCGCGCCAACGGCCGTGACCTGGCCGCCGCCGCCGCGGCCGAACTCAGGGACGCGCTGGACGGCGTCAACGCGGTGGCCCTGTTCACCGCCAGCTTCGACGTCACCGGTGACGAGATCATCGCCGGCATCGAGGATGTGTTCGGCCCCGACGTGCCGATCTTCGGCGGTGCTGCCGCCGATAACGGCAAAGCCAAGGGCTCGTTCCAGTTCCACGACAACGCCGTCAGCGAGCACAGCCTGTTCCTCATCGGTATGGCCGATGACAGCCTCGAGTACGCATGGGTGAGCCACCACGGCAGCAACCCGATCGGCGAGCCGTTCGAAGTGACGGCATCGGATGGCGGCCATGTCATCGAACTCGACGGCCAGCCGGCCTGGGGCCAGGTCATGGCCCGCCTCGGCCTGCCGGCCGATACGACGACCGACCAGACGCTGCCGATCGCCGGGATGGGCATCGAGCTGCCTGACGGCGAGCAGGTCGACTACGACAACTCGCACATGCTGCGGGTGCCCCTGGAGACCGACGGCGACGGCGGCTTCTACCTGCCGACCACCGTGCCCGTCGGCACCCGGTTGAACCTGATGCAGCGCGACGAGGACAAGATCTTCGCCGGCGTCGAGCGGATGATGGAGCGGCTCAACGACAAGGTCGCCGGGCGCGAGATCGTCGCCGTGCTGCAGGCCGACTGCATGGCCCGCGGTCGCCTCACTTTCGACCGGGTGCTGAAGGACGAGATCATCGCCAAGATGCAGGTCCCGCTGGTCGGCGACAATCCGGTGCCCTGGCTGGGCGTATACGGCTACAGCGAGTACTGCCCGATCGGCGGCCGCAACGAGTTCCACAGCTACACCACGTCGCTGTTCCCGGTGCTGCGCCGCCAGTCTGCCGGCTAGGGACCCACTGCTGCCCGTGGCTGAGCCGACCACGACGCCCGCCCGCATTGCCGAGCTGGAGGCCGAGGTCGCCCGCCACCAGGTGGTGCATCAGCGGCTGTCCGACGCCAAGCGCCTGCTCGACCAGGAGCTGCAGCGCTTTCAGGTGATCCAGCAGTATGTCGAGCGGGCCGCTCTGGCCGAGACCCTGGAGTCCTTCTACGAGACCACCCTGGAAGCGGTGATCGAGGCCTTCGAGTTTGAGGTCGCGTTGTTCCTGCGCAGGGACGATGATGCCAACAGCCTGTCTGTGGTGTCGTGTTTCGGCTTCGACCGGGTGATCACCGGCGAGGTCCTGCCGTTCGACGAGGCCTGGCTGAAGGGCACCGAGAGCCGGCTCGTGAAGCCAGGCGATCCGGTGCTCGAAGCCTGGGCCTCGCTCGACCTCGTCGACGCCGTGCTCTGCGCCTACCGAAACCGCGACGGCGGCATCGGTGGCGTCGTGATCGGCGGCAAGACCCGGGCGAAGCAGAGCTATTACGACGACCTCACGCCCGAGACCTGCTCGTCCTTCACCGTCATCGTCTGCCAGGCCGCCGCCCTGCTCGCCAACCAGGAGTTCGCCGCCGACATCCGCGCCCATATCGATGCACTGCAGTCGCTGTCGACCTCCTACAGCCGCTTCGTGCCGTTCGAGTTCCTCAAGCTGCTCGGCCGCGACTCCATCGAGGGCGTGCTGCCGGGCGACCACGTCAGCCTCGACATGACCGTGCTCTATGCCGACCTGCGCGGCTTCACCACGTTGACGGAGACGCTGGGGGCGGAAAGAGCGTTCGCGGTCCTGAATGATTACCTGGCAGCGATCGAGCCACCGCTGACGGCCAGCGGCGGCTTCGTCAACCACTACCAGGGCGATGCGATCACGGCGCTGTTCCCCAACGGCGCCGATACGGCGCTGCAGGCGGCCGGCGGCATGGTTGCCGCGCTGGCCGGGTTCAACCGCGAGCGGGAGGCGCGCGGCGAGGCGCCGCTGCGCATGGGTATCGGCATCAACACCGGCGAACTGATGCTGGGCGCCATCGGCGGCGGCGACCGCCTGGACGGCAACGTGGTCGGCGACACGGTCAACCTGACCGCGCGCACCGAGGGCCTCAACAAGATGTTCGGCTCGACCTGCGTTGTCACCAACCTCACCGTCGAACGGCTGGAACAGCCGGAAAGCTTCGCCTTACGCGAGCTTGACCGGGTGATCGTCGCCGGCCGCAGCGACCCGGTGGTGATCTACGAGTTGCTCGACTGCGATCCAGCGGAGGTCCGCGAGGGCAAACTCGGCTGCGCCGAGAGTTTCGCCCGCGCCCTCGAGCTCTACCGGAAAGGCAACTTCGCCGTCGCCATCGGCGCCTTCGCCGAGGTCCTCGGTCAGAACGCCGATGATCCGGTGGCCCAGCTCTTCGTCCAACGTTGCGCCGAACTGGTGCGCGCCGCGCCGCCCGGCTGGGACGGGACCACCAGGCTCGACGAGAAGTAGCCGCGCTGGGCCGCGAGTGGGGCACTACGCACAGTCACACAGGCGTGCTGATCCTAAAGTGGTGCCCGCTTTCCGCACGGCAGACCGACCGGTAAAGTGAGGATCAGCGCCAAAGGGGACATGGCATGCAGACCGGCTTCTTCGTGCTGGCCGACATCACCGGCTACACCGCCTATATGGCGAAATCCGAACTCGAGCACGCGCAAGGCATCATGAAGGAGCTGTTCGGCGCCCTGCTCGACAACCTCGAATCGCCCCTCAGGCTTTCGAACATCCAGGGCGACGCGATCCTCGCCTATGCCGCGGATCCGGTGGTGGTCAGTGGCCAGACCCTGCTGGAAGCGATCGAGCACCTCTACTTCGCTTTCGCCAAGACCCTAGAGCAGATGGCGCTGAACACCACCTGCCCGTGTCAGGCCTGCGCCAACATCTCCGGTCTCGATTTGAAGCTGATCGTCCATCACGGCGAGTTCGCGACACAAAGCCTGGCAGGCCGCGAGGAGATCAGTGGCAGCGCGGTGATCCACGTCCATCGCCTGGCCAAGAACAGCGTCGCCGATGCGACCGGGATCAGGGCGTACTGCCTGCTGACCGACGAGGCCGTCGCCGAGCTGGGCCTGGCTGACTATTTCACCGACGCCCCGCGCCACCGCGAGAGCTACGAGCACATCGGCGAGATCGAGTGCGTGGTCTACGATATGAACGCCGTCTGGCAGGCCCGCCGCGACGAGTTCCGCGCCACCATCGACAGCGACGAGACGCTCTGGTGCCCCGACATCGAGGTCGACTTGCCGGTCTCCCCCGCCGCGGCCTGGCCCTACATCGCCGACGGCGAGCAGCGCGTGCGCTGGCTCAACGGCGCCACCGCCGTCACCCTGCTGAACACGAAGGCAGGACGTGTCGTCAACGGCACCGAGCTGCACTGCGCCCACGGCGACCAGGTCTTCCCCTTCACCGTGATCGACTGGCAGCCGCACAAGTGCCTCATGTACAGGATGCCGGTGCAGCGGGGCTGCAGCATCAAGTGGTCGCATGTGCTGACGCCGACGCCGGATGGCTGCCGCCTGACCATGAAGCTCACCGCGCCCGTCGGCGACAGTGTCCTCAACACCACGCTGGTGCGACTGACGACCCGCAAAATGGCGAAGTTCGTGTACCAGAACACGGTGGTGTCCGCCGAGAACCTGCGCGCGTTGATCGAGGCCGACCTTGCCGCCGGACGCATTGCCGACGACGGCGATGCCGCGGTCGAACCGGCGACGATCGACACCGCCCTGGCCGGCCGTTTCGCCACCCAGGACGCTACCGACCGCGCTTGAAGGCGACGGGCTCTATTCCGCCGCGCTAGCCGCCTCGAACAGGCCGCCGACGTAGAACTCTCGCCGTTTCAGGCTGTCGACGAACTCGTCGGCGAAGCTTGGCGCCACCGAGCCGGTGACCCGCTCGTCGGCCATGAGCGCATCGCGCCAGCCCCGGACCAGCGGGAAGCCGTCCAGCAGGCCGGTCTGCAGCACCGCGTCGACCATGGAGAAGCGCTGCAGGAACGGCGCGTAAGCGGCATCGACCAGGCGGATCTGCGGGCCGTTGAAGAACGGCCCGTCGTTGCCGCGCTCGGCGGCGATGGCGTCCTCCAGCTTCTGCAGCACCGCCGGCGCCTTGGCCAGGCCCGCCTCCAGGTCCTCGCGCGACTTGGTGTAGTAGATGCCGCTCAAGCCCTTGGCGAAGTCGACCACGAAGTCGGTCCAGGCCCGGTTGCGGGCCCGCTTGATCGGGTTTTCGGGGTGCAGCCGCGGCGGCACCACCTCGTCCAGGAACTCGGCGATGGCGTTGGATTCGAACAGCGGCTGCCCGTCCACGTTGAGTACGGGCACCTTGCCGTGCGGTGAGATCTCCAGGAACCAGTCTGGTTTGTCGCGGAGATCGATATAAGTCACTCGGAAGTCGACGGCCTTCGCACGCATCACGATCACGGCGCGCTGGACCCAGGGTCAAGTGACGGAGCTGATCAGGTGATATTTATCACTCATGCCTGTCTCTGTTGCTGCCGGCGGCCCTGCCGCCGCCCACACTCTGTCACGACCGGGACCGCCGGGGAAAGGCCGACGCCGCGTGGCCCGCACGGCGGCAAGCCGGTAAGATTGCGCACGCCATCAAGCAAACGAGACCGCAGATGATCCCGACCGAAGAGCAGCGCCTGATCCAGGACACCAGGCGGGCGTTTGCCCGTGACCGCATCACGCCGTTCGCCGCCGAGTGGGAAGAGAACGCGACCTTTCCGCGCGAGCTGTTCCGAGAGATGGGCGCGCTCGGCCTGATGGCAATGACGGTGCCGGAGGAATGGGGCGGTGCCGGTACCGACTACGTGACCTATGCCATGGCGCTGGAGGAGATCGCCTATGGCGACGGTGCTGTCGGCATCGTCATGAGCGGGCACAACTCGGTCGGCTGCATGCCGCTGGTCGAGCACGGCACCCAGGCGCAGAAAGAGCGCTGGCTGCCGGGCATGGCGAAGGGCGAGATCCTCACCGCCTTTGCCCTGACCGAGCCGGCCGGCGGCTCGGATGCCGGGGCGTTGAAGACCCGGGCCGAGCGCGACGGCGATCACTGGGTGGTCAACGGCGCCAAGCAGTTCATCACCACCGGGCAGAACGCCGACGTCACCCTGCTGTTCGCGGTCACCGACCCGGCCGCCGGCAAGCGCGGCATCTCCGCCTTTCTCGCCCCGACCGACACTGCCGGCTACGAGGTCGTGCGGGTGGAGAAGAAGACCGGCCAGAACGCCTCCGACACGTGCCAGCTCGCCTTCGACAACATGCGGCTGCCGGACGACGCCCTGCTCGGCGAGCCGGGCCAGGGCTACCGTATCGCCCTGGGCAACCTCGAAGGCGGGCGCATCGGCATCGCCGCCCAGGCCGTCGGCATGGCCCAGGCCGCGCTCGACGCCGCGCTGGCCTACGCGAAGGAGCGCGAGGCCTTCGGCCAGCCGATCATCGACCACCAGGGCGTCGCCTTCCGCCTGGCCGACATGGCGACCAAGCTCGAGGCCGCGCGCCAGCTGACCTGGCACGCCGTCGCCCTGCGCAGCGCCGGCCGGCCCTGCATCAAGGAGGCCTCGATGGCCAAGCTGTTCGCCACCGATGTCGGCGAGGAGGTCTGCTCGGATGCGATTCAGACCTTCGGCGGCTATGGCTACCTGAAGGACTTCCCGGTCGAGCGCTACTGGCGTGGCGTGCGCGGGGCGCGGATCTACGAGGGCACCAACGACATCCAGCGCCTGGTCATTGCCCGCGAACTGGCGGCGGCGTCCTAGGGCGCGGCGGGCGGGGCTGAGACCCGCCCCTACAACCCACACTGAACGCCGGTAGGGGCGGGTCTCAGACCCGCCCGCGCCGCGTGTCACGCCGTGCCCGTAACCACGAACTGCGGCAGGATGAACAAATAGCTGCCGTCGGCGATGGCCTGCTCGACCTCGGCCTCGATGGCGGCGATCTCCGCCTCGTCCATTTGCCCGAACTCGCGCGCATAATCGGCCATGTTGCGCACGATGGGTGCGCGGCGGCCGCTCAGGTCCGGGCTGGCATAGACGGCCACGTTAACGTCGGTCAGCCCCGCCTGGCGGAACAGGCCCGGCAGCAGGCGACCGATGTGCGGCGTCCGGTAGGCGAAGCGGGCGGCGTCGAACAGCGCCGCGCTGCGCGCCGGCCCGACCGGCTCCAGCGCCAGCATGCGCCAGTCGCTGTCGACCACGTGCACCAGGCCGCCGGGCCTGGCGACCCGCCGCATCTCGACCACGGTGGCGGCCGGGTCGGCGACATATTCCAGCACGCTCTTGCAGAGGACGCGGTCGAAGCTGTCATCCGCGAACGGCAGCGTACCCTCGCCGCCTTCGACCGCTTCGAGCTGCGCCGCCAACCCCTCGGCGGCGGCCCGGGCGTTGGTCCGGGCGACGAAATCGGGGTTGATGTCGACGCCGGTGACATGGCCATCCGGGGCGACGCGGCGGGCCAGCTCGACGCTGAGCTGGCCGGGACCGCAGCCGACGTCGAGCACCCGCTGGCGCGGTTCGAGGCCGGCCGGCGCCAGCAGCGGTTCCATCTCGGGCCGCCAGCGGAACATCTCCTCGTAGGCGGCTTTGCGCTCCTCGGAAACCTCGATCCAGTGGTCGCGGTGATAGCTGTCGCGTCGTTGGTCCGTCATCTGCGCCCCGTGCCAGCGATGGGACTTTAGCGTACCATGGCGCCGGGCAGCCGCGGCAGAACGGCGCCATGGCCACGCAGGAGACGCAAGATGCATCTGGACATGACCACCGACGACCTGGCCTTCCGCGACGAGGTGCGGGCCTTTCTCGACGACAAGCTGAGCGAGGAGATGCGCGAAGCGACGCGGCTGACCAGTGGCGTGTTCGCCGAGTTCGAGATCGGCCAGCGCTGGCACAAGGCGCTCTACGAGCGCGGCTGGATCGCCCCCGGCTGGCCGGAAGAGCACGGCGGGACCGGTTGGAATGCCATGCAGCGCTACATCTACGACACCGAGGCGAACCTGGCTGGGGCACCGCGGCTGTTCTCGATGGGCCTGCGCATGGTCGGCCCGGTGATCATGAAGTTCGGCAACGACGAACAGAAGGCCCACTACCTGCCGAGGATCCTGTCGGCCGAGGACGTCTGGTGCCAGGGCTATTCAGAGCCGGGCTCGGGCTCGGACCTGGCCTCTTTGCAGTGCCGTGCGGTCGCCGACGGCGACGACTATGTCGTCAACGGCACCAAGATCTGGACCACCGGCGCCCATTACGCCAACCGGATGTTCTGCCTGGTGCGTACGTCGACCGAGGGCAAGCCGCAGGAAGGCATCAGCTTCGTGCTGATCGACATGGACACGCCGGGGATCTCGGTCGAGCCGATCATCACCATCGCCGGCGACCACGAGGTCAACCAGGTGTTCCTGGACGAGGTGCGGGTGCCGCAGGCCAACCGCATCGGGCCCGAGAACGACGGCTGGACGGTGGCCAAGTACCTGCTGGAGTTCGAGCGCGGCGGCAGCACCTACGGCTCCAACCTGGCGGCCGGGCTGTTGCGCCTGCGCGCCATCGCCGCGGCCGAGCGCAGCGGCGGCGGCTGCCTGCTCGACGATCCCGACTTCTCCGCCCGTCTGGCCGAGGCCGAGGTCAAGCAGCAGGCAGTGCAGTTCACCGAGCAGCGCATCATGTCGGAGATTATCGCCCGCGGGCAGCCGGGGCCGGCATCGTCGATGATGAAGGTGCTAGGCTCGGAGACCAACCAGATGATCAGCGAGCTGGCGGTCGAGGCGGTGCACTATCACGCCGCGCCCTATCAGCCCGAGGCCCGGGTCCCCGGCAGCAACGTCGAGCCGATCGGTCCCGGCCACGCGGTGCCGGTGATGCCGAAATACCTGAACTGGCGGGCAGCGACGATCTACGCCGGTTCGAACGAGATCCAGCGTAACATCATGGCCAAGCTGGTGCTGGGCATGTGACCGCGCGGGCGGGTCTGAGACCCGCCCCTTATATGAGGCTTGATGTCAAGGCTGGGCTGTGTTGTGGGTTTTGGTTTTCGTTATCAGCCGGTCCGATGGTGAGCCCGATGTCGCGTGGCATGTACTG